>Ga0129336_10002623_pt1 | contig 11084 bp, 7 predicted proteins | sample CPB6_02_DNA_FD_96878 | JGI IMG/M metagenome (GOLD analysis project Ga0129336, IMG submission 96878) | Freshwater to marine salinity gradient microbial communities from Chesapeake Bay, USA - CPBay_Sum_0.6_0.2_DNA | ecosystem: Environmental > Aquatic > Marine > Coastal | place: USA: Chesapeake Bay...
TAATGTTTGCTCCACTTAATGTTTTAACACAACTTCTACTATTATTTACTTCAAAAGATGTATTGGCAGTTGTAGTTATATTATACCCATTACCAGAACTATCTGTGAAATTCCCATCAAACTTATACCAAGCCACCATGTCATTGACATCATTATAGAATTCTTCAGTTGTTAATGGTTGATCATATGGTTTGCCGTAAAATTCTAATTCGCAGAAACCTAATATTCCAAAAGTATCTGCGCCTACTATTTTATTGACAACTATCGCATATTGATTATATGCAACTTCTGGATTTATAATATCAGATGTATGAATATAAGATGTGTATGTGGCATTAATTATGTCCATTAATACAAACCAATCTTTGCCATTATTTGTGCCGTATATTTTGTAATTACATGGTGCTCTGTTTACGGTGACGCTTCTTTGATATATTTTAACAAATGACAAATAAATACTTGATGGAAGCGTTAATGTTACCCAACTTCCTTTATAATCTTTTTGGATATAGTCATTTCCTTCATAATATCCTGTTGTAATATTATATTCATAATTATTACCAGTACCTCCTATATCATCTGTAACACCATTAAAGTATTGCGATGGGAAATAACTTAAATTAGTTTTAGTACTCCAATCTAAATAATATTTTCCATTTCCATAAGGTTTTCCAGATAATATAGCTGTTTTAGTTTGATCAGTAGCAGAATTTGTGGAAAGAGCAGCAGGAGGATATTTGTTAATAGGAATACTTATACTAGTATTACCAACATTGTAAATATCGTTAACTTCATCTTGAGTTAATGCACGCTTATATATACGGAAGTCGTCCATGTATCCTTTGAAATATGGAGCATTTGAACCAGACTTTCCAATATAACAATTTGCTAAAGATAAATTATCTGGAAATCTTGATGTTCCAGATGTACTACTTGGATTTATAAAAATACCATTAATATATAAATTCCATGATATTGGAGATTTTTGTATGGTCCAACATACATGCATCCATTTATTATTTATAATAACATTATTATATAAATATGTACTTACTGAAGAACTATTATGTATGAATGTTTTTAAATGATTTGTATTAATTTCTCTTGTTATTCCTATATTATTCATCGCAGAACCATTGCCAAAATCAAATATTCTTTCGTATGCTCTATTTTCTGTAAAATATACCCATGTTGAAAATGTTAATCCCTCAAATATCCCAAAGTTTCTAGCAGGTATAGTAAGATATTGCAATCCATTAAAATATACAGATTTATTTATGATTGCATTGTTATCATTAAACATATATTCGCTACCATAGAATTCAAGTTCATCAAAATTTAGAGTATTATCTGCTGGGTTTAAACCTATTTTATTAGTAACTAAAGCAAATTGGTTATATGCATTCGATGAATTTATTGTGTCTGACGTATGCAGTAATGATGAATATCCTGCACCTATCTTTTCATATAATTCATACCAATCTACGCCATTGTTTGTCCCATATATCTTATAATTGATTGGACTTCTATTAGTAAAATTAGTTCGTTGATATATTTTAATATATTTTAAATATATTGCAACTGGTAAAGTTAGTTTAACCCATTCTCCTAAATAATTAGGCAATATATATTTATTTGAAACATAATCACCATTATTATTATAGAGATTCATAGCAAAATGTCCGCCTGCTGCAGATGCATTTAAACCATCAAACCAATGTGATGGTCTCCAACTACCATAATCACTACTCCAAGATATATAATAAGTACCATTACCATAAGTTTGACCTGATAAAGTTTTGGAAGTAGTATTATCGTCATAACTTGTACCTGCTAATGCTGCAGGAGGATACTTGTTAATAGCAGGTACATTAGTAGCATGATTTCGGTTTCCTGAACTATCATTAAAGTTTCCATCAAATTTATACCACGCTATCATATCAGTTGTATCATAGCAAAATAATCTATCACTAATGCCTCCTTGTTTCGCACTACTGTTGAATACAATTTCCCCACTATTTTCTAAAATACTTCCCGATATTACGTTTTCTTTATTCAAGATAGCACCATTTCTACTGGCAGAATTAGGACTTTTGCCTCCTTTAATAATTGCACCAAATGCGCTTGTATCTTCACCATCACCACCATCTTTACCACCACTTCCAACTGTAATATTGTAAGTTCCTTTAGGAATTGTAACATTAGATGAATAGATAATATTACCAGAACCACCACCACCCCCAATATTATTTCCACCAGAACCTCCTCCTCCAACCATTAATATGTCACATACAGTATTTTTTTCAAAGTTAATGACATGTGTCCCTGTTCCAATTGTATATATATGTTTTTCTTTTTCTTTATCAGTATGTACTGTAATATTGGTATTAAGATTATCGTTGGCTATATATGGAGAATAATTCTTTAGCATTAAAGAATGATTATTAATAAATAATGAGCTGTATGATAATGATAACAGTTTCTTAACACGAACTACAACAATTCCAGAACCACCATACGCATTATACATATTATAGAATATATGATTTAATCCTCTTCCTCCGCCTCCCATATTTGGTGTAGGATTTGTATTATATGATGCACCGCCACCCAAACCTCCTTTTGGATACCCTGTAATACTACCAGAATATGGTTGACTACCTGGAGATCCTGAACCACCACCACCCCAATATTGATTTTCAGCAAAGATATCAATTCGTACACCATCCCCACCTCTCATTCCAGATTCTGCTATCCAATATGATGCATCAGTATTGCTTCTAGCATAAACAGGTAAATCTTCTCCAGCCCCTCCGCCACCTCCTAGACCTGCATAAATATAATTAGTAGCAGTATATGATGTACCTTTTATATAATATCTATCCAAGTATATGACTGGAAATTGTCCTCCTTGTCCAACGTATATATTACCTTGATAATGTCCAGTACTCGATAATGATTTGTTATTTTGTCCAGCACCACCTCCTCTTTCATTTGTACCACCTTCGCCACCAGCTGCTTTTATAATTGTCTTTCCATTTAATTTAATTTCAGAAGGATCTCCATTTTTACCACTGGTATTAACAACTCCAGTATATGTTGAATTTTTACCACCATTACCGACTGAAATTTCATATGTAGCATTACCAAGAATAGTTTGATTTGGAATATAAACTACTGCTCCTCCACCACCACCACCTCCTCCAACAACAGGAGTAGTAGTAATAGGATTCAAAACGTGAAAAGAACCACTTCCTCCACCACCAACTACTAATATATCACAAACAGTATCTTGAGGGAATGTCATAGAATATTTGGCATCAGTTTCAGTGAAGGCATAATAATACTCTTCAGTATTGTTTATGAAACTAGGTTGCATTAATATATTATTAGTTGAAGTTGTTTTAGTAACCATAGGAGTCTCTGCATTATCTTGGAAATATGATGTTGTTAGTTTTTTACAACGTATGATAACTATACCAGAACCACCACTTGCACCAGCAGCACCATAACCACCTCCACCACCTCCACCTCCTCCTAAACCATCTGTACCAGGAGTTCCAGGAGTCTCTCTTATTGATCCATTTCCTCCACCACCTAATCCTCCGCTACTTGCAATGGCACCCTGACTTGCGTTGTAATGAGTGCCACCACCTCCTCCTCCAGCATAATATGTTTGGACACCAGTTATATCATATTGTTTTCCAATACCACCATTTCCTCCTTGTTGTGACCATTGAGCTTGTCCAGTATCTTCTGCATAATTTCCAGATGTATATCCTTTACCGCCTGCACCTCCTCCTCCTCCTGCTGCTCTTGCCCCCCCTCCTTTTTCCTCTGTTCTTCCTAAACCACCGTCGTTACCATATCCATACAAAGTTGTATTTTCAAAAATAAACGATGTTGGTTGATTAGTTATTCCTCCATTTCTATCTGATGAATCTGATGTAGAACCACCTGAACCAGAACCACCAGCGACACCAGAACCAATTTCAACCCCTTTTCCTCCGCCTTTTGCAGTAACAGTGTATATGCTATTTGAGATAATACTATCATTTCCGTTATTTGCTGTACTTGTTGTACTGTTATATATGCCTCCAGAACCAACAGTAATATTATATGTTCCATTCATAGTTACATTAGATCCATATACTAATCCTCCTGCGCCACCACCTGAACCAGCGTTTTTACCTCCACTACCACCACCTCCCACAATCAATACATCGCAAACAGTTTCCTCAGGGAATGTAATAGAGTATGTAGCGCTAGTATCAGTGAAAGCATAATAAAAATCACTTGAATTGTCAATTGTAATAGGGTCAAATGGAATATTGTTTTTTATAGCAGTAGGCGGTGTTGTGTTGGTATTTTCTATGATAGTACTGGTACCAGTACCACCTCCCCCTGAAGTACCTGTCAAAGACACTTTCACACCATTTTCTTGTAGTTCGTATCCATCTGATATGTTTAAATTGCCATCAATATTTACAGTATTGGCATTGGCAGTTAATGCAGTTATTAAATTCTGTTTGGCATTTAGTGCAGTATCTAATCCAGTTATATCACTTGTTGTATGATTGTGTGCAGATGGTGTAAATGTATTAGGTTTATCCGCTAAATCATTGTAAGAAAGTTGATTACTATTTATTGTTAATCCTGTGCAGTTTATAGCACCAAGAACATCTAATTTTTGTGAAGGCGTAGATGTATTTATACCGACTGCACCAGTATTATTAACAGTTAGAATATTTGAAGAACTAATTTTTGCTTCTAATATATTTCCGTCACTGCCTTGGTTTACAATTACAGCGGTACTACTAGAGTTATTATTAATAACTAATTTTTCACTGCTAACTGCCGCAGCATTAATATCAGTTAATGTTCCTGTTGCAGAAATGCTACCATCTACATTAACATTACCTTGAATTGACAAATCACCAACAAACTGGTTGTTTACTATATATTTATTACTAGTACCATTTTTAACATCATCTAAATAAATATTTTGAATTTTATTCGAAATAGTATTATAAACGTTTGAGTTATAATTAAGAATATTTACTATATCTGGATTTGTTTCATCGGTAGAAAATGTAAAATCATAAATATTATTGTTATTTAAAGCTATATTGCTGATATTATTGGAAATATTGATAAACAATTCAGTGATAGGCTGTTGTAAATTTTCTAAATAAGTAATATTAGAAGCATCAACGGTAGAACTTACTATATATCCGTTGGCATCAACTGTAATAATTTTATTTGCATTTAAATTTGCATTTATGTTAGTATTAACTGTTCCTGAAGCAAATGCTGTCTGTAAATTATTAGTGATATCCTGGGAAATAATATCTATCTGTTCTTGTAAATAGTTACTAGTAAACACAGATATGTCTTTAATATTGGTATCAGTATCCATTGATTTAGTAATATTATACCCTATTTAAACAAAACAAAAACAATTACATCTTTTGAATTTAGTGTATTAATAATCTATTTGCTTTTTCATATGCTTTAGCAATAGCATCATTTTGTTTTTTAATTCTTTCTAATCTGTGAAATTCTGCATTTTCTTCATCTTGTTTTTTCTTTTCTAATAATCTCTTTTCTTTATCAGTTAATTCTTTTTTGGATTTAGTATCTCTATATTTCTGGTATTCTTTAACTGATTTGAATTCTTTTACATTCTTAATATCATTTGGATTTGCCAACCTTTCTCCACTATATGCTACCATATAATCAGTGTATTGTAAGGTTTTATTTTCAGTACCACCGCTATAATCATTCGGTCTTTTGGCACCAATTTCAGAAAATTGTAAAGATTTTGACATAGGTAATGCTTCGGGTTCTTTATACTTAACAACTTGTTTGGTTATTGGTACAATTTTATTGAAAGTATCATTAAAAGTATCACTGTTTACTTTTTGTCCTTTAAAAATATTATTTATAGAAATCTCTTCGCGTTTATCAGTGGAATTACTCATAATACCTCCATAACCATACTCGACATCTTCATCAACATATCTACAGTCTTCAAAAACTTTATTGAAACGTTGTATAAATGGTTCGTCTTTATTTATTATACTAGCAGGATGAGGAATATCACTGTTAACCATTTTTTCGAAAGTCTTTTGTGATTCCATTTTTAATTCAGTATGAGTTTTGTTTGAAACACGCATATTATAGTCTTCTGCCAAAGTCTCAAAACAAGATGTCACAAAATCAAATGCTACTTTATTACCACCTGGTTTATCTGGGTGTGTTTTTAATGCAGCATTTCTGTAAGCATCTTTTAATTCTTTCCAAGTAAAATTCTTAGAAACATTTAGAACAGAATATGGGTCAAGATTTGAGAGATCAATTTGTCCAGACTGTGTGTTATTATTAGTACCGTTCATTGATTCATAATATTGTTGATATGTTTGTTGTTTACCTGTATTATTGCCCATTCTTTTTACATAAAGATATGAGAAATTATTTATATATATTTATGTATAAAAATTTGTATTTTTTCGATAAATTTTACAAAAAATGATATTTTGTAAAATTAATAGAAGTGAAATAAGCATGGAAGAACTAAGCGACGCGTTTGTAAATATTACGATTAGTAGCAATGAGAATGATGCAAATAATATTATGAAGTTTATCAACAATCAATCTCATATAGACGATCAAATTAAAAATACAATATGTAATCTGTTAATGGAAGATTCATATCCTAGTTATGAATACATTTATAGTATATGCCTTGAAAACAACATTGAGTTACCTCCAATGTTATAAATATAAAAACAGAAAAACATAAATCAAACAAAAGGGAAAAATAAATGTTTTTTCCTTTTTTGTATTACTGTATTACATCAAAAATGTATATAAGATGATAAATTATAAATTGATTATATTGAACCAATGACACATAAGTTGTATCAAGAACTGGGATTAAACATTCGGGAGAACCCTTCTAGTGAAGATATCAAACGAGCTTATAAAAAGAAGGCAATAGAGTGTCATCCGGATAAGAACAAAAATGATCCAAATGCAGAAGAAAAGTTCAAGAAAATCTCAAATGCTTATGAAATTTTATCGGATGAACAGAAAAGACGCGCGTATGATCACTTAGGGGATGAAGAATACAAGAAAAGAGGAGGCGGTGAACAACATGCTGGTGGATTTCCAGACGTAGACATATTTGAAAGATTTTTTAATATGTCTCATGGACATGGAAGAGGAGGATTTGGAGGTAGTTTTGGTGGATTTAGAGATGATGGAGAGCGTATGGAAAAATGTAAAACATATCAACGCCAATATCAAATATCTCTAGAAGATGCGTTCAAAGGATTAAACAAGACTTTTACAATATCATTGACTAAACATTGTCACAAATGTCAAACATCATGTTCAAATTGTAATGGATCAGGTGTAACAAAACAAATCAAAAGCATGGGTGTATTTACGCAAATATTCACAGGAGCTTGTGACAAATGCGAAGGACAAGGTCAAGTATCAAGACCATCATCATCATGTAGTGAATGCAATGGTCAAACAAAATATAAAAAAGAAATAACAGCAAATCTATCATTGCCAGCAGGAGTTACCAGTGGATATAAGACAATGTTTCAAGAAATGGGAGAACAGGCAAAAACATCAAATCAAAAATCAGGAGATTTGATTATGGAAATTCAAATAGCAGAACATCCAGTATTTTCGCGCCAAGGCAACGATTTATATTATAAATGTAATTTAACATATATAGAATCTGTGATAGGTAAAGAGATCACAATACCATATTTTGGAGGTGACATAACCATTAATATAAACGATTTTGGTATAGTGTACCCTGGACAGAAATATAAAATAGATGGCAAAGGTATGCCAATTATGAATACGCCAAGATTTGGCAATATGTATTTAGAATTTGTTATCACATATCCCAAGATCAAAAATAAAGAAAAAATACCAGAACTAAAGGCTCTCTTAGAATCAATGCTAGAACCTTAATAAGAATAGATATTACGAATATGATTGATATATTAAATTATCAAAGAAATCACTATCTTTAGCAGTCATATATCTTAAAATACCAGGATCACCGTCGTATATAATATTTTCGTTTGCATTACCAACATTATAATATGTATCACAGCTGCAAACTTTATTTTCTTTGACGTCATTATTAGTTCTCATATTTTTCACAGGAATATCATTGAAATAATTGATGTATTTACCAGGTTTACACTCGCATTTAAGAGATGTATTGTTTTGATTTACATCATATGATACCGAGAATAATTTATTTTTCAATTTATCAAATGCGTTGATAATATAAATACCTTTATTTTTGTTAAAAATATCAAGTTGTCTTTTGCATCTGGAAGTTTGGGATACTTTGCTGTTAATTGTATCCCAATATATTATCATTGAAATAATTAATACTAGACCAATGAAAAGAGTATTTAATATTAATTCGCTTATGGTGACTTTTTTTTGCAATGCGTCAAGAATTTGATATGAGATAAGATAAAATTGCTTAAAGCGGTCATTAATAAGTGTATTATTGATCATGAAGAATCCTTTATCTTTATAAAAATGATATATTTTAATTTTTTGTGCTATAAATATTTATGATCTAATTTGTACATCTTGTGTATTACTACGTGTATTATTTTGGTTATTATTTGCGCTATCTGTATTATTTTCACTATCACCACCTCCATTCTCAAGTTGCATTCTCATAGCCGCATCTTCTTGTTCTTCAGCAAAATTTTTATCATACTGGGCCAGATTACTCATGTTATCACTCCACATATCACCGAAACCCTTGGTCAAATTTTTGATATTTGCAGTTTCTTCAACCTTACATTGGGTGGTGGTCGTAGTGATATTGATTGGAATATTTTCCTGAACGCTACATGACATATCCATTAAAGAATTCAAAAAACATGCAGTGTATTTATCAACAGAACAATTATCAATATACCCTCCATGGCGCAATATACAATTATCATGTTTGACTTTTTCCATCGCATTCATAAGGGGTTTATATGAGTTTGTAAAGGGTTCAGTAATAGTAGGTTTATTCGGTTCACTATTAGTTTTTTCCAATTGTAATGCAACAGGAGGGTTGAATTTAGAAACATATGCTTTTATTTCTTTCAATGTTTCGGGGCATAATTTGAAATTCAAGTCTTCGTTATTATTTTTAAGTATTGTAGCAATATCATCTGTCAATTGTTCATTTTCTTCTGGGTTTTTATCGTTAATCTCTTTTCCAAGTACTTGTACCATATAAATCTTCATAAGAGCAGCAGTTGATATTACAAATGCTCCAGGAACTTGAATAAATGGTACTAATCCAAAAAATATGGAATATACTTCAAATATTCCCATGGAACAACACACGCAAAATGGGGGTATGAGTAGAACTATACTACCAAAAACCATATGTAATGCAAAATATATCAAGGATATTATCGCGAAAACAACAAATAAAACCACCGTCAATATTCCAAATATAACAAATAATACTCTACATAAAAGTAAAATAAAATCTAATGTGGTACCAATAAGAATTTTTGATATTGGATCAATTGGCATGTAAAACATCACGTATTTTATCACATATACGAATACTGTTAATATGACCGAACTTAAAGTCATAAAAATAGAAACAATGTAAAGATATATTAAGTATCTCATTCCTTCGCCATATTTGTCATCACATACGTTATCAAAATACCACGGGGGTATCCAAGACCAAAAAGAGCATTTTAATTGTTTTTTATTGTTGTTGTTACTATCTTTGGCTTTTTCATTTTCTAGTTTTTGTTTTTCTTCATTGGAAAGTGGGCATCTGTTGTTTTTAATACGAATAAGTACCATTCCTCTTTTATATTAAAAGTTTATTTTTAATTTTTCACAAAAATTCTAATTATTGATTAGTGATAGTTCTCCATTTTGATTGACTGTCCACAATCTTGGTTTTATTTGTTGATAAATCTGTTTAGCTTTATATTTATCTTCATTTGTATATGAATCTAATATTTTTTCTTTATAACTAATTAATTCTTCTGTTTCACCATATAATTGAAACAATTCTTGAAATACATCATCAATAGTTGTAAAGAAATCCATTTTATTTCAATGTAAAATTAATGTATAATGAAGTAATCATTTTTTTTTCAATAATAACCAAAAAGTGGAAAAAATGATATATAGTTATATAATAGTAATAACATATTAGTATTTGTAATGAATATTGCAAAACAATGCACAAATGATCCCACTAAATTTTATTATGGAACAGAAATGTCTCCTTTAAGATCTGGATTATCCGCAACAGGCTATGATTTAAATACTGTAATGAAAGGCTACGATAAACTCAATTGGATTGTTAAAATGAAAAACAATAGAAAAGTTTGGGTAAGATTGGTAGTTCCTGATAAAATTGTTCATGAAGACATTGACGATGTGAAACCTGATACAATTGAATCAAAACCAAATTCAACCGAAGATGAAATCAAACAGGATGACGATAAAAAGAAAGAGACAAAAACAGCTACAAAGAAAAAGGTAGTAAAACAAGAAAGTAAGAAGGAAGAACCTGTTGTAGAAAAAAAAATGACGAATTATAATATATTCTTGGCATATAGATTAAACGAATTGAAGAAAAAATATGCAGATGAAAAAATAAAAAAAACAAACAAAGAAGTTTTTACAGAGGTTTTGCAAGAATGGAAAAATATTGATAAAAAATCAAAACAATTTCAAGATATTATGGAAACCGCAAAAGAAGCAGTAAAAAATATTTACACCCTTGAAGATTTAAAATGAGACAAATATTTATAAAAAAATATAAATAAGTATTTCATATACTACAAGGTTCGCTTATTTCAAAGCGTGTAAATTATGGTTATGATACATCGTGTAATGTACCTGATTTGTTGCTTCTACTTAAATACAATGGTCTTTCTATATTATTTATATGATTGTATGCTATCTTATAAATATTTTTTGCACCATTTGTATCTCTATTCCACAATCCACAACCGCTTTTACAGCGTAATAGACCATGTACAAGAGCATAA
>Ga0129336_10002624_pt1 | contig 11079 bp, 11 predicted proteins | sample CPB6_02_DNA_FD_96878 | JGI IMG/M metagenome (GOLD analysis project Ga0129336, IMG submission 96878) | Freshwater to marine salinity gradient microbial communities from Chesapeake Bay, USA - CPBay_Sum_0.6_0.2_DNA | ecosystem: Environmental > Aquatic > Marine > Coastal | place: USA: Chesapeake...
AACAGAATCTATCACTCCAGCTCCACATGTTGGAAAAGGATCTCTCTTTACATTTGGTTCTGCTACAGAGACAACTGCAGTATCTCCAGAAACTGCTGGAGTCTTTGTATTTGCAGGAACTGCGGGACAAAAAAGAACAAAAGCATTTGTTGGTTCTGGATCTCTATTTGGATTCTCCAGCACTACAGAATCCATTGCGGTCATTCCGCCAACATTTGCACCTCTGTTCAGAGTTACAGGATTCTCTGCGGAATCTTTTGTACCTGCACCTCACATTGGATCTGGTACTCTTCTCACCTTCTCAAGTGCAACAGAAACCAGAGCAGTATCTCCAAAGGCTTCAGTACTCTTTGAATTCATTGGAAATGTAACCGAAACTTCTACAAGATCTCAAGTTGGATCTGGATCACTCTTTGCAATTACTGGATCGTATGAAGCTATAGAAGTAATACCCAAGATTAGTGGAGTTCTATTTACTCTCTTTGGATCTCTTAGAGAAAGTTATACTCCAGCACCTGAAATTGGAAATGGTCTGATGAACTTGGAAGGACTATCTGAGAACAGAAAGATTATATTTGTACCTGCTAAACCGACAAGGATTATCATCATCTAATAAATATTAGATATAACTCTCAGTTGAGATGCCGCAAGAAACTAAAAGAGTAAGACTCAGAAAAGGTACAGAATCAGAACACGCATCTTTTGCTGGCGCTGGTGCAGAAGTTACTGTAGACACTACAAAGAACACTTTAAGAGTTCATGATGGATCTACCGTAGGTGGATTTGAAATTACAAAAGCGAGATATGACGTAATAAGTACAACTGCAAATTTGCTAGTTAATGTAAAATATTTTGCTGATACAACTACAACAGCCTTCACAGCAACTCTACCTACAATAAAACAGGTTGGCGATTGTATAGAAATTATTGATGCCGAGGCATATTGGGACATAAATAATCTTACGATAGTAACCCAAAACAGCGAACAATTTAAAGATTATACTGGTTTGGTTGATTCTCCTTTGGTATGTGATGTTGCTGGTGCTTCTATAAGATTAATTTGGGAAGGAACTTACTGGAGGTTAATTGCATGACAATGTTCTTAAGTGGGAGTATGCTCTCCTCTCCTGGTGGAGGTGGAGGAGGCCTTCAATTTTCCCAGCAAAATAGTTTTTTCGTTCACGCACTAAGACGCGATGAAGATGGTATGCTTTGGTATACAAAAGTGAAAACAACCGACAATGAAGTGGCCGATTTTCATAGAACTGATGGGACGCAATATCCTGACTTTTTGGATGGGATTGATTATGTAGAAGAGACAACCGAAGAAAAATCATATACAAATCATCCAGCAGATAAATACCAACAGTACAGGTTTGATTTTAGAAGACTTTCTTATTTCATTGATGATGATGGATATCTTGTTGCAAGATTTGGTAATTATGATTACACCGTAGGACCCAAATAAGGAACTAAAAAAAGATGGCAGATTTTAGACTTGGTAGACTTAAGTTCAATTGGAGAGGCAATTGGGCAATAAGCACAGCATATGTTATTGATGATATTGTAAAGTTTGGTGCAAATACTTATGTATGTACACAAAATCATACATCAGTAGCAAATGAAACATCTTTTTATGCAACTGACCTGTCAAAATGGTCCTTACATACTGAAGGAATCACCAATAGAGGTGATTGGCAATCAGGAACTTATTATAAAGTAAATGATATTATTAAGTATGGTAACACTCAGTATCGCGTAGTTACTGGATTTTCTACCACTGGGTTTACTACTTCTAATGTAACTGAGTATTTGACTGGGTTTGAGTATGAAGATACTTGGAATTCTGGTACAGAATATCAAGTAGGAGATGTTGTTGCATATGGTGGATATACTTATATTGCAACATCAACCAATACTAATAAACCACCTTCATATAATTTAGCCAGCGATTGGGATATTTTAACTACTGGATTTACTTCTGTAGGGTCATACAGTACAACCACTGCATACAAGCAAGGTGATGTTGTTCAGTTTGGTGGATATTCTTACGTTGCAATTTCTACCAGCACAAACGTTGCTCCAACAAATACTGGTTCATGGAGTCTGGTTGTTAAGGGAATTAACTGGGTAGGAACCTGGTCTTCAACTACTACATATAGACTTGGCGATGCAGTAAAGAGACTTAGCAATAGTTATGTTGGAATTGCAACTACTAATGTCAATGTAGATCCTGCAACTGATAGTCTGGGTGAATATTGGAACACTCTATCTGAGGGTGCAGCTACTAATGTAATGACTACCACTGGTGATACTGTGTATCAAAGTGGTGCTGGTGCTGCCAGACTTCCAATTGGAACGAATGGTCAAGTATTAACAGTATCCTCTGGTGGAGTTCCAAACTGGGAAAACAATAATACTACATATCCAGTTTTCTATGTCACCGAAGAGGGAAGTGATTCAAATGATGGAAAGAGTATTAGTCGTTCTTTTGCAACGATAAGATATGCTGTTGGTATCACAACCGGTCCAGCAACCATTTATGTCAAGGCTGGTGTTTATGAAGAACAACTTCCAATCATAGTTCCAGAGGAAGTATCTATTGTTGGAGATAACCTTCGTACCACAAAGATTAGACCTGCTGCAGGAAATGCAGATTTCCAAGTACTAACTCTTGCATCAGTTCCTCCTTCAGTATCTTATGGTTCTACCATTTCTAATGGTGCAGGGACTAAGGTTGCTCGCATTTTAGATTCGGATTATACCGAATCTATCATTCATATTCAACCAATATCTGGAGGAGTATGGACTACCTCTGATACCTGGGAGAATGGTGCAAGTGATATTGTAATTAATGCGGTAGAAACAAGAACAAATGCTCAGGCAACAATGTTCTTCTTGAGCAATAAAACAATGCTCAAAGATGTTGTAATGGAAGGAATGACTGGATTTGTTCCTGCAAGCACTGTAACAACATTGACTGGTGGTATATCTGGAACAGTATTAACTTCTTCAGGATTATTCCCAGATCTTGTTGGAACCACAATTACTGGTGCTGGGGTATCTTCTGGAACAACAGTTGTTAACGTCACTAACAGTACAACTGCAGAAGTTAGCCTTACTCAATCAGTTCCTTCTACATCATTAACATATACTGCACAAGGATCTGACATGAATAATTCGACGATCAAAGGTGTTTATATAAGACTTAATCCTTCTAGTGCAATTACTAAGTCTCCATATGTATCTCAGTGCTCAGCATTTTCTTCTGGTGGTGTTGGTGCAATTGTTGATGGTAGAGTTCATAGACACTTTGGTAATGCATCAAATAAATCAATTGTTTTTGACTCTTTCACAAACATTCATGACAATGGCGTTGGTTTCTGGGTTACAAATAATGCTTCTGCAGAATTTGTTTCTTGCTTCACTTACTATTGTCATATTAGTTATTCTGCAACTCGTGGAGGAAAAATCAGATCACTTGCAGGAAATAGTTCCTGGGGTAACTATGGAATTGTAAGTTCTGGATTTAATGCCGAGGAAGCATTTAGAACTGCTCAAGTTGAAGGATTGAGACTCAAGTATAATAATAGTACTGTAACTGGTCCTGGGTTTGCTGTTGGTGAAAGAATTGTTGGATCATCTTCAACTGCAGTTGGTTATATCAATAGTGTTCAAACTAATAATACTGAACTCTATTACTCATTAATTACTGCAGGCCCTAATGCAGGAATCAGCACTGGGTTTAGAGTAGGCGAGACAATCACCGGTCAGACTACTGGAACAGTTGCAAGTCTAGTTTCCAACACTGATGCAAATAGAGGACAGGCAGGATTTACTTTAGTTCTATCTGGTGTCAATACAACAAGTTATAATGCAGGTGGTAGTATTGAATTTGTTACTGGATCTGGAAATGGTGGTCTTGGTAATCAAACAATTACTGGAGCAGATCCTTTCACTTATGTAATTCAAAGCACCGGATATACATCTCCTACTGGAAAGGGTACTGTATTTGTGGATAGGGGTCAGTGGGCAACTGTATCAGCTGCTCATACTGGTGGAACCACAAGAATTACAAATTATCCTATCAGCACTGGAACAACCGCATCATTCAGTGTTCCTGTAGGAATTGCAGATACTACTATCTTTGTTAATACTGTTAGTGGATTTACTAATGGTGGGTATGCTTTGACATCCGCAAATGAATTGTTGAAGATTCAAGGATTCCCAACTGCAAACTCAATGACTGTCTTGAGAGCTCAAGATGGTGCCGGAGTTGCCGTAAGTTACACTAGTGGAGATTTTATTACTGCAATTGGAACTACCAGTTTAATTTCTTCTACTGAGATATGGAAAGACATCACTGGAGTTGCGACTGCATTCCGAGCAACAAGTGTAACAGGATTTACCACGAATTATTATATTAAGATTGATAATGAGTTTATGAAGATTACTGGTAAATCCACGGATCAATTTGGTTTAATTACAATTGTTCTTGCTGAAGAAAAAGGTAATAATGCTTTTGATGGTCAGAATGTAAAGATTAGATACCTTTATAGTCAGGCAAGACTAACAGGCCATGACTTCTTACAAATTGGAACAGGTGGAACGTCTACTACAAATTGGCCTGGAGTTCCAACGACATTGGCTATTCCTTCTAGAGAAATTAATGAAGGATATCCTGGTCGTGTATTCTATGTTTCTACGGATCAGGACGGTAACTTCCGTGTTGGTAAGTATTTCCGTGTTAACCAGGCAACTGGTTCTGCTACATTGAATGCTTCTGCCTTCGATCTATCTGGTCTGACTTCATTAAGACTGGGTTCAATTGGTGCTCAGTTGGGTGCTCAGATTAATGAGTTCTCTACTGATGGAACTCTTGCACAAAATAGTAATGAAAAGGTTCCAACTCAGGCAGCAGTTAAGACTTATGTTGATACAAAGACCGCATCTAATTTGGAAACCTCTAGAGTGTATTCTTACTTTGTCTCTCAGAGTTCATAAGTCCTATAAATACTAACAAGAAAAAGAATTATTTAAAATGGCATCTGGAGTTTTAGGTCAATCTGCATTATCTGCAACTACCCTTACTACTGTTTATACAGTTCCAGCATCGACTCTTGCTGTTGTGAATATTAACGTTGTAAATCGTTCAACTTCAGCTACAGCAGATGTTCGTATTGCTTTAGCATCAACAGCAACACCATCAAATGCTGAGTATATTGAGTATGATGCAACAGTTCCTGCAAGAGGAGTTCTTGAGAGAACAGGTATTGCAATGCAAGCAACTGAAAAAGTAGTTGTTTATGCTTCAACTGCAAACTGTTCGGTGAATGTTTACGGTCTTGAGCAAACAGTATAAGGAGGTATTGTAAATGGCTAGATTCCTTGGTGCCACTGCAAGTAAAGGTGGTACTCCTTCAATTACGATAGTTCCAACTACTGCATATACTAGATCAACTGGTATTACTACGGATGGAAGTAATAATGTAACTGCAATTACTCTTGGAGATGTCACTTACTCTTCAGTTCTCTATAATGCCGTTGGATTAATTACTTCCTATACTGAAACAATTTCTGGAAATTCCAAGAACTTTGTATTGACTTATGATGCAGGATATAAAGTAACCGCAATTACACAGGTATAATAAAATGGCAGCAGACGTATTACTATATAACGCATTAAATGAAATTAATAGATGTCTTATTACACAAAATGCTACATTAGATGCAAACATTGCATGTCAGAATTCTTTATGCACCACGGCACAAAATACAATTAATTCTAATGCTCCTTCAGTAGTTGCAAATTCTGGCCCTAACCAGGCAAATATGTGGTGCTTGATTCCCACATTACCTGCAACTGGTTGCTCTTGGACTGGTAGTGTTTGTGTTTATGATACTTCTGGGAATTATAGATGTGGCGCATCTTGCTCATGGACAGTTCCTGCAGGTGTAACTTGTGCTCGTTTCCAAATTTGGGGGGCAGGTGCTGGATCTGGATCAGCGTGTTGTTGTGGATTTAGCCCAATCGGTGGAACCGGAGCATATGCATCAGTCATCATTCCAGTAACTGCTGGATGTACATATACTCTTTGTGCTGGTTGTGCCCATTGTTGTTATGCATGTAGAGCACAAAATACTTCTTCTGGATGTGCATCATATGTAACTGGAACCGGACTTAGTAACTTCTGTGCAGAAGGTGGAGAAGCAAATAAAATATGTGAAATTAAAACTCGCTGCCAATTTGGCGCAGCTGCCAACAATATATGCAGATACCTTGGTGCATCTTTTGTTAATTATGGAACTGATGTGTGTTGGTGTATTGGTGGAACTGGTGGAATTGGGGCTCCTGCTTCTTCCTTTGACCTTATATATCCAATGATTTCTTCTTGTAAAACATATTATGGATCAGCAACTAGCGGCACGGTTTATGGTATTAGAGGATCATTTGGATCTATTTCGGTAACTTGTACTGGGGCTATTTGCGTTGCACATCCACCAATCTATGGATATGCTTCTTCTTCTTGCTGTACTTGTTGTGTATATGCTAACTATCTGCAGGGTTGTGCGAGATCTGCAGCAAATGGATATATGGCAATTCCTGGTGCAGGTGGATGGGCTGGATTTAAATGTGGTGGTGCAACAAACTGTGCAGGTGATGCTGGAAGAATGGGAATGGTTTGCGTTTCATTTAGATAATCTTATAAATAATAGAAAATAAGTTGGGGCAATGATAGTAACATTTTCTTATCCACTTCCTGATGAACTATATGTAGAGGGAGTTTCTGGAGAAGTAACAGCAACCTATACCTATAATGGACCAGAGACATTTGATGTTGAGATTGATGAATTGGGACGTGTCATAGACATTGATATTCAAAGAGACCCTGAAAATGGTCCAGACTATAGAAAAACTATTAATGCATCCACACATACTGCTGTAGCATATAACCTTTTTCATTATTTTGTGGATAATTATGTATGGGAATATGAATTTGAAGATGAATTAATGGATAATGGTGATGTATATAAAAGACCTCTTAATCCAGACTTAAAGGATGCTTATTATATTAGATATAATTTTGAAAAGGATGATTGGGATTTACTTCAAGTTATTAGAGAACAATCAAATCCAGCATCATTAGAAGCTAAGGCAAGAAAAGAATATGTGGAGAAATATTCTAAAAAGTATTCTTTTTCTGATGAAGTTGAAAGTACAATTGAAAAGTATGTTTCTGATCTAGATACTTTCATTTCAAATAATCCTTCATTAAAGGCATGGAAGTATATTAATTTTAATTTAAATGAAGTTCCAAAAATCCCTTCAATTATCGCAATTGAGTTTGCTAAACTTCCAAGTGAAGGAGTATAATTAAAATGGATGTATTAGCATATAGTGCCTTTAATCAACAAGTACAATTAAATCAACAAATTGTAGCAAAAACTTCTTGTCTCTCAACTAAATGTTCTGAGACGGCTGCCCTACAAGCAACAGCTGCTGGATTTAGTGCTGCCTCTATTTGTTGGGTTCAGTGTATTGAACCTTGTTTGTTACGTGATCCAGCGAACGGATTTTTTTCTGGTTATTGGAGTTGTATTCCTAGTTTAACAGGAGCATCTCTTGGATTTAAAGTTTGTGATACGTCTGCCCAGTTTAATTGTGGTTTCTGTTGTGCATGGACAGTTCCTGCTGGAGTAACAAGAGCAAGATTCCAAATTTGGGGTGCTGGTGGTGGTAGCGGAGCTGGTTGTTGTTGTGGAGGATCTCCCTTTGGGTCTACAGGTGCCTATGCATCAGTCATTATTCCTGTAACTGCTGGAAATACATATACTCTTTGTGCTGGATGTGCATTTTGTTGTTTTCCCTCTGTTGGAACCCAAGGAAGAATCGCTGGATGTCCTTCTTGGGTTCAAGGCGCGGGATTATGTAATTTTTGTGCCAATGGTGGTCAAGGCAGACTTGGTAATTGGATGGCAATGTATGGAAAATGTAATGTCTGTAGAATTAGCACTTTAGCCTGTAACTATGGTGGGCCATGTATTTGTAATGTTGGCAGTGATTATTGTTTTGCTAGTTCTTGCTCTACTGGAGGAACAATTCCTTATGTTCCAGGAGCATCTTACTTTGGAACTACAACATCTTCAACGTCACCAAGTATAGTTTATGGAATTCGTGGGATGTGGCCTTGCTTTAGACTGACTAGTAATAATTATGGTTGCGAAAGACATCCTCCAATTTATGGATTTAACTACTCTTCTATGTGCAATCCAACTTATACTTCTGGTACTTGTTGTGGATATGTTTGCCGCGCTGCCAACGGTTACCTTCCGTATCCTGGAGCAGGTGGTTTTTACACCAAGGTTATGGGAGGAAGCACCGGCACTTGTGGAGATATGGGAAGAATGGGGATGGTTTGCGTAACTTATTGTTGATGTGATATAATAGTTGAAAACCTCTTTGTAATGCATTTATTCCTACTATCAATTAATAATTCAGGATCTAGTATCCTATATGAAAAGATAAGGCAATCAAAATATACAACAACATTACCTGATGAGGGGCAGTTTATACAAGGATTTGCTGGACCAAATCCATTTGTATTAAACTGTCCTTACATGTTTTCTGAGAGGTATCATGATTTTGCATTGGAGAGAAATTATGATTGGGATAAAATAAAATCTCTTTGGAATTCTTATTGGGAACAAGATTTAATTAAAGTTGAAAAATCTCCACCGAATGTCATAAGAGCACATATGCTTAAAAGGCATTTTGAAAATTCTGAATTTATTATTCAAGTTAGAAATCCATATCAGATTGTAACTTCAATTTTAAAATTAAGACCAGATATTTCAATCGAAAGAGCTTGTGCTCATGTATCTTCTTGCTTTTTTGAACAGTATAAAAATTACCATTCATATACTGACAAAGTTGTAAAGTATGAAGATATGGTCTATAATAAAAATATTGTCAATCAAATTTTTAAAGATCTTGGACTTGAAGATTTTGATTTGGATAGTAACAGTAATCCAGTAAAGCAATATACTGAATCTAAGATTAAGAATTTTGATAAACCTATTTCAGATAAAGTATATAAAATTGGAAAAGATATATTTCAATCAGTTAAAACAGAAATCAACTTCTTTGAGTATGAGTTATGACATTTGAAATTAAAGAAATATGTAAGGTTGATCAGTCTTTATCTGACAATCTTTTATCTCTAATTGATAAAGAGCACTGGAAAATTGATACTGCAAGACAAAAAACTTATGAAGTTCATAGATTTACAGAGACCATTCGTTTAAGGCACATAAAAAATTTAGATTTTAATAATTTCAGATTTGTCAATTATGAAACATATGACCACTACAAATCAATTGTTGATCAGTACTTGGAAATAATCTCCCAACATTTTACAATCAAAGATTATACAGCACTAATTGTAAATCTAAAACCAAAAGGAATTATCAATCCACATACAGATAATGGAAGCAGATATTTTGAATTGGGCCATAGGTTGCACATACCAATCAAAACAAATGAGGATGTTTATTTTACTGTAGGAGATACCACATTAAATATGAAAGTTGGTGGAATCTATGAAATTAATAATCTTACAACTCATAGTGTAGAAAATAAAAGCACAGAAAATCGAATTCATTTGATTATGGATATTTTTGATACAAACATAAAAGAGTATCCGGAATATTGGATGAATTGATGCTTGATAAATATTACCGAGATTGATATAATAGAATTATTGAGGATTGTTATTGAATGAATAAAGCATTCTTTATTAATGGTGGGGCAGGTAGAGTCTTGTGCTCCATTCCAGCATTAGAAAAATACGCAGAAACTCACGAAGATTTTGTAATTGTTGCAGAATCTTGGGGAGAATTTTATGCTTGCAGTAAAATTCTAAGAGACAAAGCATTTCCAATCTTTCATAAAAATCTTTTTGAAGATTATCTAAAAGATAAGGAAATAATCACTCCAGAACCATACCGCTTAAATGCATACTTCAATCAGAAGTGTAATCTGATTCAGGCTTTTGATATGATCATTAATGAATTAGATGAGGTTCCTAAATCTAAAAAGATTAGTATCGAACTTAATAAACAAGAACAAATTACAGGACATAATATTGTTAATGAGGTTCGTGAGAATTTAAAGAAAGATAAAGTAATTGTTTTCCAACCTTTTGGTAGCTCAATAAAGGCAGAAGGTAACTTCATATTTGATAGTAGTGGGAGAAGTTTTGAACTCACTAATGTATATGCTATTATTGAAGAACTTAAGAAGAATTATGGTATCATTATAATGTCCCAAATTCCAGTTCCTGGATGGGAAAATCTTGGCGTAGCAATGCCACAGAATATTAGTTTAACTCAATGGGCTGGAATTATTAATGCTGCTGATTATTTCTTAGGATGTGATAGCGTAGGTCAACACATTGCTCATGCTCTTAACAAACCAGCAACAGTTGTGATTGGATCTACTTATCCAGAAAATATTTCATATCCAAATGAAAAATCATTTACGATCATTGACAACGCAAAAGATAGAAGAAAGTATAGTCCAATTCGCATGACATTTGATGAGTGTTGCGATCGACATAATGAAGAGTTGATGGTCATCAATGATACTACAATTAAACAAATCTACAAATCAGTTAAAGATAAAATTGGTGTAAGTAAAGTTTCAAATGAAACTCTTAAATTAAATGGGATGACGAACAATAATCAATCTGCTATTATGCCTGGACTAAGTTTCAACGGATTCCAAAAACCAAAATCAACATCTAAAAAAGCAATAGATGCTATTCTAGAATTAAACGATATTAAATCTTGAGGTAGAATTATGAGTATTATTGTTTCTTGTGCTCGCGGCCATAATGCCAGCACTACACTAATGGTCGATGGGAAAGTAATTTTTTATGTAGAAGAGGAAAGACTTTCTCGTTGGAAGCATGATGGATCTCCTCTTCTGGGTCTACTAAAAGTCTTTGAGTATGTTGATCATATTGATCATCTTGTAGTTTGCCATACTCATCGTCATGGTCCTGAATTGGATTGGAC
>Ga0129336_10002625_pt1 | contig 11076 bp, 8 predicted proteins | sample CPB6_02_DNA_FD_96878 | JGI IMG/M metagenome (GOLD analysis project Ga0129336, IMG submission 96878) | Freshwater to marine salinity gradient microbial communities from Chesapeake Bay, USA - CPBay_Sum_0.6_0.2_DNA | ecosystem: Environmental > Aquatic > Marine > Coastal | place: USA: Chesapeake Bay...
ATCCAATTAGAGTAGTTTATAATTCAAACGATAATACTATCTCTGTCTCTAAAATTAAGATTGAAATTAGAGACTTTGAATACCTTAATATGTCTTCTGATATTGATAGTATTGTAAGAACTAGTAATACAGTTACGATTACTACATTGAATAAACATGCTTTAGAAGCTGGGGATACTATCAAAATTGATTGTAATCTTTCTCAGTTTAACGGAGAGTTTTTAGTAAATACTGTTACTTCAAATAGAGTTTTTACTTTTACTCTTAGTGGTTCAAACTATTCTTTAGATGATAATATTACTGGTACTGTAACAAAAGTTATTCCAAATGATTTTGTTCCAGAAGATTCAAACGGTGGGGTTACAAATAATTATAAGTATGATCTGTTCAATATGGGTTGGGCAGAAAGAGTTACTTTTGTAGGTAGTCCTTCGCAACCAACCCCATATGAACAGTATTTAGTTGAGGAAGATTTTTATGGGTATCCTCCTAGAAACAAACCTTGGTATTTTGGAAAACTTTATGTAGAACAAACCTCTCCTAATGAAAAGGGTATTAAGTTTAATGCAAGCCAGTTTTATACAACTGCTTCAGGTAATACCCTTTCTCCAAATGGTTTCTTTATTCTTGACTTCTTTAATCAAGATAGGTCTGAAGCGACAGAGTATACACCAGTTACAATAGGTAATCTTCCAGTTGTAAACGAAAGTTCAAGATTTTCTTGCACTGCTTCTTATGCTGGAAGAGTTTGGTATGCTGGTTTGAACTCTTCTAAAAATGGTGGAAAGATCTTCTTCTCGAAAGTTGTCGAGAATAAAGATGACTTTGGCAAGTGCTATCAGATGGCAAGTCCAACAGCAGAAGATACTGCTGGTGTTGTAGACTCAGATGGTGGGTATATTATTATCCCCGATATCTCCGATATTAAAGCTCTCTTTCCGACAGGCTCCGTTCTTTATGTCCTCGCTAGCAACGGCGTATGGGCTATTGGTGGCGTTGATCAGGTTTTTAAAGCTACTGAGTACTATGTCAGTAAGATCTCCAACTTTGGTATTGTAAATTCTAGAACACTTTCTAATGTTTCTGGAACACCAATTTATTGGGGAGTCTCTGGTATTTTTGCTATTACAGTAGAGAATAATTCTCCAACAGTTACTTCTATCTCTGATAATATCAAGACATTCTACGATAATATTGGTAACTCCGCTAAGAAGAATGCTACTTCTGTCTTTGATAGATTGAGTAATCGAATTTATTGGATGTACTCTTCTGAGACTGAAACAATTGCAAATAAGAAAAACAAGATACTTGTTCTTGATATGTCTCTTCAAGCTTTCTTTCCTTGGACTGTTTCTGATAAAGCAAGCAGTACTCCGTATATTGTAGATGGCGTGTTCCTTTCCGGTCTTGGTGCAGAAGATGCTGTTATTAACATTGTTGCTGGAACTGCCGAAAATCAAGTTATTGATGCTACTAGTGATATAGTTGTAAAAACCGTAGATGTTTCAAGTACAGTCCCAACAGAAATAAAGTTTCTTACATCTATAGTTGTTTCTGGAGTTAGGAAACTGACTTTTGCTACTTTTACTAATAGAGACTTCCTTGACTGGGATACTGCAAATTACAGTTCATACGCTGAGACTGGATACGACTTCCAAGGATCTGCTACGGTTAAGAAGAATGCGCCGTATATTACAACTTACTTGAAGAGGACAGAGGAAAACTTTGTAGCCTCTGGTGCAGGGTATGAAGCAGACTATCCTTCTAGTTGTACTCTTATTGTTAAGTGGGATCTATCTGGAGACAACTCTAGATGGAGTACACCTAGTCAGATTTACCGCATCTTGAACTATCCTACTGCTGATCCCGGTGATTTGACATTTGATTATCCCTATGATACAATTGTATGTAGAACAAAGATTAGGGGTAAGGGTAGGGTTCTACGCTTAAAATTTGAGTCAGAGCAAGGGAAAGACTTTTATCTTATTGGTTGGGAAATGATAAGTGCAAGCAACCCAAGATATTAGTATTCGATATATTAAACCAGAAGATTACCTCGAAGTATTAGAACTAGCAAAAGAACCTGTTAAAGCTGTCCTACCGGATAAACCCTTTGAAGAAGAGAAGATAGAAGCCCTCTTTAATACTGCCCTAATCAACGAATTATTTGCTGGGATTGTTCTCGTAATAGATAAAGAAATTAAGGGGTTTATCCTAGGGCATGTAACAGAACACTACTTTCACTCGACTAAACTAGCCTATTGTATGGCTATCTTTGTAAAGGAAGAAAGTAGAAAATACGGACTAGAGATGCTGAAGGCTTTTGAGTCTTGGGGAAAGTATATGAAGGCGGATACACTCTGCATCAGTACCTTTCATAATCTTAGTCCAGAATATCTAAACAAGGTGTACAAGAAGCTTGGGTACACTGAGAAAGAAATAGTACATTGGAAGGAAATATAACATGGCTGCTGCTGTAGGTTTGTTGGTTAGTGCCGGTGCTGGTATCTTTGGTATGATCCAGCAGAATAAGGCTATGAAAGCACAGGAGAAGGCTGCAAGAGAACAGAGAGCTTTGCAGAGGGGTGCTGATGCCCGTGAAAGACGGCGTATGCTTCGTGAACAGGCAATTGCAAGTGGTCAGACAGTCAACGTAGCAGCACAGGTTGGTGCCGGTCAGGGTCCGACAGCAAGTACAGCACTGACTGGTGGCCTTTCTGGTCTTCAGAATCAGGTTCTCTCTGCTACTGCTTTCCAAGGTATGACTGCTAAGAGTATGGAGAGACAACAGGCTGCTCTTAATCAGGCTGCTAAGTATCAGCAGAGTGCTAGTATTGCGGCTGGTATCGGATCTCTTGGTTCCTCCATTGGTGACTTTGCCTCCGGTCTACAGAGAACTACCTTTAGATTTCCGAGCTTTGGACAGGTTGTATAATGGATAATCCTACCAGTATTTTCCCTACGGTTGAAGAAACAACTCCTAATATCTTTCCAGAGTCTTCTGCTGAAAAGCAGATTAAGGAGAGAAAGGAATTTATTGTTTCTCTCGCTGAGAGGTATGCTGATAATACAGGTATGCCCGTTAGTCAGGCTGTAGATAAGGCTGAGTTTGAGGGAACTGCATCTATTACTCCTTCAGCAGTTATTGGAGTTACTGAGAGAGATGTCTTTGAAGAGGCTTATCGCTCTTTGAAAACACCAGAGCAGATGAAGCAGTCTCTCGAAAACTACGTAAAGAATAAGCAAATCTTTGCAGTTGCTAAAGAAGACATTGATGTAGCTGAGAAGGTTGTAGCAGATCCACTCTCTATCTCAGATACCCGTCTCCTTAAGATGGCAAAGCTTAGGACAGCAGTTCAGAAGGTTATGCCCGAGAGGAGTATCTTCGGAACAACAGTAGACTTTCTTGGATACCTTGGCAGAGAAGCTACCTATGGTTCTCTTGAGAATGTTGCCTATGTCCTTGGCATTGGTGGTAAAACAGCAAGAGAACAGGGGTGGTATAAGAGACTCCTCGACTCCCCGATTGAAGAAACAGATGCAGTAGCAGCAGAGATTGCTAACGAAATGGCATCCTTTGGTCTTATCGGAGATAATACATTCTACCTTTCTCAACTTTCAGAGGGTACTCTTGCACAGGGACTAACTGAGAATGAAGCCCTTTGGGCTGCTGTAGACATTGCTGCTTTGGGTGCTGGCAAGGTTGCTAAGCTTGCAAAGGCAACAGATGCCGCAGTTGATGCTACCAGAGTTGCTACTGCCGTAGATCCAGCAGACATGAAGATTGCTACCAGTGGTGTTGCTGCTGGTGATAATGTCGTTAAGAGAGCTATTGTAGATGGAGTAGAAACTTCTGTTGAACTTCCCCGTCAGACTGCTCCCGGTATCTCTAGAGTAGCTACAGTTAATGCTGAGAATGCTATTACTCCGACAATGAAGCCCGTCTACGATGTCGAAGCTTCTAATAAGATTAATGCTGTACTACAGAAGACACTGAATATTTATAAGACTCAGGTTGCAACTCCTGATGAACTTGTAAAGAGTGTAGAGAAGTATGCAGAGGATCTGACTAGGACAACAAGCTACGGTATTCTAAACGTAACGAGAGATATACCAATTGTTGCTACTGGTAAAGCAGCAAAGACTGTTAAAGTTGCCGGTAAAACTGCTGGTGAACTCCTGCCGGGAGTTAGAAAGTCTGTCTATAAGAAAGCACTTGATGTTGTAAAGACTGCTGAGAAAGCTGGTAAGGATTTCAGTCTAACAGATTTTATGAAAGTCTCTGGTCTTGAGAAGAAGGATACTTTCCTATACATCAAGCAGCTTAGGCAGGATGGTATTATCTCTGGTTCAAACAAGATCCTGAGTACTACACCTATTAAACCAAAGGTTACTACTCCTTCAGTTCCTTCTGAACCTGTATCCGATGTTACTACTCCATATAAGGTTGAAGATATTGGTGGATTGAACTCATACGATCTTACCGTTTACATGGGCAGGAAAGACGGTACTCCGTTTAAAACAAAGATATCTGGTGAAAAGGCTGCTGCTCAACTTGGTGGGACTCTTGTTAAACTTGTAGATGGATATGTCGTTAAGAGAAGTCGTACACTTCCTATTGAGTTTTCTCTTAAGACCTCACTTACAAAGGAACAGCAGGAACTTAGAAGCCTTCCTTTTGACTTCCTAATGTCTCCGGAAGTTACCAGCAATCTTGCAACAGAAGCTATTATGAAAAGTGGTATTAGTAAACTTAATGCCGTTGGTAGACAGATTGGTAGAGAGCTTGGTAAGTCCCTTTCTGGTCTTTCTAGGAAGGAAAAAGATGGGCTGTTGAATGTTGTTAATGAACTGACTAATGACTATGCCAGAAGAAACTGGTATAATGAAGCTGAGTTTAATAACATTTACTATCGTTATACGAATACTCTTCCGTCTGAAAAGGTCTACAAAGCCTATAAGCTTAGGGCAGATCTTTACGAAACAGCTTATATTCTTAGAGCCGATGATGCTCTTAAAACAGCTATCAATAACAATGAGTTTATCGGTAGATTTAAGAACAGCATAGACAAGAAGATTAAGAAGGTATCTGTCGCAGACAGTGAAGATGTTTTTGACTTTGATACTGGTAAACTTGTAAAGGCTGGTGATATTAAGGGTAAAGCTATTTACGAAATTAGAGATGAGGTTGGACTTGACCTTGGTGATTACAAGCAGTTTTACGTTACAGGAACTCTTGAAAACAACCGTGGTCTAGCTCACGCCGATGTTCTCGGTTATAAGCCGGGAGCTAATAGAGCCTTGCCGAATGCCAGTCACGTTGTTGTTCAAGACAATATTGTTGAAACAATCTCTGGTGCTAAGAGAACACTTACTCCAAAGACAGTCCTTGTTGAGAGGACAGAGGGTATTACGAATAAGGCTGCTACCGAAATTAATACAATCTTGAAAGCAGTGAGAGATGTTTACCGTGGTAATGTAGAAGCTGTTAGGGCTGCTCCCGGTCTAGATGACATCATCCGTGCTAACAACTCTTTCAACCCTAATATCGAAGATGTTGATGACTTCATTAAGTTTATGGATGAAGCCGGTCTTTCTTACTCTGATGTTAGAGTTGAAAGAATGGATACTACCTTTGATGGTAAGAGGACATTCCGTGATCTTTATGACCTGAATACAAACCCTGTTGGTAGAAGACCTGACCTTATCCTCCACGGGTATGGGACTAAGGGCATTCACATGCGTAACCCTCTTGAGGCTATTGAAAGAGAGTATACAAGAGGCGTTAATATTGCAGCTACGACAAGATACTTCGATACGGCCATTCCCGATTTTATGAAGAAGGGTGAGAAGTATATCGACAACTTCAACAGCATTAAGAATCTTCCGAATATCCAAAAGATTAGAGAAGCTGTAATTAATACAGGTACTATCGAAGGAAGAGCCTTTGCAAGAGAGCAAGCGGTTATTCTAAGCAGACTTAATGAGCAGAGCAACTTTGCTAAGTCTTGGGAAAGATTTATTATCTGGAACAATGAACAGATTTTTAAGGCTTTTGGTGAAGAGTCTATTGGGCTGGGCAAGGTTAAGTTTAGTACCCTAGACTATCTCTCTTCTGATCCTACAACAGCTATTAGAGGTTTTGCCTTCCAGCTTAGAATGGGCCTCTTTGCTATGGATCAGTTGTATGTTCAGGGTTTGAACATTCTTCCTATGCTTGTCCTCCACCCCGTTGAAGGGTTTAAAGCGGCAGCAGCATACCTTCCGATTAGAATGGCTATGAAGAATAGAAATCCGACTGTTATTAAAGAGGTGGCAAAAAGATCTGCTAAGCTTCTTGATATGACAGAAGACGAGTTTATCGAAATGACAGATCATTTTTATAACTCTGGTCGTTTTGATATTGGTGATACAATCTCTGAAGTTGGTGGTACTGGTGTAGACTTTGGAGCAGGATACTTTAAGAAGGTGAAAGAAGCTGGCATGATCTTCTTCAAAGAGGGCGAAAGAATACCTCGTTCCTTCTCTCACTTCATTGCTTATAAAGAGTTTAAGAAGAAGTATCCGAATGTTAATACAAAGACAGCGGATGGTGCAAGAGTTCTTGATGAGTTCCTTATAAACTATTCTGAGGCTCTTACATTCAATATGAGCAGTGTTTCAAATGCTGGTTGGCAGAAGGGCTTTACTGGTCTTATGACACAGTGGCTATCTTACAACGCAAGATTTATGGAAACAATCTTCTTCAGCAGAACACTAACTAAGGCTCAGAGATCTAAGCTTGCTCTTTCTCAGTTGTTCTTCTTCGGAGTTCAGGGTGCTGGTCTTGGGTATGCTCTCGACTACGGTCTTGAGAAAGCTGGTATTAGCTTGGATGTTAGTATGCACACTGGCGTTAAGCAGGGTATGCTGGACTATCTCCTCACTGAGATTACAGGAGAGCCTACGAATATCAGCAGCAGACTTGGTATTGGTCAAGGTCTTGTAGACTACCTGTACAAGTGGGTTGAAGGAGAGGAAACCTCCCTTAGTCTTCTTGGTGGTCCCGGTACTAGTATCTCTCTTGACTTCTTGACTCAAGGTTTTAATCTTATGAAGACACTTGTAACTGGAGATGTTACACTTTCTAAGATAGCTCTTGAGAGAATGTTTAGAGAAATTAAGTCTGTCGATAAGACAATTCAAACTATCTACGCTTTGAATACTAGAGATATCGTTACGAAGAATGGGTTTGAACAGTTTAGAAACGCCTCTGATGCAGAGATATTCTTAAACGCTCTTTCTGTCCCTCTTCAGGAAAGCCAGATTGGGTTTACTATTAGTGATGCCCTTGGTAAGCAGAGAGAGTATACGAAGGAAATGGCTAATAAAGCTAAAGACCTTTATAGAAGAATGAACGATGCTTATGAAGCAGGGGATGTTGAGACAGCAAAGGACTTAGCTAACACTATCAATGCTATCCGCTTGGGTATTACATATACTGAAAGGGAAAACTTTGAGTTTATGCTGAAACCCAGCATGGGTTCTTTTGCAGAGACAATGATTATGAAAGCTTGGAAGAGTGGTCTTGATTATCAGGCAACTCAGGGAAGAAAGGTAATAGAGGAATAACATGGCAAGTCTTTTCAAACCAGAGATTAGAGAAATTGGTGGTACAAATATTTCTGTCTACCAGCCCCCGTCTGTTGATTACTCAAATGTAATTGCCGGTGTAGGTAGTGCTTTATTTGAATCACTAACACCTCCGAAGCCTGAAAAGATGTCGGAGACAGAGCAGAAGAACCAGTTTCTTGCACCATATTTGCAGAGGCAGGAAGAGATCTTGAGTTCTGATATCCCTGATGTAAAGAAGTCAGTGCTGGTAAAGGAACTTGAAAAAGAAGTGGCAAAGAATAATGCTGCTTATCTTGATACCTTCCAGAAAGCTTCTCAGTCTATTACCTCCTATTACGATCCTTCTGGAGATCAAATTGGAAAGTACTATGAGCAACTGAATAAGTGGGCTAATAGTGATGATGTTATTGGTCAGTCTGCTAGGGTAAATGCTCTTGCAAAGGCAACGGATAAAGAAGGTAATGTTGATGACTCTATCTTTATGTCCGAGTTGTCTGCTTCCTTTAACTACGATATTGCTAGAAAAGAACAATTTTCTATAATGAACAGGAATATTGAAACTAATAAAGCAACACAAGAGTTTACTTTTACAACTGAGTTTGCTCCTATGGCTGTCGATATGGTTCAGAAGGATATCGAAACATTCACTAGCAAGCCTATGATTCAGACTGTTCTCAATAAGATTGTGGGTGGTTCTGCTCTTTCTATCGGTGAGGCTGGTACAGCCAGCTATCTTTCTGGTCTTATCAAACAGCAGAAAGAAGCTATGAAGGCTAAGCTTCAGAGAGAGCAAATCCTTGGGGGTATCAATCCAAATGATTCTAAGTTTAGTGTAGAGCCTCTTCTTGCTCCATATACTGATCTTGAGAATGCTCTGACAAATGCGAGTACGGCTGTTACAAAGGCTATTGAAACTTCTGAAAACCAGAAGAACGCTATCTTCCTTCAGACAGCACCAACGGCTTTCCAGCAGTTTAAGGCTCTTGGCAATCTTCCTCCGGCTATTGCGGATAGAGTGGCTAATAATATTCTTACTGCACAGGGAGAGCAAGCTGTTATTTCCGAGTTGGCTGAGAAACTGACAGTTCCAACTTATGATCTTAACTTAGATATCTCTGGCTCTGGAATGACTAATACAATTGGTACAATTCCAAATCAGAGTATGAATGGAACTACAGAAACTGAAAGACTTCTGCCAGAGTGGAACAATACTCTAATTACACAGGTTGCTGGTTTTACACCTACTCAGCAGGAAGCACAGTTGAAGATTGCTAATATCCAGTTGAAGGGATATGTTTCTGGTACGATTGATAACGTCCAGAATGCAGATCAAATGGGTAAGGAACTTTCTTCTGCCTATGGTATTCTTGCAACAAGAGTACAGGGTAATGTCCAAACTGGAATAACACCGCTTGACCAGACAAAGCTTTTCTTTGGACCTTCTGCTTTTAGTATGATTAGTGATATCCAAAAGAAGTCTCCGAAGAGTGGTGAGTCTCTTTATCTTCAGATGAATAAGACAATTCAAACTGAAGTTATCAGGCATAAGGATTATATTGCTTCTTATCTCTCTAGTGCTTTTAGTAATAACCCCTTTAGTCTTGTTGTTAATGATCGTGGTGTTGTAGAGATTAAGGTTAATCCCGAAGCTAGGAAAGATCCTTTCCTCATTGCAGCGACTGCTCCGATTAAGGAAGATCCTACTAAAATTCCAGACTATATGTCAGACGATGAGATCTTCGATAAAGCCTTCGGAATGTACAATAAACTTGTTGGTAGAACTGCTGATGTACGGAAGTCTATTGAGGCTCTTAATCTTCTCCTTAAGGCTTCTGAAAGACTTCCTGAGAACATTAAGAAGTCTCCTGACTTTGCCGGTATTCAGCTTAGAGAACAGCTTATACTTCTGCCACAGTATCAGGGCATGACTGTTAACGGTAATGTTTCACCGGAGTAAAAGAAGAAATGGAACTTTATAAACCAATTATAAATGAAGATAGAGCTTTTACTAATGTAACTGTTCAAGAACCTAGCAAAACAGATACATCTTCTGATGCTATTTACATGCTTGGTCAGTCTATTGCTAAAGCTCTAAGTCAATTTGGTGGGGAAAGACTAGCTGTAGAATCTCCGGAAGTTGTTCAGCAAGCTCAGGCTGAAGCCGCTACTACCCCTCAACCTGCTCAGATAAATGATACTGGTAGAGTGAACGATGGTAGGGTTCAGACTGTAACTGATACCGCTCTTCCGTTAGAGGCTAAAGCCTTCCTTGATACTATCTCAAGGTATGAGTCGAGAGGGTACAACATTATCGTCGGAGAAGGACGGTATGGCGCTCCTGCTACATTCTCAGACTTTACAAAACATCCTAATGTAATTGGCATGAGGACTGTTGCTGGTCCTAGTACTGCTGCTGGTAGATACCAGTTTGTCTATAAAACTTGGAAGGCTCTGCAACAGCAGTACCCCGGTCAGTTTACAGACTTTACCCCTGTTACTCAGGATAGGGCTGCTTGGAGATATGCACAGGATGTCTTTAAGCAAAGGACAGGACAGGATCTCCTATCTACTTTAAGAGAAGGTAGGGTGGACATTGCAAAGAATGCCCTGAAGAATATCTGGATTGGTTTTGGTCTTGATCCGAATGTAATGGGAACTTACAATCAAGCTTTTAAGAGGTATACATCATAATGGCTATCGAATATCGTGGTGAAAGATTTGCTGGGTACAATAAACCTAAGAGAACACCGAATGCAGGGAAGTCTCATGCTGTCCTAGCTAAAGAGGGTAGCACTGTTAAGCTTATCCGCTTTGGTCAGCAGGGTGTCTCAGGATCTCCTAAGAAGGCTGGAGAGTCTGCATCGTATAGGAAGAGACGGGAATCATTTAAGGCTAGACATGCGAAGAATATTTCTAAGGGCAAGATGTCTGCTGCCTATTGGGCTGATAAGGTGAAGTGGTAATGGCAAAGCAAGGTCTTTACGCTAACATTTGGGCTAAGCGAAATGCTGGCAAGAAAATGAGGAAGAAGGGTGAGAAAGGCGCACCTACAGATAAAGCCTTTAGGGAGGCTGCTAAGACAGCGAAGAAAAAGAAATGATGACAACAAACAATACTGGTAATTTAAGAAGGAGTTCTATTATGCCGGGAAAAGGTCAGCCGTATAAGAAGCCAATGAAGAAGAAGATGAAGACAGACCCCTATGCTGAAGGTATTGATCCTTCCGCTGGTGCTGGTGTACCACTCAGTGCGTATAGAGAGTCTGTTCCTACGCCCCGTATGAAGCCCTCAAGACCTCAGACAGTTAATAGAGTTGGTAAAGGTAATTTCCTTATGCCATCTAATACTGGTAAGAAGGTTTACAGGAGAATGAAGTAATGGCTAAGAAGCCAACGAAGCAACAGAAGAAGATTTCTAAAGTAATGAGAGAGTTCAAGGCTGGTACTCTCCATGCTGGTGTAA
>Ga0129336_10002626_pt1 | contig 11070 bp, 11 predicted proteins | sample CPB6_02_DNA_FD_96878 | JGI IMG/M metagenome (GOLD analysis project Ga0129336, IMG submission 96878) | Freshwater to marine salinity gradient microbial communities from Chesapeake Bay, USA - CPBay_Sum_0.6_0.2_DNA | ecosystem: Environmental > Aquatic > Marine > Coastal | place: USA: Chesapeake...
ATATTTTTTACCCTTTACGTGAAACTTAAGAAGTTTTTCGGCATGATGCCTAGTAATCAAATAACACGCTGTAGAGAAATCATTAACAAACCTTTTATGAAGTTTTACATGCAAATCTCCAGTGCAGATAATTACTATTTGTACGACATCCCAATCATATGGAATATGTGCATAAAAATCTTGCCATGTAAAGTTCCAATTTTTAACTAGATCCAAACTACAATCATCTTCCATAATGATAGCATAAGGGCTATCAGAAGTTTCATACCAATGCTTGATTGCCTTTAAGTGTGAAGTAATACATCCAATTTCACCGGAATTCATCATTTCTGGATATCTTCCAACTATAATATCACTCAAATCATCCTCTCTACCATCATAAGCAGAAATGCGGGTGTAGTTTTCTATTTCCCAATACTTAAATTGTCTCTCCATATATTCTTTTCTTTCAGGTTGTCCATCAAGATTCAAATAATAAATTGGTCCAATACCTTTAAGTTTATATGTTGATTTGTTTTTATCTGTCATGATTAGGAATTTAAAATATTTTTTTTATCAGAAGGAGAATGGATGATTTTAGCCTCAAACAAAAATTCTTCTGGGGGATAATCACCTGGTTTTGCATATGAAGGAGAAAGAACGTTAAAATTATCAATATTCTCAATTCTATATCTGTTTAAATGACTTTCATCTCTTGCAACAGCAATGATATCATTTTCTAAATCTTTATTAACTCTATCAGAAAGGATTTCAATCATCTCCAATACTTTTGGAATTTTTCCACCCCATACACATCCTTGCACATATATATCATCAACTTGATCCTCATATCCAACATATGCTAGAGATTTTTGATTCCTCTCAAAAGGTAAATCCTCTCTAGAAGAAGATGTAAACTTACACATATTGATATTTTGACAAGGGTGCTGAACAGCAAAAAAATCTTTTTCCTCATTAAAAAATTGATCATACGGTATTACTTCAGGGCAGCAATACATATCCCCATCAAGGTAAACATACCAATCGTATTTTAAAAGTTGACTTTTTATTTTTTGTATTTCTTCAAATCTTTTAAGACAACCCATACTTTTGATAGTAATTGATTCCCAATTATTATAATCGTCTTTTGCAATTTCAGTTTCTTCTTTTACATGAATTATCTTAATATTACTAGGGATATCATCTCCCAATTCTCCATCAGTAAATACAAAAAAATCTTTATCACATTCTGGAAGAAAGTATTCCATAAATGTTTCATAGTATCTTGGAAAGAATTTTAAATAATTTCCAGTACCAATAAAATTAATTGCTATCTTTTTTTTAGACATTATTTTTTCAATATTTGGTAAATAATAGTTCTGGATTACTTGTTCCCAATCAAACTGTTTTGCGTATTCTAATATTTCTGTCCTATGCGAAATAGAATAATTTCGGTTCTTGATGATTTGTTCTTCAATATAATTGATATCACTTATTTTATCTTCAGGAATTACTGTAATAAACTCTTTAGTTAAATCAAGATTTGATTTACCCCATTCACAAATAACTACGCCAAGACCTGCGGCAAGTGCTTCCATACAAACTAAGGGATGGGCTTCCCCATCAGAAAGAAGTACCAAATTACCATAATCCGTAAGGTTATCGTAGAGATATTGTTTATTCCATTCTCCAAGATAATTTTTTTCTTTATTAAATCTATCATCTCTAATATTTCCAGCATACCACAAAGATGATATATCTTGAAATAAAAACTGTCTTTTTCTATGGTCAATCGTAGCAAGATAAATTGACTTATCAAAAAACTTTGGGATATCAGTTATTCTAAAATTATTAACATTAACTCCATTTGGATTTAAATAAAGTTTGTTGTTAGGAATCTCACACACATTTTCATAAACTTCATTAATACTTTTAGAGAGTCCGAATACATTTGGCTCAATCTTTGAATAAGCATCGAAAACTCTTTGTTTATAAGGACCCATCATTTCGGGTCTTTCAATATAAGCAAAGTGTGTTGTTACTGCACAGGGATATTCAATATGAGGATATAGATAAACATAATCATCATATTGAATATGTACAAAATCAGGTTCGAATGAATTTATTTGATTAAGAGCATCATTAAGATCTTGCGTATTTACGATTTGAATTTTGTGTCCCAATCTTTCAAGAGTTAATTTATAATCCCAAATTAAAATTTCTATTGCTCCCCATCCAGTAGGGGGAATAGGCATAATACCAGGACCAATAAGAGAAATTTTCATTGAAGAGTAAAAATATTTTCAGAATAAGTTTTAATTAATTGTTTCCAAGAAAAGTTATCAATACCATATTGAGAAATTTCTTTTTTCTTTGAAAGAGATATTTCTCTATTTTCAATGAGACACTTATTAACATAGTCTAGGTCTTCTAGTTTATCATCAGGAATGATTGTAATAAATGGAAGATTTTCATCCAATTCATACGCACAATATTTTGACGTAACTACACCAAGACCAGCAATCAAACACTCTTTAATTACCAGAGGTGTTCCATTTTCACCTATAGAAAGTAACATTGTATTGGCGTACTCTCCAATATTATCATATATATCTTTTCTTGTCCATTCTCCCAGATAGTTCTTTTTAATATCAAAGTTATGTGGGTCTCCAATAGGGCCAACAAAGTCAATAGATTCTATATCCTGATAGAAAAATTGCATTTTTCTTCTATCAATTTTTCCAATACAAATTGTTCGATCTTTATATTTTGGGTCTGAAGTAAATTTAATATCTTTATGTGGTGCTCCAGTTTTAAATAGATGTAATTTATCGCAGTTGACTTGTTGAGATTTAAAAGTATTGAAATCTTTTTCAGAAACACAAAAATTATAAAACTTGTTATGAGTATTAATCATCCATTGGAAAATTTTAGTATATCCATCTCTCTGATGTTTATCAAATTGATCAATAAAAGGATAATGAGAAGATAAAGCAATTTTTGAATTCGGAGATACTTTTATAATTTCTGGTATCAGATCATAGAAAACATCATAATGAATATGAATAAAATCAAACTGTCCTTCTCTTATTGATGAGATAATTTCTTCTTTATCGGGAGTGTTTAATATTTCACCTTCATATCCCAATTCACTTAGTTCATTTGCACATTCCCAAATAATAGATTCAACTGCACCCCACCCCGTAGGTGGAATGGGCATAATACCAGGACCAACTAAACATATTCTCATTGCGATAACTCCAAAAATAATTGAATTTGCTTCCAAGTGTTTCTATAATATACTTCAAATAAATCTTGTTCATTTTTAACAAGATATGCTAGAGCAATTTGTTCATTATTCAAATTATTATTATTAATCATATCATTCACAAGAATATTTTCAACTTTCTCTTCTATAGATGAATGAATATTTTTATGCATACCAAAAAATGTTCCACAGACAAAAGATCTTGGATCATAGAAGTATTCTTTTCCAAGAGTCTCCGAGTATACTAAATCGTGATATGTTTCGGTATTTAATTGAATTAAAACCTTTTCACCAATTCCATACAGTGCTTCCATTCCATATTCACCTGGAAATAAATTATCTAAATTAAATCCCCCAAAAAATCTAGAAGCTCCAGCATCAACCCAGAAATAATAATCACTATCAAAACAATTCAATTCAATTGATTTTCTTATCCATTTAAATTTAGAATACTGAATGATAGAATATAAAGAGTGGTTACATTCTATTCTATCAATACACTTGGTTTTAGATTTATAATCATTGGAATTTAAAACTCCATCTATATCATTCTTTAAGTAATAATATGGAATTTCTTCAAGTTTTTGTGAGATGATTTTTGTTTTCAAATCTCCACGATGTTCCTTCACAAAAGAAACAAGATCTTCTTCAACAAAAATAACCATAGGACATTTCAATCTCAAAGTTTGAGAAAACCATTGAAGATACTCATCCCAAGTTCTACCATCCATATTTTCTCTATGAATGTTGAAAAGTGCGGTGACAATTGTTATGTCTTTCATAATTAAATTCTTTCCCAACTTTCTGGCAACTGATCTTTAAGAATTAAATGCTGGAGTTCTATCCCATACCATTTTTTAGGAGCAATAACTTTTTTATCTTTATTAGAAGATAACCAAGCACCCCACCAGGCAAAAGTGCTATTTGCAATTATGAAGTCAGAACACATTGATAATAGACATAAATCGAAGTGTCCTTTAAAAATTTCATCATTACTATCTACAAAGAATATGTTTTTATTTCTAAAAACATCTTGATCTTTACACCAGGAAATATCATCAGAAAATACTAAAATGGTCCTCCCCTCAAATTTTTTAAGTGCCTCTCCATAGTAATCAAGACTGCAAAGACAATGCCTATTTTTATTATGTTCTGCGAGAAAATCCCCCCTGCGTACAACAATTCCAACAGGTTTATCTTTTAAATACCCCTTCCCATAATTATAACACTTTTCTTTGATAAAATCATGAAACTCATAATTTTCTCTGACTTTTTCTTCAACATGTTTGAAATATTTTTCTGATTCAAAATATCCAACCAAAGTAATATTATCTGGACATTCATCCAAAAGTTCCTGACAGAAATGGTATTGATCCAACTGCACCAAGTCACCATCAACCAATCCATACTTACCATCAAAGTGCTTCATCTTAAAACAACTCTGAAGTTCATGGTACTTAAACCCACCATAATCTTTATATGCAGAATGATCCGGAATACAATAGTCATATCCATTATATTCAGCAATTCCCAATAGTCCTGCTGTTTGGAACATTTGATTTCCTAATCTACCAATTTGACCAAGATGGTTAAATCCAATCACTTTAATAATACTCCCTAAACTGATGAACTAAAGGATGTTGTGTGTTTCTCCAATTTGCATTTCGTGTACACTCAACAACATCTAGATTAAATGCTTCCTCCTCTCCAACCAAAGCAAAGAGTGTTGGAAAAAGAACATCGTGGGCGTACATTGCATAAAACTCTTTACAAAGTTTATCTAACAAATCTTCAGTTGTATCCAAATATCTAAATTTTTCAAGTGCTTTCAAAAAAGTAGGAACTTCAAATACACAAGGAGAAGCACCCCATCTAGAAATTGGAATAGCACCATCTATGCTACTTAATATATTTCGATATCCTTCTGGTAGGCAGCAATTAATTCTACTTCCAAGTATTTTTCCATCATCAGGAAAATTTAATTGGCCTCGAATCAAACAATCTGGATCACACATCACCATCCAATCTGGATTACCACAATACTCAATTGCTCTCGAAACTCTGTCAAGAATGGTATAGGCACATTTCTTAATTGCTTCTTGGTAAAAAGGTTCTCTATAGTTTCCAACAACATAATCACAACCCGTGGATCCTGCCGTAATATTGAAAGTATCGGACATCGTATCCTCTTCCAATAAAGTTTTTAAGTTTTCATATTCTTTTTCTAAATATGAAAAATCCAATCCCCCATCAGAGACCAAATAGATGGAAGATTTTGGATAATGATTTCTTAGTTGCTTAATGGAATATTCTGTTGCTTTTTTTTCCTTATATACACTATAAAGAAATCCTACAGTTTTCATAATATACTCAATAAACTATTAATTCGATTTATGTATGTATGGTTTTCTTTTACTAATTTCATTCCTTCCTCAATTAATTTTGCATTCTCTCTTTGCGCCATAGCATCATGAAAAAGTTGTGCAGTATCGGAATTATAAACACATTTACCTTCTAACTCATTATATATTTTTTGCGAATTAGTTACTCCAAGATGACCATAACTAATATTTTTAAATACTCTACAAGTTAACAACCCCTGTTTAATGTGTAGTGGACCACGAATGTCAACGCCAAGTAAGGACTCTCGCATTCTTCTAATTACTTCATCATCGGACAAAGGATTTGACCAAGGATTATTAGGAATAAAGTCATATCCTGCTTTTTTTACTTCAGACAAAAAAGGTTGCCAATTAGATAAGTTTTCGCCTTCACCAGCACCAGATATAGTTCCGCAGAAATAAATGTTTGGTTCTCTTGGAATATACATATCATCATAATCTATTTCATGGGGAAGTAGATTAGTTGCCCAACTGATGTACACCTTATCAAAATCACTCATCTCATAATCATGATAGTCATTTTTGATTCTGACTTTCTCAGATGTTTTAGGAACAAAGTAGCAAGCTGGTCCAATTTTATTAGCAATATTTTTGTCTAAAGAATATTCTTGAATATGATCTTTAAAATTAACTGCTGCCATACGAATGTCAATATATCTACCAACACCTTCATATTTTCTAGGTGAAGGGCAATACATTATCATGTAACAACTGCTTTCATTCAAAGGAATTTTTGAGTCTGCAAATCCCTCTCCAATAAAAAGAGTGTTTTCATAATCAAAGTCTTTTGGATAATCGGCATCATGAAACCAATAAACATCATATCCAAGATGTTTGAATGCTTTGTAATATGAGGAATGAACATACGAATGAGTATGAGAATGTAAAGGATGTCCCCATATGACAACCTTTGAATATGGAATAGATGCGATCATGATTTAAATTTTTCAATAATTTGGGATGGGAGTAAAGAATCGCATTTAATCTTCTCGATCAATTCAGTATCAAATTCTTCTGGTCTAATCCACCAATCCTCAAATGGACATTCCTTACCATAATATCCACTCTGCTCAACATAAACATTAGAGCAAAGAAGAAAATATCCATTTTCCTCTAAAAATTTTCTTTGTGGTTCTCTATACTTATCACCATAAAGATATCCATCATGTTCAATAGTAATTACTTTAAAAGTATACTCGGAAAATGGAATTAATTTCAATACCTCAATTGATAGTGTATCAATATCAATTGACATATAATCAATGTTTTTAGGAAATTCATTCTCTTTTAGCACTTCAGAATAATTAACTTTAAGTGCGTTTTCATTTAAATGAGTGCCAAGTTTTCTTGTTGAAGAATAACTGTCATTATAGCTACTCTCAATTTCAACACTTAAAGATTCCCAATCCAACTCCTGAAAAGCAAAAGTATTGTTTGAATAGACTGAATGGCAAGATCCAATATCTACACAGTATCCATTCTTTTTAAAATTTAAAATATTTGCTACAAACTCATCTTGTTTAGCATCAGAAAAAAAATTCATGCATTTATTCCTCAAATTTTTTAATAATTTTTTCTACAGTATCTATAAAGTTCTCATGAGACCAAGAATCTTTCCTTTCTTTTAGTGGAGAAAATCCATTAGAGATAATGTCTTTAAGACAATTATCCTCAACACAAATTGAAGGATTTGCATCTAAAATGTGAGAATACATAGAACTTTTGTTAATTGCTATTGGTTTTTCAACAGATAAAGCATAATCAACTACAGATGATATTCCATTATAATCATGATAGTCTTGGTAGAAAAACACATTTAAATCATTATTCCCAAGAAAATCTAACAATTCTTCATCACTAATAAAATCTGTAGTGATTTTCAGTTTTATATTTGGATTAGTAATATTTTTTCTACATGCATCAAATATTCTTTCTGGTTGCTGATTAGAACCAGCATAAGTCCCGTGCGTCAAATGCAATCTCAATTCAACATTTTCAATAGTAAACTGTTCGTTGACAATTCTACAAACTTCATCATAGTACTTATTAACTAATCCAAATCCAAAAGATCCTATACGAATAACATCAGAATTTTTTTGTTTCTCTTTCTTATAATAAAGAGGAAGAGGTCTTGGAATAGCAAAATCTTTTTTATCATCACATTTCCAGTAAGGATGTTGGTGAAGATAAGCGTCAAAAAATTGATCATAGTTATAAGCATTATGTATTAGATTGAATTGAAATATTCCCCTTTGTCTGAACTCATCAACTAAATCTGGAGTAATCCATTGAAGAACCCCACATCTATTATAGATTATAAATTTGGGGTTTTGTTCTTCAATGGATAATTTTAAACTTTCAACGGAATCCAATTCCAAATATACAAAATTATTATTCTTGGATTGAGTAAGAATATTACCTACTCTTAATCCATATTGATGAACGCCACATTGTTTTTCAATGGAGTTAACAACAAGTATTGTGTTCATATCAAATAATTTGAATATAAGGAAGTGGGAAAATAAATTTCCCTCCAGCATTCATATATTCCTTTTCTCTTTGAATGATTCCATTTTTAAAATGCCAAGGAAGTACGATCATATAATCTGGATTTTTTGATTTCACTTCTTCTTCAGAAATAATAGGAATATTAGTTCCAGGAGTTACGCATCCAAATTTATCGCTATTCACTTCACCGATTGCAGTAATGTCATCTGAAGTAAAACCACACCATTGAAGAAGAACGTTTCCTTTAGTAGATGCACCATACCCATAAATTGTTTTTCCATCAGCACGAAGAGAACGAACAAGATTTACTAAAGAATCACGATGCTCATATGTTCTTTGTGCGAACTCAAAATATGGTTTAACTGTATGAAGGCCCATTTTATATTCTTCATCAATCAACCATTGAATAACAGAATGATTTACCTTGATTGAAGTATTAGTGTCTTTACATGCAGTGACTGCAAAACTACCACCATTAATATCATTCAGAGTGACATCAACAATTTTCATTCCAGCACGTTCAAGAATATTTTGAACGGAAAGCATTGAATAATATTCGATATGCTCATGACAAGCAGTATCGTAAGAAAGTGATCTTAAAGTCAATGGCAAATAAGCTTGTTCAAAGTGCCACATTCCATCATCAGTAAGAATAGAACGAATATCTTTTACGAATGCAACGGGATCATCAAGATCATAAAAACATGCAATTGACATGACGAGTTTTGCATTCTTATCTTTTTCTACTGTTCTATAAGACTCCTCAGAGAAAAAATCGGCAACATAGGGAATGTCATCAGGATAATATTGAGAAAACTTTTTAATCGTAGGATCAATTCCTACCCTCTTAACATAATCAGGAAACACCTTCAATGTGGTGCAATCATTTGATCCAATATCCACAACAACATCGCCAGGTTTTAAATCCGACAATTCAATTAGATATTTTGCTTTATTGACAAGATGCTGGACCATTGAATTATTAAGTCCAGACCTATATCCATAATTATCGCCATACATTTCTGTTGGTTCAAATGTATGTTTCAATTGAACAAGATGACTTGAAGGACTCCACACCAATTCTAATGGTCCTCTATCCAAATCTTCATTGGGTTTTGGAAAAACACCTGTAAGTTTTTGATTTCCCAAATTCAAGAAAGTTACTAAATCTTTATCTTTACTTACTCTACAAGATTCAATTTCAGTATAGTTTGTCATAGTTTTGTTCACTCTGCAGTTTTAAATCATTTTCACACATTTCAGTTACAAGTTCACTAAATGTGTATTTTGGTTTCCAACCCAAAATTTGTTTTGCTTTAGTACAATCACCAATCAATGTTTCTACTTCAGCAGGTCTATAAAATTCTGGATTTATTTGTACAATTATTTTTCCTGTTTTTTTATCTATTGCAATTTCATCAATCCCATCACCAGACCACTCAATTTCAAATCCAAAATTTTCACACGCAATATTTATGAAGTCTCTCACAGAGTGCTGCTCTTCCATACTCAAGATATAATCATCTGGAGTATCGTGTTGAAGCATCATCCACATACCTTCAATATAATCTTTTGCATGACCCCAATCCCTCTTTGCATCGATATTTCCAAGTTCTAGAGGTCCTTTTTTCTTTCCAACTTTTATTTCAGATAAAGTTTTAGTAATCTTTTTAGTTACAAATAATTCACCTCTTCTAGGAGATTCGTGGTTAAACAAAATTCCATTGCAAGCAAATATATTATAAGACTCTCTATAATTTCTTGTAATCCAATATGCATATAACTTTGCAACACCATAAGGAGAACGTGGATAGAATGGAGTAGTCTCTTTCTGTGGGGTTTCCATTACTTTACCAAACATTTCTGATGTAGATGCTTGATAAAATTTTGTTTTATCTGTCATACCAAGAACTCTAATTGCTTCCAATAATCTAGTTACTCCCACAGCATTAATGTCTGTAGTAAAAAGAGAATTGGAAAAAGAAACTTTCACATGACTTTGAGCGGCTAGATTATAAATTTCATCAGGTTGAGTTTCTTGAATTAAATGAGTAATATTTGAAAAATCGCTTAAATCTCCATAGTGAAGTCTGATATTTGGATTGTCTAGAAGATTTTTAATTCTATCAACACAATCGGAAGTAGAGTTTCTGCGAATAACGCCATGAACATTATAACCTTTATTTAACAAAAATTCTGCTAAATAAGATCCATCTTGTCCCGTAATTCCTGTTATAAGTGCTTTTTTCATGGAAATTATTATTTTTTTAAATCATACAAAATAAGAAGGTTGTTGTCAACCTTCTTATTAAAAAATCAAGTTTGCCACCAATTCTTTAACTGGAAATTAAAAACCAGGCGGAGAAAGAATTCCCCATCCACACCAATTGATCTTTAAAGGAAGCAATAAACATTAGAGGGTCCTTTTTGAGACTCCACCACTTAGTTTTAAGAAACTAAGAAAAGTTGGGTTAACTTCGATATTTCGGTAATACCAAAGAATGCACATAAAAATAATACATCCCAAAGTTTAAGTTTAATAGCAAAAGGTACTGTGAGAAATCCCCCAACAACCTTTATAATTAAACCGTTTTTAAAATCTCCCCATAACATGATTTGATATCCTATTATGAGGAGAATGTTTCCAATCCACCGAAGCAAATCAGATTTTGCCATAAGGGGTTTGCTCCCGACCAGTGCGCTTTTATAGTCATCCCGAGACTATTTACTCATGCAACTTCAACTGACTCAAGGTCTTGATATACATATTCCATAAGCATTTCATAGTCGTCCAAAGGATCACCAGAAAATACTACCCCTTCACTTTCGTAGTAACGACGAACTTTTTTATAAAGTTTTGGATTCTTTACATCAAGATAAAATTCACCATTTGCTGCACCACGAAGGGTTTGA
>Ga0129336_10002627_pt1 | contig 11070 bp, 19 predicted proteins | sample CPB6_02_DNA_FD_96878 | JGI IMG/M metagenome (GOLD analysis project Ga0129336, IMG submission 96878) | Freshwater to marine salinity gradient microbial communities from Chesapeake Bay, USA - CPBay_Sum_0.6_0.2_DNA | ecosystem: Environmental > Aquatic > Marine > Coastal | place: USA: Chesapeake...
ATCGCCTGAAGTAGTACCGACATTACACATAAATGAACTTGAGTTTGCCTGATAAACAACATTGGCAGTTCCTGAAATACTTGAACTGTATTGTTCGTGATCATAATATCTATTTTGAGTATCAAATAATGTATATGGATTGCTTACACGCAATCTGCCGAAAGCATCTGCTGTCTGACCACCAAATCCTGATATAATAACATTGGCATTGCTATCTAATGTTGCGTTCACATTACCAGTGATTGGTAATGCGTTGCCAGTGATATCAATATTACCAAAACTACTTACACCAACATTGCCTGACACAGTAGCGTTGACATTAGGCATAGTGCCTATGTTTACCGTACCATCTACTGTGATACTACCACCGCCATCTACTACTGTGACATTACCAGTGATACCTGCGAGGTTACCGCTTAGTGTTGATGTGACTGTACCAGTAACACTAGCATTGATATTGCCACCTGATACGGTTACTGGTAATGTATTACCTGATATATCAACATTACCCAATGATCCTATAGCGACATTTCCTATTGAAACATTGCCTATTACCGAAGCATTGGTTCGTACAAATACGTTGCCAGACGCGGTGTCGAGTTCAAGGGCTTGCGTAATGTTGCGCAAATACCAGGGTGCTACATTGCTTGGATTGGGTTCGGCCATAATATACTCTTTAAGTTAGAGTATTTATGCTTTTACTGTAACAAGTTCGTACCAAAACTTATGCAGTATTTCGTGTTTGGTGTCTAAACTAAACCCCAAATTCTCTAATAGTTTTTGATTTAGTAACTTAAACCCGTCAATATCGAATAGATCCTCAGACTTAAATACAAATCCATTATCCTCTGTAATAAAGTCTACTGATTTAAAGTCAGTAGTTGATGAGGGTGGAAATCTAGAGGGTAGACTATATTCCTTATAAGGATTACTTTCGTTAAAATTGTTGTTTTCATTTCTCACATAAGGAATAGAACCAATATTAGGTTCAGTTAATATGATTCCGGCATATGGTGCAAATTTATATAACAACCCGTTACTGAATAAATTATGAAAATTTGTATAATGCCCAGTAAACACATTCTTTTTATCATTTGATAACATCTGATTTAACCAAATATCATCTTTATCGTAGTCGTTGATGTGCTTTTGATTTACGTCAAAATGTACGTTTAGTGAATTAGCAGAATGATCCCTACGTTGAGCATGAATACTCACGTAATTAAAATACATAGCCTCTTCGTATTCATCTTCCCAAACATATTTAGGATTAAATGTTGGATGCAAACTGATTAAGTTTGCTATATGGTTACCCCCGCATGCGGGGGGATAGATTACAAATAGATTTTTAAAATCTATCATTTAATATCTAGAGGTCTTTGCTTTACTGCTAGTATGCAATAATATTTTTCTCTAACATTTTTTGGATTACCGTCTTTGTCAGGCACGCTCAAATCAAACTCTAGATTATTAAACTTCTCAATATTGAATCCTGTTCGTGTCAATAATGCAGCCAACTGATTTTGTCCTAAAATGCTATAGTGATTTAAATTAAACTCATGCATTCTATCGCAATCAGGAGCGGGTACTTCAATATAAATTCGTCCACCCTGCTTAAGGATACGATTGTATTCCATTAAACTAAAGATTGGATATGGACTATGTTCTAGTGCATGACGTAAGAAAATGAAGTCTACACTTTCATCATAGTATCCATCTTTTTGTGGTATAAAACTTAAGTCATAGCGTTTGATGGTGTGACCCTTATCTTCACACAATTTAACATCACCGGGACTTAGTGTAACTCCTGTTACATCAGTATATCCGCGTTGTTTCATCTCATCTAGGAAGTAGCCTGGGCCGCAACCTAAATCTAATATCTTAGAATTTTTTGAGAGATTTAATGGGTCAATATATGACGTTACAACTTCAGCGGTTAATTGCTTATGAAAGGGGCTATCACCCTCATCGTAGATATGGGCTGTATAAAGCCACTCGTTATAAAACTTAAGTTTTACTAAATCAAGGGTGTTATTGATATCAATTAAATTTTGCATGAGAATCCTGTACTGTTATGTCAATACTTATTCTCTGAAACCAGCAAATTTATTTTTTCTTGTACCCTTTAAATGGCTTTATTGGACTTTGAATATTAGTACCGGGTAATTCATCACTATTCAAATCACCATGATTTAAGTCTGTAGTGTCACTACCCACTGCCTTAAAGGCCTGCTTTAGCATTTTATGTTCTACATCAGTATATGGGTGCGCAGTATTATATCTACCACTCCATGTTTCGGCATCTAATTCTAAAGGAGTAGTACCATCTGCACAAGCAGTAGCCATCATAATACGATTTAGTTCGTATGTTCTGTCATACCCACCCGGATCACGAAACTTATGTAACCCTCTGGTAGCAAAACGTTGGCGTTTTGTAGGATGACCTATAGTACGTTCTATAATAAACTCTTTAGCCCTCATTTTTTATATCCTTTAAAGGGCTTCATAGGAGATGCAGTTAAAGTATCATCCATTTCATCACTACTGGCTGTGCTTACTAGTTTCTTACCGTGTTTATTAACTTTTGCTAATGCTTTGTCAATCACTTTACCTACATTAGGGTCAAAACTGCTTACAACTTGTTGTTCACCCCATAAACTAGTTGCTCTGAATTTAGGCTCATTTCCATCATGTACACCATCACCATTTCCCTGTTCGCCGCGAACGGCGGCAATAGCGACCCCAAATCGATATAAATCATAGAAGTCATTGTTTTTCAATTCGGGAATTACATAAGTGTTAGGTAAGGATTTAGATGCTATATCTAATCCATCATGTGCATCACTTAATTTTTGCTCAGTGATAAACTCTTTTGCTCTCATATTAATCTTCTGTAGTAATGTTATAATCATTCTCAGTTGACATAACTTGGCCAATTGGATAGCCGTCTAATTGAATGTCTAGTCCTGGGATAGGATCACCAACATACATTATCTGTGAAGATATAAAATGAAATAGTGATGCTGTAGTATAAGGGTTAACTAAAACACGCACGTTAGAGCCAAAAACGTCCATGTCATAGTTGCATATTGAGTTACCAGTAAATGTAGTTGCATATCCTGTAAATTTAACGTCTGTACCTGATGCATTTATTTGTGCAGATAATGTTACGTTCTGAGCATCATCCGTACCTGGATCATTGGATCTAATAATAAAGACACCATTAGTAAATCCACTTACAGGTGTTTCAAATATAACTTGGCCGGGAGTATTACCAGTACTGTATGTATTGCTTGTATTGACAAATGTGGCGAAAAGATTACTAAAATTATTATTAATCTTGCCAAAGGCAACACGTAACGGATCACCTTCACCGTCATTAGGTAATGTACCTATATTAATTATTTGCTGTGTTGCCATATCAATATTCCAAAGTTATACTGTATTTATCAGTATAAGACTTAGAAACCAAACCAGTTCTTTTTAGGAGGAGTTACTTTTACTGGATCGTTTTTGCACTTTTCAGCAAGTGCAATAGCGTTGATTTTAACACTGTCGCTTGCTCCCTTTGCAATCTCGCCTATAGCACCCCAGCATGCTGATTGCGCTACTGTTAAATCTTTACTGATTGCTTTGCTAGCATCGTAGTATAACTGTTCTTTATTTGCAGTTGCACAGCCGGCTAATCCCAACGCAATAACTGCTACTATTATTGTTTTCATGTTACGCCTCATTTAATGTTTTCATATATTTTCTTTTGTGTTTCATACCACTCTTGCCAACCCTCTACTTTGGTTGAACACTGATAATACAATGAGTAGTTATACACAACGGCTCTTAATAGTTCAGTAATCAGTACTTGATCACCTTCTACTTTTCTTAATTCTTCACATTTCTTTAGTAATTCGGGTGTAGCCTCTGGGAATTTAGGAACTACAGGTACCGGCTGTCTAAACAAACTGCACCCTGACAATATAACTACTAACGATAATGCTAGGATAAATCTCATTTCTTATCCCCTTTATTCATTCCTGCAGCCTGATTGTGAATGTCTATAAGTTCTTTGGGGACAGGGCAAGTTTCTACATATTTGATAACTTCTTCGACTCTAACTCTTTCAGGTCCTTCTATAGTTTTTAAAACTTCTCTATCTCTATATCTATCTACATATTTTACAATCGTTTCGCCTTTTTGCTTAATTACGTCAGTTTTATTTGTTAATGCTGCCTGCAACTCAGTATTCGCTTTTGCAGCCTCGGCCTCTGCTTTAGCAACTTGTGCTTCAACTTCTTTTATCTTAAGTTGCCATTCTTTATTGTCTGCCAATCCGCCCTCAAGATATAGGCCAAAAGCAAACACAATCAGACTGATTATTTTAATGGGCAGTAGATATCTATTAATAAAGGGTATGAAACCCAATACAAATCCTGCGATTACTCCTAGTAATCCTACTGAAAATATAAGATGTATGACCCATTCGGGGGCGATTGTAAAGATCCACATAAACTTATTTATCGTAGAATTGGCGCACTACGGAGGAAATGTACTCTACTTCCCCGTCGGTCAATTCTGGATAAATGGGTAGACTTAATACGCCCCTAGTTAACATAACGCTGGTGCTAACCATGTCGGGTTTTTTGAGGTGCGTTGATATTGGTAACTCACTTAGTGCGTGTGTATAATGTACTTTAGATTCTATATTATGTTTTTTCAAATGTTCGTGTAGGTCATCCCTACGGTCTGTATAAATCACAAACTTTTGATCCGCATGTACTTGAAAATCTCTGCTTAAACAATGTATGGGTAAATTCTTAAATTGTTCCAGATAATAATATCTGATTTGCTTCCTACGCCATTGCCAATTGTCAAGGTGTCTTGAACGTACTAATAAATGTGCGCAATCTAGTTCACTCATTCTGCTATTAGTTCCTGACATTTGATGCCAATCAGGTTTACCGTTGCTACGATAGTTATACGCAAACTCATATAGTTCTCTATCATTAGTAACAATAGCACCGCCATTACCACTAGCAGGTAAATTCTTAGTAGGATCAAAACTAATAGCCATACCAATGCCCATTGTATTCTTGTCTGCTATCAGCCAATGTTGTGCACCGTCAACAATATGATTAGAAGTAGCATCAGGTGTTCTAGCACCATAAAGCCCTACCATACATATGTATGAAAACATTTGCAACCTGTCTATGTGTTCTTGATTGATTAGTCCATTCTTGTCGGTATCGACTAGTTCAATATCCCAATCAGCATTTATAAATGCATTTAATGTAGCAGGGTAAGTTATGTTAGGGATATAGACGCTAGGTTTTAGTTCTGAACGCATTGTGATGAACCACTGTGATCTTACAAACAATGCTATGATTTCTAATGCCTGTGTGCCACTATGTACGGTTACTGCAAAATCCGTACCCGTCTTTAATGCTAACCAAGTTTCAAACTTATTGGTAAAAGGGCCGCTCATAAGGCAGCCCTCTTTCAATGCTTGATTAGTTGCGTCTAGTAATTCTTCTTTAAGATTGCGATACTGTCTTGCTAAGCCAAAATGGGCTATTGCTGAGCCATTCATAATATTTTTGAAAACCTTCTTCTACATCAACTTGTGGATCATAACCAAAGTCACGTTTGGCTGCTTCAATGTTTAATGCGCCTCGACTAGGGAAATCTAAGTCACGATCTTTAACATCAATAGTACCCTTACCTACAATCTTAACCGCTAGTTGGGCAGCATACAATAAACTTCTACTATGGCTTTTTGTTATATTGTAGATTTTGTTGTCTGTGTTTGTACTAAGTGAGGCATTGACGATTCCTCTTGCGGCATCTTCAACATAGGTGAAGTCAAGAGTCTCTCCTGCTCCGTTGACCTTGAGCATTCCACCTCGCATTGCAGTGAGCATAAATTTTGCAATAACTCTATCTTCCACATCAAGAGGCCCGTATACTGCGCTAGGACGAATAACAACATAACTAAAACTGCCTCTACGTGCGTAATCTTTAACAAGGTGTTCTCCTGCAAGTTTTAAAATTCCATATTGACCTTGAGGCTTGCAATTATAATCCTCGGTCACATCATCGGGGAATGTCCCGTATACCATACTACTACTTATGTAAACAAATTTCTTTACATTGTATTTTTTGCTTAACTCACATAAATTGAGTAATCCTTCACTCATCACACGACTACCAATTATTGGATTAGCGTTGACAACTTTCTGTCTTGGGAAACTTGCCATGTGTATGACGATATCAAACTTGTTTGCGGCAAATAACCAATCTAAATTTTTTTGGTCACAAATATCAAATTTGTAAATCAATGCTTTTTTGATTTTCTTCCTACGTTCTTTCATTAAGTAATCAATCTCATCTTGAGGAATGATTCCATAATTAGTTTGCGTATCTGTGATGATTACATCATGTCCTAAGTTTTCTAATAGTTGAACTACATGGTGGCCTATAAGACCTAATCCACCTGTTACTAATATCTTACTCATATTTTAATTTCCAATAAGTTAATGACTTATCCTCTAGATAAGCAACTATATCATAGCGATATCCATACGTAGTAGGATCAGCACTCCTATGCCATTCTGGTTGTTGAACGCTGTTCTCCATAATGTACTTACCTGCTTCTGTTTGTTGCCACTGCCATATAGGTTCGGCGACAAATAGATCCGGATCTTCTACATCACCCATTTTAATACTATGGACTACAAGTTTTTTCATACGGTATTATTGACCTTAATTAATTTATTATCTTTTGTTTTCATGATAATTGCTTGGTACCCTGTTAAATCATACGGCTCGCAAAGTAATGTTGTTTTTAAAAACAAATCGACTCCTAATTTAGGAGTATTCTTTGCATTCTTTTCACTATTTCTGTTCCAACGATAATCATCTACAATAATGAATCCACCTTTTTTTAATAATCTCTCTGCGACTAATAGTGTATAAAGATTATCACAACTATATTTGCTACCGTCAATAAAGATAAAATGATATGCTTCTTTTTTATCCGTCAGTTTAGCCAATATATCAAATGAGTCTCCAAATAAAAATTCAAAATTTTTACTCTTAGGGTGTTGTTGTAAATTTTTATACAACGTTTTCATTTTGACACCTAAATCTATCAACGTTAGTTTACCATCCCCCATAATGTTGTCTGCTATGTATATGGCGGACCTACCTTCCCATGAACCAATTTCAATGCAATCTAAGTTAGGACCAAACGTCTTTGTCATTTGTTCTCGCACATCATACCAACGTTTAGCACTAACGTTTAGCATATTCTCGCCATCAAAATTATATTCAATCATACAGCCATGTTTGCTTTAATTTGACCATGTGAAGTGTAATTCAATAAATTGATATCCTTCATTGTAAACTTAGTAATGTCTTTAATTTCAGGATTCAATGCTAATGCAGGAGCGGCTAGTATATCTCTAGTTAGTTGTTCTTTGACTTGTTCAATATGATCATTATAGATATGTGTATCACCCGTACTAATAATTAATTCACCTACACGCAAGTCACATACTTGTGCAATCAAATGAGTGAGTAACGCATAACTAGCAATGTTAAAAGGTAAACCAAGAAACACATCCACACTGCGCTGGTACATATGACAAGATAGTTTTTTATCTTTGTTGACATAAAATTGGCTCATTACATGACACGGAGGTAATGCCATTTGATCCAGTTCAGCAACGTTCCACGCACTAAGAATATGCCTACGCCCATTTGGATCTTTTTTGAGACCTTCAATTAGATTCATTAGTTGGTCCACTTCTATTCGGTCAACTGCTAAACGATTGCCACCTTTATGTGCAGGACCGTAATCCATTTCTTCTACATATTTGTTCCAATGACGCCACTGTACACCATATACACGGCCTAGATCACCATCAAACTTTGCTTTTTGTTTCCAATAGGGTGCTAACGCATTCGGCGTCCAAATTGTGACTGTGCCTTCTTTCGTGCCGTGCGTAATTTCCGCAAGCCTACGTTCATCGTTACTACCTTCAATAAACCAAAGTAACTCGCCCACACAAGCCTTCCAAGCCAACTTCTTTGTAGTGATTGCTGGAAAACCGGAATTAAGATCAAAACGAAGGTGACGACCAAAAACACTAATAGTGCCCACGCCAGTTCTATCATCCTTAACCTCTCCGTTCTTTAATATATCTTCTAACAGATCATGGTATTGCTTCATTTTCGTTTCCAAATTTGATATTCATGGTCAGGAAATACTTCATTGTAAGTCTGAACAAAATTATTCTCTAAGTATAACAAATCAATAAATGTATCGCAAGTGTATTCGGTATACACCCTGGTTAAATGTACTTCGTGTATTTTGTGCCAACTACTATTGACTAATTGGGCACCACCAATCATCCATGCATCATCAGTAATATCATCAATTGTCATTGTAGTGAATGCATCATATGGAAGTTTGGTCATCACTTGCGATGTAATGATAAGATTGGTCCTGTTTGGTAAAGGTTTAACTGGGAGACTTTCCCAAGTCTTACGCCCCATGACAATAATACAGTCATCAGTAAGACGTTTGAATCTTGGCAAATCGCCTTGGATTTTATTCCAAGGCAATTTGTTTTTATATCCGATCCCACCTTTAGGATCACAGGCCAATATGAGTTTCATAGTTTATTCAGTAGACGGTCCGTTTCTGGTTGAACGGTTTCCGCAATACTTTGAACATTTAAGACAAATTCTACACTTACAACTTGCTCGTCTAATTCAAATAACTTGCGACTTACTGCTTCTTCTATTTGCTCGGGTTCTAAACCCTGCTCCAACATTCTTGAGATGTTGATAGTTTGTTGCTTTTTTCCCTGTAACTTGATTATTAACTTTTTAATAAACTGTATAGGGATTTTCTGCTTCTCAACATCTTCAAGAATGTGTTCCCACTTTGCGACAAATTCAGGTGACATTTACTTTCTTGGCCCTAGTTGACTTTACTTTTTTAGTGTCTAAGGTTACGGAAGTTTTCTCCTTTACTGGTTTTACCGGATCCATAGCAGCCGCTTCCTTCAATAAACGATCTGCTTCAGCCATCAAGCCTTTTGCTTCACGGCTCATTCTTTCTGCTTGTTGACGCAAGTTATTTGCTAACTGTGAGTCACCTAGCGCATCAACTGCTCCTGCTGTTTGTACAGGTGCTCGTTGTGGTGCTTTATTTTCTTTTAACTGTTCAGGTAGTTTGTCACCACGCATACGTCTTGCAACTTGTGCGGCATCCTGCATACCTAAACTTGCATCCATCTCAGCAAGTTTACGTGTTGCCTCTTCACCCATTTTCATTTCATCAAGAATCTTGTTAAGTTCATTCAACTTAATTTTGACGTTAGGGGCAGGGGTCATAACGATTAATTCAGTATTGACTTTCTTCAACATTCCTTCTGAGTGTAACTTTTGAAGAATGATGTGACCATCCTTTGTATGTGTGCGATTTAGTGCATCTGCTAAATTTTCGCTATTCTGACCAATGTCACTTTCTATGCATTTGATGAGCGGATCATGAATGTGTTGGTTAAGAATTTCTGTATACGCAACCAAACACATATGAGGTTCACCTGGCACTTCACGGAAGATAACCGCTACTTTACGGTCACCGTGTTTACCTACGTGTCTTAAAAAACTCATATTGTTTTCTCCTGTTTATGTTATTATTTAACAGGATAGATAGGTACTAAAAAATATTTAGGACCACTTCAATTCATAGAACGTTGCTTCTTGCGGATCTTCAAATGCAGGTATTTCAGTAGGAAACCCTAACATCATTTTATCTTCAATTTCTAATGAACTGACTATGCAGAATCTACCCTGTAATGTTTCCAAAATCCATTGTTTGGATTCTTGTGTAATGGGCGTTTTGGTTACCACAAAATGGCGAGGGAAGTTTTTAACTTCCCGTTCCATGTGCCATGTGTATATGTTTACTTGGTAATCGGACACTTCGCCTCACACAATAAATTTCTTTTCTTGCTTAACGTAATCACTATAAATCTTATTACCGTTCTCACGTATCCATTCTACAATGGGTTGTGGTGTGACAGCAAATACCTCACGAACCTGATTCATAGTCATGTCAGTGCTAAAGGTATAAATTTCATAACTACGTTGAGTATTGTATCTAGCCCGCATTATCAACATTTGAAGTGGGATAGGATTTGGGGCCTTCCCTACAGGCTCATTCTTTAGTATTTTCCAAGTCTTGTCTTTTTCATAACTCTCTACTTCATTTAGTGCATCATCAACACTAAAAATGCTTTCAAGACCTAGCATGTCCCAAACAACCAAAAAGTTATTTAACTTCTTTTTTCTTGAGGGCATATACCATCTCCAGTTTCTCTAATGCGTCATTGATAGTTGGGTCATCATCAGCCATGAACACGGCTTCTTTGAGATTAGCCCAACGCCTATTTAACTCTTGCTCTTTTTTATATGCTGGATCAATATGATGTAATGTACGTACGGTCTCTCCCATTTTACGGGAGTAGACCGTTTTACCTCCATCAGGAGATTCGTATATTACAATCTCTTCAACCCCGTTTATGATCATTGTAAATTGCAAAAGTACCGAATGGGGGATTCGGATCGGGGTCACCATGAATGATCCACGTAGTGTCGCAATAGTTTGCGTCACCCCATGAACCGCAAGGATAACCGTCAGTGAAAACAATCAATCGCTTAGGCTCAATTGCTTCACGCTTGAGATATTCAAAGATAGCATCGAAGTCAGTACCACCGCCACCGACTGGTTCGTAACTATCAATAGTATCCATATTCTCACTAGTAAAGTTAGCAGGATTATAGATATCAGTATCAAAGCAGAACACATGGACCTTGTATCCATCGAATGCCGCCATCATACCTGCAATCTCACCCAAGAATGCCTGAGCCTGATCATTACCAATACTACCTGACATATCGATAGCAATAGTAACATCAATTTCTTCACCGGGCGTCATGCCGGGCATGATAGCATCCATGTGCCAACTACGGCGTGAAGGGCGCATCCAACTAAAGTCA
>Ga0129336_10002630_pt1 | contig 11063 bp, 19 predicted proteins | sample CPB6_02_DNA_FD_96878 | JGI IMG/M metagenome (GOLD analysis project Ga0129336, IMG submission 96878) | Freshwater to marine salinity gradient microbial communities from Chesapeake Bay, USA - CPBay_Sum_0.6_0.2_DNA | ecosystem: Environmental > Aquatic > Marine > Coastal | place: USA: Chesapeake...
AGACGCAAGCAATTCCAAGCTCATTGCAGAGCTTTCTCTCGGGTGTGTTATAGTGCGTTCTGTTTCCACCGTTTCCAAAAATATTTGGCTTGAGTCGATGAAGCGCCTCACACACTGTGTCATCTGAATCGTTTTCCTTCTCGACAGCGTGAACTCCGTAGACAGACATCAGGATCTCACGCCTATCGTGCCACGGCATCAGGAGGAAGCCCTTATTTCTCCTGACCCACTCATCGCTGTTGAGGATTATCAGCACTTTTCCAAAATATGCAGCACCCTTTATCATCCTAATGTGACCGGGATGAATCACATCAAATGACCCTGAGAGTGCTATTGTCTGGTTCTGAACACTTACGTCAAACATAGACAGCTGTTCTCACTTGCTGTTGTTCTCGATGCTTATCCACTGCTCAACAGTCTCACGCAACGCATCCCAAGGATACAGCACGTGTGTTCTTCCGTTCGACATCTTTACAAAGTAGTTTATCTTTTTATTTCCTGCATCATCGACTTCAACTGATCCCACGACCATTTCTAACGATGCAGGCTCATTAGTGGGTGCGCGCATGTGCAGCAGGGCATTCTCAAGTACATCGCACCTATCGTAGGAAGCTGACAGCTCCTTCGGTCTGTCAATTCCTAACTCCTTATTGGCAGTTCTCATCTCCTCGATGAGAGCCCAGGCAGCTTGAAAAACCCTCTCTGTCTTGTGATCGTGTGTCATAAATCACTCAATATCTGCACAATATAGTGCTCGCTCTGGAATGCAAATTGCAAATTGTGACACTGTGCCTTCTGTGTCATTTACACCTTCAACAAGAACTCCGCCCGCCTCTTCACATCTCACTGCTAAAGAGGCGTTTGGTAGAGAGTGATGACTGTTTGAGTACAGGTAGAAGCATCCTCCCACAACAAACAATAGGGAGATGACAAGTGAAAACACAAACATGACTCCCTTTGGATCTTCATTCAATGCGGACATTTTTCTTCTTTCATTGTTGATTGATTATTTCACACCACAATGGGTTGCCTAGCTGATCATCATAGTGGATAATTGAGTAAATTGTATTCTGAAGTATGAAGTGTACAAGTGGGTTCTTCACAGCACTGCGCTTATCATTGTCGATAATAAGGACAGCAGTTCCCACACTGATTTCACAATTCATCCCAAGGGCTTCACACCAAAAAGATGTTGTTTTTGCGTCTGGAGAATCATAGGGCTTTCTTGTAATTACAACAAGATCACCCGGCTTCAGAAGTGTCTTTAAAGTCAAGCAGGATTAACAGGGTTCAAACGATAGTAGTGATACTCGTAGCAGTCTGCTCTTAGCCAGTCTGGAATAAAATTAGTGTCGTCCTCTTTAAAAATACTCTTGAGCTTTATAATTCCGTACTGCTTGCCAACAACAAACCACTCACTAGGATAGTGTCCCCAACCCTCTGAGACGGTTATGCGAGCCATCATTGGGTTTGTGCCTACAGACATACCACCACCCGAGACTGCGTAGCCAAACTCAATCTTACCTCCCCCAAGAAGCGGGAATGTTAACAATACTTGCTCAGGATCTTTCCACATAAGAGACTCACTTAGAATAAAAGTGTCTTCTATCGACTTGAGAACACTTTGTCTGATAGAGGATAGAGCTGCTCATATCAGAGTCAACAGTGCCGTTCATTCTGCACTGAATAATCTGACATAGGTATTTTCCGCCCCTATAGTTTGCATGTTCATCGGCAACATTGATTGCCGCGTTTAGATCGTTGTATAAACCCACAACGTAAGAGTGATCGTGGTCATCACCCCACCGTAACGCTTCAATAATGTAGCAGATGTCAGACATTTTTCTCTATTGACTGAAGCTCGCTCTCATAAAACCAAATGCTCTCATTTTCGAACATCACTTCAACCTGAGCTTCTGATTCTAGGGCACCACTTGGATCTACTGTTTCTATCACAAGACCCACTCGATCCTTGTAGTCCGCGCCCGCCTTGTACACAGACGTCGTCATCACCCTTACAAGGTCCCCTGCTTTCACTCAATACCTCTTTGATGTTGCAGGAATTCACCGACTCTAAAATCTGTGAAGTCCCACCGTACGTAGGCTCTCGAGTGATAAGCATGTCCCAGTTATCGCTGTCATTGTAACGGTAGATTAACACGGCTATCCCACCGCTTAGGTTCTCATTCATTAAACGAATATCAGACGTGAACACCTTGAGTTTGACTAAATCACCAATCTTCATAGTGTTCCTTCAATCTCTGAATGAGATTCTAAGATCTTCTTCCTGATCACCGTTCGTAGACCAGGATTGACAAGAAGCGCATGAGGAATAATGTCGTGCCTGATTCTATTTCTACTGTGATTTCTAGACTCGTTGCTTGGATCCTGAATAAAGGGCACATCTTTCCTCACACACCAAGAAACAAGCACTTCCTTGGGAGTCATTAGGAACGGACGGATCACATTGCTGACCGGATTCATGCCCCTCATCAAGGTGGGGTTTCCGTTTAGTGACGTGAAGATCCACCACTCGACTGCATCATCGAGGTGATGTGCAGTCACAACTGGCGCGTTACTGTGCTCTCTAAAGAATCTAATCCTCTCATTCCTCCAGAATTCTTCCATCGACTCTGATGCAAGCTTTTCCCTTGACAGAGTTGACACAGTGAGAGGAATTCCCACAGAAGTGCAATAATCAGTGACAAACTTTCTAGCATCAGCACCGTGTGGAGTGCCGTGATCAAAATGGAGGGCGTGGACGCTTCGCTTTCCCTTGACTAAGAAATCAAGCGCAGCCATAGAGTCCGCGCCGCCCGAGACAGCCACATAGACTTCCTTGGGCACCTGTCCGAGTAAACGAATCATCGTAGATCAGAAAGGTGCTGAAAGTTTGACATCAATCCTCCGATTCGGATTCCTTGGCCCGACGATCCTTTGCCTTTGTTCTCGCCTTGCTCGCCTTACTTTCTACAGACGGAGCAGACGTCGATGTCTGTCGTGTGCGGACAGTGAAGCCTGCTGCAATGTGCTTCACCTTCACCTGCATGTCACCTGCTGCACGAAGCTGCTCTGCTCGTGAGTGTGCAGGACCGTACTCACTAAATGTAGCAACTACTGTCCAGGGACGACCAGAGTTGCTATTGACCGAATCAACGCTTTCATCATTTGCCATATTTCCTCCTAGGAACTAGGCAATTATTGACTCAGCAATGAAGTTGTATAGACTCAGCGCTTTAGATCGAAGAACTCAGCCACTTCCTCGGTCTTGTTTCCGCTGATGTGCTGCATCTTGTGTCGACGAAGCTCAGACTTTGCCCAAGCGGACATCATGTTCACCTGAACGAGATCAAGCTCGTGTTCCACCATGAGCTGCATGGGCTCCTTCTTGACGATGAAAGCGAGCTCATCGAGTCGCATGGGAAGCCTGCAGATGGCCTTGTAGACTGCTAGCTCTTCCTCGGTCTTGATTAGATTTGAAAGCATCCTTAACTCCTTGCACTAAATATGCGACTCGACACCGTCGATTCACTCAGAAGGTTTCGAGACATCTTGTAAGAACATTCGGTACACTGCGTGAATTCGAGAATGCATTGCTCTGGGCATGGGCTGCACACTGCCGTTCTGATTTCTCTGCATTGCAGTCATGCTCTTTCTCAGGCTTCTTGCAGCGTGACCTCCCATACTCTTTGCCTCACGATCGAGGGCACGACGCCACAGCTTTCGAAACTTTCTCTTCGCCTTCTTCTGATCCTCAGGCGAGAGAGAGGCAAGATACTTTCTCGCGTCCTCGACCGGATTCTTGAAGAGGCTTACAACAGATGCGGACATTGGAAAGAACATCACGTCTTTTGATGCTGTGGGACAGACGGGTGCAATTCCACTGTCAAGCATTGCCAGCTGCACAAGTGTCCGCTTGCCTTCAGATTCTCCGTACATAAATGTCCTCCTGTAGCACATGGTACACCATGTGCATCCGAGGTTGCACTACTGAGTGCAATTAAATAACACAAAGATCGTTAGAAAACAATTAGATCTTTGTGCGAGATTTCATCCTACGCCTTCGTATCCATTTGAACCTGTAAGAGTTAGAAAGTTCTTAACAGGAACATATGTGAGTCCAGCGACAAGAGTGAAGTTTGGTGCACCTGCGCTGCCTGAAAGGAAAACCCTGTCAGTTCTTATTTCAGCAGTGAATGTTTCCGATCCACTCAAAAAAAGATAGTTGGAGTTTGCAGGCTTGAGACCATTCTGTGTAAATGCAACAGCAAGAACAGTGCTTGATGCTCCTGTATTCTTGACTATTAAAAATCTTGAGACTAGATCAAATCCAATCTCTTTGATCTGTCCTAGTGTGATATTAGATGAAGTGACGAATGGAACTGCAGAAATCTGATATGCTGGTGTGTAATTCTCACCGACGAATGGAGTGTTCATGTGGTCTTCCTGTCAATGCGGTCTCGCAATAAATATCACCGCGACAGAGGACGTTAATGAACTTTCTCAGCGATCGTTTCGAAAGCACTTAAAAGTTGGAAAGCGGAGGGATCCGTCGGGCGTAACTTCCTGGTAGCGCACTTCAATCACACGCCCGAGGAATGACGCTTGATCAGACCAGATCTGCTCACGCAGCTCATCGTTGAACCCAGATCCCACCTGCACTTCCACGCCCTCATAGGTTACTAGGACGGATCCCAGCTTGCCCTCGTGCTTGCCAGTGCCCTCGATGAATCCCTCAATACGAAGGTCAGCATCATGGAAGGCCTTGAGCTTCATCACCTCGTGCCCGCGTCCGAACAGGTAGGGCGCAGTTAGGTCCTTCACCATGGCACCCTCATAACCCTCGGCCACAAATCGGTCGTGGAGCTGCTTGATCTCGTTATAGGATGCGGCGACCTCATACCGCCTTACGAGCCGCAAGTACTTGTGCTGCTTCTTCCGCTTTGGGCTGCACTCGAGCGGCAGTCGATCCTTGAGGACCTCATATCTCGCAGAGCAGCCCAGGATCGTCTCCTTGCTGTCCCACTCCTCAATGGGTAGATAATCAAACAGAGCGAGGTAAGTGTCACGGAGGTCAACGTCGTCCTTCCGGTAGGCCTGCTGCATGAGGGCAGTGAAATCCTTGCCCATGATCTCGCCGTCGTAGCAGCCATCACCTAGAGTTGCCAGCTCCGCACCGATCGTGTCGTCGAAGTTGGTGATCTGCTTGCCGCTGCGTGCAAACAGTGTCGCATTGCCGTCACGAACGACAGCGAAGCAGCGGATGCCGTCCAGCTTGGGCTCAACGGCGACGCTCTTGCGGCCCACGAGACGCTTCTCCTCGAACTTCTGGGCGAGCTGCACCTCGAAGGTGGGCACAGTGCCTGGCATCACCTTGTTGATGGTCTTCTCCGAAGCGCCGATCGCCATGTGCTTCTTGAGGATCTTACGCATCCACTTCTCTTCGGCCTCCGTGGCAGAGCAAAGTGCAGAGTGGACGAGGTCAATTGCAGCATTCCCAGTCACTTTTCGGGATGCGCACATATCAGCAGCTGAGAAGAAGGAGTTCCACCGATCGTCCTCCTGATCGAGGGCAGCCCGCTGCTTCTTTGAAACTGCAGGCACCTTCACAACGTGAAAAGGTGTGAAGGGATCGTGGCCCATCTTAAGGGCTTTCACAAGAATCTTATTTCCCTTGTTCGTGCGAAGAATCTCCATCTTCGCATTCGTCCCAGATGTGTCCTGAATGTTCTCAAGAATCTCGCTGACAAGCATGTTCTCTCCTCAAATCTTGGTGCCTGCGTATGTCTCGTATGCCTTCGCGGAAAGTGTGTGTGCTGTCTTTTGTGGATCGAGCATCGGATGTGTCTCACGCCAGTACGCTTCGTCCACCTCACGGATTCCGCACGTGCGCCACCAGTGTCCCCACTCAAACGCAACAGTGTGAACTGCGTCTCTCTCGTTGAGAGCGGATACAAATCTCACGTGACCGCCGAACCCCTTCTTCTCAAGCTGATCCTTGTAGAGGTATATCTCAAATAGTCTCATCTTCTGGTCTGACATTACATCACCTACGTCTACAGACTATAAAACGTTGCATCAAATCTTACACAAGCGGATAAAATTTTACATTCCTGCAGCTCTCAGTGACTCAAGGAGAGATCTCTGCTCTTCGGACACTTGTTTCGGCATGGTGACATTGAGAACAACAACGTGGTCACCCTGCGACTTTGTAGTGAGATTGTAGGTCCCCTTCTTGTAGATTCTGATCGTGTCACCGTGCTGCGTACCGGGAGGCACCTCGACTTCATCATTTCCGTGGACAGTCAAGACGTTCAAGACACCTCCCAATACAGCTGTAGTGTACTTTATATCGACATTTGAGACGATATTGGCGCCCTGCCTCTGAAATCTATGACTCGGTGCAACTTTAATGTGGAGATAGAGATCGCCCGTTCCTGCAACTGTATTGTGTCCCTGACCTGAGACGCGAACAACATTTCCTGTGTCGACACCTGCGGGGATCTTAACAGTGATGCTGTGGCTTCTCTTTGTGAACTTCATACCGTTGCAGGTGTCGCACATGTATCTGTAGTATGTGCCCTTTCCTGCACATCCCTGACATGTTGAGGCAAACATCATGTTTCCTCTCTGCATCCTAACGCTTCCAGATCCTGCACACTGGCCACATCTCTCGGGCTCAACACCTTCAGGAATGCCTCTTCCACTACACTTTTCACAGACAAATTTCTTGTCAAACTTTACGTCGTGCTCGCATCCTTTAACAGCATTGTCAAAATGAACTAACAGCTGTATTTCAGCATGCTCAACCTGAGGAACTTCGTTTCTCTGACGTGTCTTAGAATTGTTCACAGACCACCTTCCGCCAAAGAAGGTGTTAAACATATCGTTTAAGTCAAAATCAGATGCTGTTCTATAGTGAACAGATGTGTCAAATGCACGACGCTTATCAGCGTCCTTTATGGACTCGTACGCCTCATTTACCTGCTTAAATTTCTCCTCAGCCTCAGCACTGCCTTTGTTCCTATCGGGGTGGAACTGCATCGCGAGCTGACGATATGCAGCTTTAATATCCTTATCTGAAGCATCCCTTGGAACGCCCAGAATCTCGTATGGATTGGACTTTGTCATTTTAATTCCAAGGGATGCTTAGATGTCTGTGGATCAGGAGTGCTGTTGACGCTTGCCTGACATACCCTTTGCCTTTGTTGACACGGGCGCATTCTTATTCTGCTGATACTTCTTGAGTGCAGCTGGTCCCTTGAGATCTAGGATGTCCTGCTGCTTCTTCATCTCACGTGCTCTCTCAAGCAGCACCTCATTCTTCTTGAGCTTCTTGAGAACCATTGCCTTCTCAAGCTTTCCAAGATGATCAACATACAGCAAACCCTCGAGATGATCCATCTCGTGCTGGACAGCGCCCGAAAGCGGCCACTCAAGGTCAACTTGAGCATCCGTTCCATCGTGACGCCTGTACTTTACTGTACAGGAAGCGTGTCGATTGACAGTTCCAAATGCGCCTGGAACTGATAGACATCCCTCCTGCCACCGCTCACACTTGTCGCTCTTACTTACAAACTCAGGATTTACAAGCACCCAAGTGTCAGGGCTGTAGGATGTGTCAGGACTCTCCTCAACAAAGAGCTTGGGTCTAATTACCAGAACACGCTGCTGAACACCAATCTGAGGTGCTGCGAGGCCCGCCCCACCCATGACTTCAATAGTGTCAACCATGTCCTGAATGAGAGACTTCAGATCATCATTGAATTCCTGAACGGGTGATGATACACCCTTAAGACCCTCATCAGGATAGCTTAATACCTTGCGCGTCGTCATGTGATCAGCCTACGTTGACGCAGATCTTGTCCTCTACAGCATCGAGGACGGCATCCAGCGACTCGTCAGAAGTCTGAGCAAGCTTTGCCTTAATTCTGGCAATCTTGAGCGCCGCATTGAAAACCTTCAGATCAATCTTGTCCTTGTACTCATCGAGAATTTCCTTGCGGTTCTCCTGAAGCGTCTTGATCTCGTGCTCCATGTCAAGCACCTTCTCAACGAGTTCGTGAATAATTTCCTTGTCAGTCATTTTTATCCTTCCTGCGCTTTCTGTTCTTCTTAGTTGTTTGCTCCGGAGAGCTCATATCCTGTAGGTGTCTAGTAATGTAGATTCCGCACCAGCAGACACAGCACGTTAGAAAATTTATAGCAGCTGTGTTTGTGTCGTGCTTTGAGAACAAACTGTATCCAAACATCATTGTGTTCCACACAATGATGCATCCGAACAAAAACCTCTTGAGCTCAGGACTCAAAACGTGCCCTTGTTCTTCTTCTTCTTGGACTTATATCTCACGTCCTCCTGCTTTTGAGGAAGCAGTGATGACATGTTGGAGGACGTCTTCGTGTCATCACTCACTCCTGCAAGCCAGACTGTGGCGATTAGCGGAAGGGTCTGGGGCTCATCGGAGATATTTGAGTGGGTGGGCGCATCTGGAACACTTGATGTGAGAGGTGCTTCGATAGGCATCACGGGTGCGTCCGACGCGGGCTCAACAGGCAATTCAGATTCTACGGGAGCATCAGCTGAAATGCTTGCAGTGGAAATTTCTGCATCACTCCGATCACTCGATGGCTGTGTGTGCTGCTTGACGACTCTTTCCTCGCTGTTGAAAGCTAGCTCAGAAATAGGCTGCACTTCAAACTTATCGCAGTATGCCACGTAGCTGGCATAATCAGTGATCTTGCCTAGATCAGTCAAAGACTGAATCGTTATTTGTCTGCGCTTGCTGTATAAGTTCCAACTGACTCTCTTAGACATGTCTTCTCCTGTCAAACAATCTTATCCATGCTGTACTCATCCATGATGTCAATCACACCCGACTGAAATTCGGGATCCTTTGCAGTCGACATGATGGCATCATCATTCGTGTCAAGTTGGTACAACTCATGAATAGGTGCAGCAAACTTCATCATGGCCTTGAGAAAGATGTTTCTTGCCGTTGCGTGATTCATCTTGTCACCGGACTCTGACATCTTCTCAGCGATTCGCCTGTAGTCCATTCCGCCAGGAATCTCAGTGACAGTTGCATATCCCTTACGAGTCTTAAATCCCTTAGGCATGCTCATCGCGCACTCTCCTTCGAAGCTGCAAGCTTATCGTACTCTTCCTGGGTGATCGGATAGTTCTCATGATCGTCGTCAGGCTCGCTGATGCCAAACCGAAGTCTGACAATTCGCTCCTCACGCGGCGTGAGCGTGCTGAGTGCCTGTCGCATCACACTGATGATCTTCTGACGATCAAGAACGTCATCGATCTCCTCAGACTCATCAGGAAGCACATCCTTCAGAGTCTTCGCTCCGGAATTCGGTCCCATTGACACAGTCTTCTCAATGGAGACAGTCGGCATCGCGCAGTCAACCATCGCATTGATCATGTCAGGAGACACACCGAGAGCCTCAGCAATTTCAGCCTGCGTGGGCCTCTCACCGAACTCTTCCTCATACTCATTGATGACCTGCTGAATCTTGAACATCATGTTCTTGGCGTATGCAGGAAGCTTGAATGAGGCAGAGTGAGACGCGATGTGACGACGAACAGACTGCTTGATCCACCAGCAAGCGTAGGTGGAGAACTTGAATCCGCGACGCCAGTCGAAACGATCGATAGCCTTGATGAGGCCGATGCTCGACTCCTGAATCAGATCCTCCATGTCGCAGCCCTTGTTCTGGTACTGCTTGGCAATGCTGATAGCAAGTCGAAGATTTGCACGAATCATGCGATCACGTGCACGCTTGTCTCCGGACTCAATCAGCTTGGAAAGCTCAATCTCCTGGTCACGGGTAAGTAGATCAGTCTTTCCAACCTGCTGGAAGAAACTCTCAAGAACATTGCTCATCAAATTCTCCAGTGTCTAGCGTTGATGTTCAGGCGTCCTTGTGGTTCATGTAGCTCTTCGCACGACGTGAGATCTCATCCTGAACGTAGCAGAGTTCAACTTCGAAGCTGTAGGTCCTCTCATTCTTGGCGCGGAGGTTGTTGATGTGCTTGTTGAGTGAGCGCTCGCTCGTCTTTAGATCGTGATCGGAGAGGCTCTCGAGAAGAGCCCGATTAAAACACATGTTGACAAAATCAAGAGTATCATCCTCATCACCGTGACGGTTGACGGTGGAACCACTTGCTGCTCTATTGCTCATTAGAATCTCCTAGTTACCGGGTTACTCAATCAGTTTATCACATCTGAGAGTGCTATTGCACGCTCAACCAAACATTAATGAACTTTTTTGTTCTTCCTGCACGAGTGCTTCCTCACCTGCATCATATGTGATCGCACACCCAATTGAAAGTAGATTGCATGCGACTGATGCAGCGTGCTTTACAGCTGACTTCACGACCTTCGTCGGATCAATAATTCCGCCCTCGAGCATATCTCTATAAGTCTCACTTCTCGCATCATATCCGAGATTGCCCTTTAACTTCTTCACCTTCTCAACGATGATATCGGGCGCTGATCCTGCATTGATGACAATTTGACGCATAGGTGCCTCACATGCATGACGCATGATCCTCACACCGCAATTATAGCTCTCGTTGCCCTTTTGGATAAGCTTGTCGAGGATTTTCGAAGATCTCAGAAGAGCTGTCCCACCTCCTGGGACAATGCCCTCAGAAATTGCTGCCTGAGTCGCGTGTAGGGCATCATCGACCCTGTCCTTGCGCTCCTTCAGCTCAATCTCTGTAGACCCGCCGATTCTGAGGACTGCAACACCACCTGACACTCTTGAGAGACGACGCTGAATGGTCTCACGCTCAGGTCCCTGAAGGGATGGGTCATTCAGCTTATTTCTAAGAGATGCGACTCGATCCTCTAGCGCAGAATCGGACGCGGACTTGCAACCAACAAGTGTTGTTGAAGTCTTTGAGATAATTGCGCGGCGGCATGTCGTAAGCGCACATGATGATAGACCACTCACACCCTCGAATGCAGCAGCATTAAGAACTGGTGACCCAGTGAGAACAGAGAGATCATCAAATGTGTGCACTCGCGCGTCACCAAACTCAGGTGCCT
>Ga0129336_10002631_pt1 | contig 11060 bp, 9 predicted proteins | sample CPB6_02_DNA_FD_96878 | JGI IMG/M metagenome (GOLD analysis project Ga0129336, IMG submission 96878) | Freshwater to marine salinity gradient microbial communities from Chesapeake Bay, USA - CPBay_Sum_0.6_0.2_DNA | ecosystem: Environmental > Aquatic > Marine > Coastal | place: USA: Chesapeake Bay...
ATCAGCAGGCCGCGGATCAGGGGCCGCTCCACCGGCCGCAGCAGCGCCAGGGTGCCCACCAACTGGGCAAACACGCCGCCCCGTTCGATGTCGGCCACCAGCATGCAGTTGGCCCGCAGGTACTGGGCCAGGCGCAGGTTGGTGAGGTCGCGCGGTTGCAGGTTCACCTCCACCGGGCTGCCGGCCCCCTCCAGCACCAGTCGCCCCTCGGGGTAAGCCCCTTGCAGTTCGTTTAACCCGCTGCGGATCGCGGCCCAGCCGGGGCGAAACCAGTCGCGGTAGTAGTGCTCGGCGCGGCAGCTGCCCACCGACTGGCCCAGGTGGATGACCTCACTGGTGCTGTCCCCCTGGGGCTTGAGCAGCACCGGGTTCATGGCGCACTGGGGCTCGAGCCCTGCGGCCCACGCCTGCAAGGCCTGGGAGTAGGCCATCTCGCCGCCGGCCTGATCCACCCAGGCGTTGTTGCTCATGTTTTGCCCCTTGAAGGGCAGCGGCGTCTCGCCGCGGCGCCGCAGCACCCGGCAGAGCGCGGCCGTCATCAACGACTTGCCGGCACCGCTGCTGGTGCCGAGCACCATCAAGGGGGTGGGAGGCGGTGGGGTCACGTGCGTGGGCTGCTTTGAGCGCCGAACCAGTCGACAAGCTCAGCCCATGACAGCTCACCTGCCGCGAGCCGCCGAATCATCACAACAACGCTTTCGTTCGACGCATGGAAGCTGAAGCCATTGAGTCCCAAAAAAACCACGGCAACCAGGAATCCACTGCGCTTGTTGCCATCGGCAAAGGGATGGGCCACAACAATGGCTTCGGCATAGGCGGCTGCAACCTCAGGGATGGTTCTCAATTCGCCATATCCCCAGCGTTGTCTGGGGCGTGACAAGGCTGCTTCAAGGGCCGTTTCACTGCGAATCCCTTGCAGGCCGCCGTGCTCAAGAATCTGCTCGTGATGGATGGCGCAGACGGCTATAGATGGGACCCAGCAGGGTTCATCGCCTGGCGTCACTGGGCCAACTCTCGCAAGGCCGGTTGGTAGACCTTGGCCGCTTCCGTGGCCAGTGCCAGGGCGTGCTGAACCGTCGGGTCATAGGGAGTCAGCAAAATTCCTGCTTCGGTCTCAATGACCTGAATACGGTCGCCGGGCTCCAGATGAAACCGCCGTGCCAGCTCTTTGGGGATGGTGGCACTGACGGACCCACCGGCCTGCCTCAGGGTGACTTCTGCCGCCATGGTGGGTCAAGCGAGTAGCACATCAATGCTACTCGGTGTTGCTCACAGCCTGGGCCTGTGCCGCCCCAGCCAGTGGCGCAGGCGCTGCCATGGTCTGGCTGCAGGAATGTCATGGGGCCAGATCGCCAGCACCTCGCGGCCAAGCGGGGTCAGCCGCACCCGCTCGGTGAGACCCTGGCCGTCGACCTCACGGCGCAGCACCCCCAGCTGAATCAGCCAGATGAACAGCTCTTCGCAGTGGCGGCGGCCCAGGCGCCTGTGGCTCAGGTGCTGCCAGTCGCTGCGAGACTGCAGCTGGCTGCTGCTAAGGGCGCCGCTCTCGAGCTCCTGGTAGAAGGCCAATTTGAAAGGCAGGCATTGCACGGCCCTGCGGGCGCGCGCCAGGGCACGCCAATCAGAGCTGGCAGGGGCGGTGTTGATCACACAGAACGCTCAGGCGCTGCCATTCTCATGGCTGTGATCTGCCAGTGCGAACGCTTTGAGTGCATGAATCGAAAGATGGATGCTTGTGTTGGGCGTGCTTCAAAGCGATTCATCAATCGATTGCATCGCAGCAAGATGCTCATGGGTAAAGCGGTAGTTTGACTTCAACCAAGGCACCGCCAAGAGTTGATCTGCCAAAACGCAGAGATCCTTTTGCAGTTTGAACAATTGTGTCTGCCAGATACAGCCCCAAGCCTGTGCCATCTGGCTTGGTTGTGTACAAGGGTTCGGGTTTGTGATGCAGATCGCTAAACGTGAATCCAGGACCGTTGTCTTCCACGCTTAACAAAATCTTGTTCTGGGGCCGATCAATTGCTGCACTGACCTTAATTAGAATTTTTCCGGCCGTATTATTTTGGCAAGCTTCATGGGCGTTTCGAATTAAATTATCGACGAGCATGCAAAGTAATTCATGATCGCAGCCTACACGACATGAGAGTTCGCTATTCACGGATTGAGGCAGCAAGAGTTCGACATTTTTGAGGCCTCTAAATTGTTGATACGAGTGCAATTGGACCCATTTAAAAACCCTTGTTAAAGAACAGCTGCCCGTATTGCTCTTAAGCACTTTGAGGAGCTGATTGATTTGCGATGAGCGCTCTTCCATGGCTGCAACAAGTGCCAGGCTTGCGGCTGCTTTTTCGGGATATGAATCAATGCTGTCTAAATCTTGTAGCTGACAGCGAAGTAATGCAAGAGGCTGTCTAATCTCATGAGCAACACCACTTGCGATCGTGGTAAGATTAAGTTGTTTATTGAGCAGTTGGGCGCGCTGCGCCAATGTTTCTTTGAGCTCTTTTTGCTGGAAGGCCAGTACTGCTACCAATTCAGCGATAACAATCATCGCGAGATAGCTAGAGCTGATCGCTAGGCCCTGCTCCCATGGAAGTTGAGTTGCAGCCTGCTTAATTGAAGAAATTATCAACGTCAAAATGGCGATCAAGTAAACACTGCTCAAGTTGGCCAGTAGAAAAGCAGGCACGATGATTGCGGCCTGCATCAGCAATGGTCCAGTCCACAAACTCGCCGAATCAAGGCTATAAGCAATGGCCGTGCCAGCGCTTATGAATGAACTTGATACAACTATGGCGCTGCAGTTGCGCCAGGATCTTGTGAACTCGGTTAATTCTTTAATGTTAAGCAGTAACGGCGTAAGCGTGATTTGGGCTAACGTATTGCCACACCACCAACTGATCAGGGATTTCAAGACTTTTGGATCAGTTGCAGTCATGAAATGGTGCGGGCTCTGTGCTGCACTCAAAATTTCATGACCGAGCAATGCACTAAGTGGCTGAATCAAGAGACTAACTAGTGCAAGATGCTTCCACCAACTCTCAATTGAGATCAGCGGATAGCTGATTTTGAAGCGTCTTGCTAGGAGTGAGGCGCTGATATCTAGGCTTGCATTTGCTACGCCAAGAAGCACGCTGGCAAGTAGTGAATTGCCAAAATATAGTGCCAATGCACTCTGCCCTAAGACAATACCAATCCAGGCTTGCCTGCCCCATTGGAGAGCGGCAGCAAGTCCAATTCCTTCTGGCAGAAAGATCACTGGCGTGATCACTGATGATGCACGCTGCAAGCTAATCATGAGCAAGCCTGTCGAAAAATAGGCAATAGAGATGCCTGCAGTGAGGATGACTTGCTTGCGACTGTGCACCAAAGCTTTCATGTCGGCTTTTCTTCAAGCCAGAGTGTGTAGATCACAGCAAGCCTGATCAGGCTTGAGCCGGAAACACCAAAAATGTTCGCCAGATGCTTGCGGTAACCCTCTACGGTATGGTGTGAGAGGCTAAGTTTTTTGGCGATTTCTTTATTTGTTTTTCCTTCTCCCATAGCAATAAAAATTTTCCTCTCGCTTGCATTGACGCGATTAAGGAGAATATGAATATCTGCAGCTTTTAGATCGTTAGATTGATTGCTTTTGGATGATTGGGATTGCTGATGCGACGCCTCAAGGGTGGTTTTGATCATCTCTTCTACTGCTTCAAGATCACAACGTGATTTGTCGAATATTGAAATTAGACTTTTGTATTCAAGGCACTCACTCGGGATCGATAGTGGGTCTGATGTCAGGATCACAATTTTTGTTGTAGGACTGCCTATCTCAATGGCGGGTATGAGTCGAGATCCATCACCATCTTGGAGGTTTAAATCTAAAATGATGAGATCTATCTCGTCATTCATTATGATTTTCATTGCGGCGGCTCCGGTGCCGCATTCCTGAACGATGCAAGATGGCTGCAATGAGCCTAATTTTTGTTTAAGCGCACTCCTGATCAGGGGATGATCGTCAACGACCAGGATTTTGAGCATATGCAATGATTTTGAATGATTTAAGTGACTCTAAGTCTTGTGTGCAAATGATTAGAATGTAATTCCTGCTCGAAAGTAAACGATTGAGTTTGCTACCCCCGCCTTGCCGGCCGATGCGGGGAATTGGCCTCCTGGCACTGCCCAGCCGAGTTCAAAGTTCATCCAAGAGCTCACACCACCGCGGACTCCCAAACCGTAGCTCGTTGCCCAGTTGTTGACTGGCGTAGGCAGATTAAACGTATTGCTTGCTGTGCCTATGTCGGCAAAAATAAACGGGGTCAGATTCCATGATGCACCGCTGAAGCCATGGGAAACTTCAAGTCCCCCGGCTGCCCCTTGGTCTCCGATGATGTAGCTGCCCCGGAATGCCCTGCCAAGAAAGGGGCCGCCGTAGCTGAAATCTTCAGCTCCTGGAAGTGTCGTGCTTGCGAGCTGACCAACGCCAGTCGCTGTTATGTAGGTGTTCGTGGTTCCTATGCGTTGTTGATGCCTAAGTGTCAGTCTTGCACTGGTGTAGCTAACGCTTCCTGCCGGCAGTGCAAAATTAGTGGCAGCAGCTGTGTTGGAGTCAAAGGCATTGGCAATCGGCAGCCCTTGGCTGATTTGCAAGTTGGCTGTTGAAGCGTAGAATGGTGTCGCCAACGAACCATTAAGGCCTAATCTCAAAACCCTGAGTCGGTTGGTGTTGCTTACAATTTGTAGGCCATCTAAAAACGTATTATTAATTGCATTTTGCACTTCACCCGTGAGTGATATGTTGAGCGCTGCAGTGCGGCTTTGAAGAATCGGATAACTCAATCCAATGTTTCCTAGCCAGCTCTCACCTCCGCTTCTAAGGCTTAATAAACCGCCTGCTCCATCAGAAATCTGAGTCGGTGCGCTGCTTGTTGATGTCAAGCTGCCAATCCCTTGCAGTTTCAGACCTCGGTTGCCAATGGGCGTTGCAAATCCCACAACCCCAGATGCCAAACCACCGCTGTAGGGAAATGCATTGCTTCCATACAGGTCAACCTGCAACGGTTGCGGGGCACTCAAGACATTAAGTTGGAGCTGTCCAGCAACTTGGTAGTCGCCGAGTTGTTGCTGGACGTTGTTGTTCATGCTGATTGACCCACTTAATAGTTGTGGATTTAAATCAACTATCAGCTTTGAGGCTGCAAAACTACTGCCTTGGGCCAATGTAGAGCTAAAGCGAACGCCGCCAAAGCTTTGCATCAGCAGAATCTGCCTCTCCATATCGTTGAAACGAATCGGTGAGCGACTTTTGGGGTTGCTGACCAACGGCGAGAGATAATATTTTGTCCATTGCTTGAGGCCTTCACTGCCTTTGCCTATGACTTCGATGGCTTCGATATAACCTTCGACGGCAATGACTCTTAGAGTCCCATTTTTTAATGCCCCTTGAGGAACAATCACGCGACTGGTGAAATATCCTGCGTCTCGGTAAAGATTGCTCGCTTGATTGAGTGCTTGCTGCAGCTGTGAAAACTTGATGGTCTTGCCCAGCAGTGGCTTAAAGACAGCAGCAATAGTCTCGCTGCTGATTGCCTGTGCTCCCTCAATGTTGACCTGATTGATCAGTAGGTCTGGATCGTCGATGCCGGGGGCTTGTTGTTCGGGCTCTTCTTTGATGAGGGGGGGGAGCTCTTCTTGGAGCACATTGGGCGCTTGCTGCTGCTGCTGAAGTTCCAACTGTTGCTGCTGCAGCAGTCCTGGGTTCAAGGTGCCTGGTTCAAGTTGCGCCAGTGCAGGAGCAGAAGTCGATCCAGCCAGTAGTGCGCCTGTACTGCAAAGTGCGGCGATGGTGGCTCTGGCGTTGTTTGGGCGGACGCTCACTGCTCTCAGATGGTGCTGGATTCCTGTTTTGCTAGGCATATCTGCCTAGCCATAAGGCGTTCATGCTGCAAATTAGCGCCTCAGGCAGGCCTGGTCTGCGTTGCTGCGGCGTTACTGAGCCCCCCTCCTGCTTTTGGGGGTGCTGCTACCCCTAAAAGTGGGGGCTCATGAAATGCATAGTCGTTGTTACTTTTGAGGTACTGCAGTCGATTTGCCCCATTTTTGCGGCCATAGAGGTCCAGACTTGCGTCTGACGTCCTGTTTGTGACCATGCCCTCAAACGCCATTGCGGCGTTGATGTCCGCCTTTTGACGTCATGACTGACTCCTCAACGCTTGAGCAGCAGGGGCTGGATGCCTCCTCGGAGCAGACTCCTCTTCCTTATGAGGAGCCTGCTGTGCTGCGCTTTGACGGTGAGCGCTACGCATTTGCTTCCCTGAGTGATCGGGCGCGCCTTCTGAGCAGTGATTACCTGAAAACCAAACGGGAGTGGGACGAGCAGCAACAGCGTTATGAGCAGCTCGTCGCTGGAAAAACGCAGTCGGTCAGTGCGCTCAAGCAAGAAGTGGAGAAGGCCGGTATGCAACCGGTCTGGCCCATGGCAGAGCCCGATGGGGTGGTCAGGCCGCTGTTGACCATTGATTCAAAGTCTTATGACGCCACAACTGTCCCTGACAGTGTGCGCGAGCAGCTCGAGGCGTTGCTGGCTCAAAACAAGGCTTGTGCAGAGCTGGAATACGCCCTTCGCCAGCTTGATGCGGCTTGTACGGCTTATGAAGAGGCCATTCGCGAGGAGCTCAAGGCCATTGCCGCAACTCCATTGCCTGCTCTCAGGCCCCAGCAGGCGCCTGCGGTTGTGCCCCCAGCCCAGATGGCCCAGGAGCCATCGAGCGATCAGCCCGTTGTAGCCGCCAACCTATGGCCAGCTGAGATCAGCTCGACTGCTCAGCCGGTGCGGCTTAAACCTGCTGCCCAGTCGCCACAGTCGAAGTCATGGGTTTGGTTGGGCTGGCTCTCTGCAGCCCAGAGCAGGTTGCGCGCCAGTTCGCCCAATCCGGCAGTCCTCATGCTGTTGGGTGCCGCTTTGGGCATGGGCGCGCTGCACCTTGTGCAGCAGTATTGGCGTCCGGCCATGCAGCCGTTGCTCGCGTCTGCGAGCCGTTACTGGCAGTGCGCGGCTTCCCAGGGGCCAGCGCCGACGCCCGCAGCGTCCCAGGCGATCGCCCCAGTGCCTGCCCCTGTTGTGCCCTTAGCCAAGCCGCCAGCATTACAGCTCAGTTCAGCCCAGCCCAATTGGCTCGAGGTGCGCTCGGCCAAGGGTGGCGCCCTGCTGTACCAGGGCGTTTTTAAGGGCAACAAGAGCTTCCCGGTTGATGCAGGTTTGAGCGTTCGCTCGGGCCGCCCCGATCTGTTGATGGTGCGGCAGGGGCAGGCCAAGCCCAAGCCCTTGGGCACCATCAATGAGGTGCGTTGGGTGAGCTTTAAGCCGACATTGCCCGCTCAAGCAGCCGCAGCAGCACCCCCCCAGCCCTGAGCCAGAGCCTTTCCCCTAACCAATTCCTGACTTTTCACAATTCACACTCCAATGAGCAAGAGCACTTCCAAGCAGGACACTGAGCAAAGCACCACTCAGGGCGTTGAGCAGCAGCCGCCTGTGCTGACCCTCGATGGCACTAACTATGACTTTGGCTCGCTGAGCGAGCGCGCCAAAATGTTGAGCTCTGACTTTGTGCGCACTGAGCAGGAATGGTCTGCTCTGCAGCATCGCTATCGCCAGTTTGTCGCGATGGAGGCCACGGTGGTCAACCACCTGCGCCAGGAGGTTGAAAAGGCTGATTTGGAGCCTGTGATCACCGAAGGTGAGCTCGAGTCTGCCGAGACCCCACTGCTGCGCATCGACGACAAGTCCTACGACGCCAACCAAATACCAGAGAGTGTGCGCGTCTATGTCGAGGATCTGGTGCGCAACAACCAAGAGCGCAGCCAGCTTGAGTTTCGCTTAAGGCAGCTTGATGCAGCGCGTACGGCCTATCTGAGCCTGCTACGCGACGAGCTTCAAGCCACAGATGCTCAACCCCTTGCAGGACAAGGCAACGACCAGGAGGAGCAAAACGCCGCTTAATGGCTCCTCGACGCCGCTACCGACGTAGTTCTGCTGCGCAGGCCACGGCCCCTCAACGACTGGAGTTGGGGGCTATCACCACCTCTAGTGGTGCAGCTGCCTCGGCGGCAGCTGCGGTGCTGGTGTTTGGCGGTGGCGGCGTTGCTCTGGCCCTGCCTGAGGGCATGTCGGTGGTCGGTGGTGAGTTGTCCATTCAGCAGCCCAATGCCGTCACCACGGTGATTCAGCAAGGCAGCCAGCGGGCTGTTGCTGATTTCAAGGGCTTCAACATCCACAGCGGCGAGCAGGTCAACATCCAGCAGCCAGGGGCCAGCAGTTTGTTTGTGGGCCGCGTCACCAGCGGCAACATCACCGAGATCCATGGCCGCCTTGATGCCAATGGGCGGGTGATGTTGATCAACCCTGCCGGTGTCTTGGTTGGCCCTGGTGGTGTCATCAATACGGCGGCGTTTACGGCAACCACGTTGCATGTGGACCCCAACCGTGTGTTGCGCGACGGCATTGTTGAGCTGAAGGCACTGCCTGGCGACAACCCCAATGCTGCCGTCATCAATCAAGGCAGCATCAACGTGGCCGACGGCGGCTACGCGGCTTTGTTGGCGCCGCATGTTGTCAACAACGGTGTGATTACAGCGCGGCTTGGCCAGGTGCAACTGGCCAGCGGTACTCAAGCCACGCTTGATATCACAGGTGATGGCCTGCTGAGTGTGCAGCTTGATCCCCAGGTGGCGGGCAGCATTGCCAACACAGGCAACATTCAAGCCTCATACGTGCGCATCGGTGGCGGTGATGCTGCAGCTTTAACTGCTGCCACGGTGCAACTTGGTGGCGTCATTGAGGCCCGCAGCGCGGCTGAAGTGTTGGGCCTCAATGCGGCGGCGGCTGCCGAGGTCGCCCGTATCGATGTCAATAGCAGCGGGGTGGTCACCCTCAACGGCACACTTGATGCAAGCGGTGTCGCCCCTGGCAGTCGCGGCGGTTCGATCCGTGTTCTAGGTGATCAGATCACGATCACCAGTGACGCAACGCTCGACGCTCGTGGCCCATCAGGCGGCGGTGAGATCTTGGTTGGCGGCAGCTGGCAAAACAGCAATCCGGAGATTCGCGAAGCGACAACCACCACTGTTGAAGCTGGTGCTGTGCTCGATGCCAGTGCCACCAGCAACGGCAAAGGCGGCACGATTGTCGCCTGGAGTGACATCCACAACCCGCAGGGCCGCACCACGGTGGGCGGCACCCTACTAGCGAAGGGCGGCAGCGCAGGCGGCGATGGCGGCCGGATCGAAACCTCGGGTTATGACCTGGTTGTTGATGGGATCGATGTTTCTACAGAAGCGCCGCAGGGAGCAACGGGCCTGTGGCTGCTGGACCCTTACGACATCACCATCTCAACGGGAACCGCTTCCAATGTTGATGGTAGTTATACGGCGACAGGTAATAGTGCAGTGGTCAACATCACTGCATTGCAAACCGCGCTGGGTAGCTCCAATGTAACGGTGTCAACGGGTGCGGCTGGCAGTGCTGGTAGCCAGACGGGCAATATCACGGTGAGCGGCAACATTGCAGCGGGCGGAAGCAACACGCTGACGCTTGACGCCGCAGGAACAATCAACCTCAATAATTCAATCACGCGAAGTGGAACAGGCGGCCTGGTGCTCAAGGCTGGTGTTGGCACCACAGGCTCCGGCAACATTTCAGTCGCTTCTGGTTCATCCGTCACCTTTAATCAAGCGGGCAACACCACCTACTCCGGCAAGATCGATGGGGCTGGGTCTGTGATCAAAGAAGGCGCAGGGCGACTGGAAATCTGGGGAAGTACGAACTCGAGCGGCCTTCTCTACCAAACCGGCGGAACACAGGTGAATGCTGGAACACTGCGATTGACATCAGCACTCTCAACCGACGGTGGGACACGCATTCGTACGGCCAGTGGCACCACCACGATCAATGTGGCTTCTGGCGGTGTGCTTGAGCTCAATGCAACCGCCAACCCGACCTTTCTAGAAAATGCCCGCACGTTGATCCTTACGGGCGATGGCACGGTTCGCAAGATTGGTAGCCTACCCCTGTATGTGGCGAGTAGCACCTCGACGCGCCTCATCAAGGTTAAGCTTTCCGAGGGCGGTGTCTTTGAGGTCGCGGAGGGTCGAGTCGATCAGAATGCGACAACGCAAGGGGCTTGGACGGAGAATAACGGCAGCATTCACATCCTCTCCGGCGCCCTCCTCGACACCTATGGTGATCACCTGCGGGCGAGTGGCATCACTGGCTCGGGCAAGCTCGATAATTCGCTATCGAGTTGGGGCAATAAGGAATTAACGATTACTGGCACTCAGAATTCAGAGTTTCAAGGAAATCTGTCTGGCTCTTTTAATTTGCGTAAATCTGGCGCTGGCGTGTTCACTCTGAGTGGCACCACTGACTTCAGAGGCGATTTGACGATTAATGCAGGAAAGATTGTCCAAAAGGGCATTGTCGGCTCCTACGGCGATGATGGTGATGTCATTGTCCGTGCTGGAGCAACATACGAGGCAGGTAGTAGTCACTACATTGGTTCGCTGAGCTCAGCAGATGCCACCAGTCAGGTGGTGATCAATAGCGGTTTCGCACTTTACGCCGGCGCAAATAATGCGTCGACAACGTTTGCCGGTACGATCACCGGTGCTGGTACCTTTGCCAAGATAGGTAGCGGCACGTTGACCCTCAATACCACCACAGGCAATACCTATAGCGGTGGAACCTTTGTCTACAACGGCACGCTCAAGTTTGAAACGGAGCAGAGTCTCCCAACGGCAGCTGCGAATGTCTGGGTCGAGGGAGGAAACCTTGATTTTAACAATCTCAATCGCACGCTCACTCTTCTTTCCGGTAATGGTGGCCGAGTGCTCATCGGCACATCAACGCTCACCGTTGATCAAGATGCTTCTACCAATACTGAATATAAAGGAATCATCGGTGGAACATCCGCTGTCACTGGTCAGCTCATTAAAAAGGGCGCGGGCGTTCTCACGCTTTCGGGATTAAATAATTATTCCGGTGGTACAACGATCGAAGCAGGCGGCTTGTTGCTGAACTA
>Ga0129336_10002632_pt1 | contig 11059 bp, 12 predicted proteins | sample CPB6_02_DNA_FD_96878 | JGI IMG/M metagenome (GOLD analysis project Ga0129336, IMG submission 96878) | Freshwater to marine salinity gradient microbial communities from Chesapeake Bay, USA - CPBay_Sum_0.6_0.2_DNA | ecosystem: Environmental > Aquatic > Marine > Coastal | place: USA: Chesapeake...
CGGGTTCGACGCGTCGAGGTCGCCCAAGAAGCTGACTTCTATGGATCGATGGATGGCGCGTCTAAGTTTGTGCGGGGCGATGCGATCGCCGGCATTCTAATCTTAATCGTCAACCTGATCGGTGGCGTCACCGTAGGAGCGCTCGCGCATGATTTGGGATTTGGCCACGCGTTGACGACGTATGGCGAACTAACAATCGGGGATGGCCTCGTCGCTCAGATCCCTGCCCTCGTGATCTCAACGGCGGCGGGTATTTTGGTAACTCGGGTCGCAACCGACGATGTGTTTGCGGATCAAGTCAGTAACCAGCTCGCATCGAATCGGAATTCACTCGTTATTGTGTCAGCGATACTGCTGGTTCTGGCGGTAACGCCAGGAATCCCCGCACTCACGTTCACGCTGTTCTCGATACTGTTCGGAGTCCTCGCCTTTCTCGTACACGCCCGAACTGAGCGACAAAAAGCCAACCTGATGGCGGTAGCGGCCCGCACTCCTGAAGCAGACGAATTAGATTGGGCAGATGTCCCAGTCATCGAACCGCTTCGACTCGAATTAGGTTACCGGCTAATCCCGATTGTCGATAAAGGAGAAAATAGCGATCTCATCAAGCGCCTACGCGCGATCCGCCGAAAATTTATCAACGATATGGGATTCCTCGCGCCCTCAGTTCATATCCGTGACAACCTGCGACTTCCCCCAGAAACGTATCGATTTCTGATCTACGGCGGCGAAGTCGGCCGCGCCCAGTGCCTACCAGATAAGCTGCTCGCGATCGCGCCTGATGGCGCGCCCGCGATGCCCGGGGTAAGCGTGAACGACCCCTCGTTCGGGATGCCCGCAACTTGGATTGATCGAAACCTTCGAGATATGGCCATTCAGAACGGGTGTACCGTTATCGAACCTGCTGTGGTGATCTCCACGCATCTTGAAACACTGGTTCACCGGCACGCCGGTGACCTCATCGGCAGACAGGAAACACAGAATCTCCTTGAGAACCTAAAGAAAGGTTTCCCCAAGCTGGTCGAAGACGCTGTGCCGAAAATCGTCTCGGTCGCGTTACTCGAACGTCTGCTCCAACTATTAGTAGAAGAGATGGTCCCGATTAAGGATCTGCGGACGATACTCGAAGTCGCTAGCGAGCACGCTCCGAAGCAGTCTGATCCCCTCGAGATTTTGCCGATGGTTCGCTTTGGGTTGCGAAGAACGATTTTTACCAAAATCTTCGAGGGCTCGGATGATATTAAAGTCATCGGGCTTCAGCCCGAGTTCGAGCAATTAATGGAGCAAGCGGCAGGAAACAGCGCGCTGGCCCCCGATGGCATGGTAGAGCCGTCACTGATGGCTCTTCTTATTCAAGAAACGGCTAAACATGTGGATCTCATGGAGTCCAACAATAAAGTGCCCGTGTTGATCACCACCCCCCGAATTCGACTGACGGTCTCGCGGATCGCTCGACGCGTCAGGCCGCAACTTCATGTACTCTCCGTCGGTGAGCTGCCACCAGAAATCAGCTTATCGTATGAATACGTCATGTGTTCTCAAACGTCTCGGAGTTCGCCAACATGACCCCGAAGGTTTTCATAGGAAGCTCGACCACAGACGCTCTGCTACAGGTCCGCACTGAATTTGGCCCGGATGCGATTGTGCTTTCGACTCGTGAGACTAACGCAGGGATTGAGGTGGTCGCCGTCTCCCATCTCGTTGCGCAAGCGGCGCGCGCGGAAATTCCACATGATGTACGGACCAAGGACAAACAGCCCACGACCAGTACCAAGCATGCGAACTCAGCGAAAGTCGAAAGGCAGTCTGCTGAGAGCGTCAGCGGAGGCGAACTTCGAGAATTATTCCAAGAAATTAGGGGTCTAGTAAAAGATCGCCTCTCGCAGGACGCGTGGACTTCGATACAAAACTCCTCACAACACGCGAGTGAAGCCTTGCGAATCTTGCTCGAGTGCGGATTCTCGGCAGAGCTTTGCGGCGAACTGGTTGATGAAATTCGTTCGCATGTTCGACATGCGAACGAACCTATCATTGATCAACTTCGCACCTTGCTTGAGCGGCGCATTCGAATAGTGGATCCGATGAAAACGTTCGATGAAGGCGGGGTATTCGCCCTAGTGGGACCCACCGGGGTTGGTAAAACCACCCTGACGGCAAAAATTGCGGCGCGCTGTGTTTTAAGATTTGGGCGCGAGAATGTCTCGATCTTATCGACCGATAATTTTCGAATCGGTGCGTTTGAGCAAATTAAAACATACGGAAAAATCATTGGACTCCCGGTATTCGCTGTCAAGGATGCGGATGATTTATCGTCGCGAATTTCTGCTAACTCACGAAAGACAATCACCTTGATCGATACCGCAGGTGTGAGCCAGCGCGACGTCCAGATGTTGGAACAGCTGACCTTAGTAAGTGGATCTGAGCACTCACCCAAACTCATCGCGGTGGTCAGCGCGACAACGAACTTGCTCACGGTCGAAGAAGTATTCCGATTGCATAATCTGGCTCTGATTAGAACCGGAGACACCCAACTACATTCAGTCATCATCACAAAGACGGATGAGGCAGGACAAATTGGACCCGTGATCGACGCTGTGATACGCCATCAGCTCTCGGTGATGTTCATTGGCACCGGTCAACAGGTGCCAGACGACTTGAGTTCCCCGGATGCACCCTATCTTGCGTATCGATCGCTCACACCCCAACCGTCAGGAGCAGTTGGCGAAGTGCTCTCATCGCATGTACCCACTTTAATGCGCGATCAGTTAAGCGCTTGGTCTTCCTGCTGAGTATCGGTGAGGCGCAGCAAGAATGTCTGATCAAGCCCAAGAACTACGCCGATTATTCGCTGATTCAGGCGGACAACGATGTACTATTATCGTCTCTTTATCACGTCCTGCGATGGCTCTGCCGATCGCAGCGTCGGCTTGTCGAGATCTCGCGGCTGAAGGCGCGAACGTCCTATGGATAGATGATTTACCGCTCGCAGAACGTGAGGATTGGCCTATCTCCCGGTCTTCGCGATTTAGCTTGGAGCAAGTCCGTCGTGGTTTCGTGCCGCTGAGCCAAGCGATTGTCGAATCCTCCGACGGCGTTCGGTATATCCACTCGGGTGCAACGACTTTAAATACCGATTCTTGGCTCAAACACGGTGCCGGAGGCGCTCTCCCCGCCAAGCTCGCCGATGAGGTGGGGGCTTATCAAAGAATTCTCGTTACGACGGCAGATGGAAATCTGGTAACGCCCCCTGACCATTCGATCGAAACAGATGTCGTGGTCATTTCGGGTGCAGACACGACGCAAAGCAACGATCTGATTCTGTGGATGGTACGGGCTGAAGCCAATTTCAGTCCAAAAAAATGGGGGCTCATTTTAGTCGGTGATGGTTTCGAGGGAAATCGATCTTGGGAAGAACTTTCACCGCTTTGTAAACGGTATTTAACGGGAGAAGTACAGTTGATCAGTACCGTAGATGGCCGGCTCGATGAGCTGTTTCTTGCAGGGTCATGGGTACCCGATACGCAGGAGATGGTTAGGTTTCTGTCGTAGTCTGCTAGGCATGCGGCGCGACTACTCAGAATCTGTCGAGTTGCAGGTCATCAAGTATCGACCGTTGGTCATAAGACTTGCGAGTCAAATTCGAGGGAAACTTCCTGCGGGTTTTAGTCTCGACGATTTGATTCAGGACGGCATGCTGGGATTGCTCGACGCGATAAACAAGTACAAACCCCGATCCGGTGTGCCGTTTGAACACTATGCATCATTTCGAATTCGGGGAGCGATCTACGACGGCTGCCGAGGGTCGGATGTGCTCACCAGAGCCTCACGAGACAAGGAAGATCGTATTTCCGATGCGTCCGCGCAGCTTGCCCAGACCCTCGGACGAGAACCGCAGGCCTTGGAAGTAGCTCGTCATCTTAACATCTCGCTTGAGGAGTACCAGACAATCGTCGAGTCGTTTGTATTTTTTTTGACGATCGACGACCCGCGAATCCAAACTCTCGCCGATAACTCTTATGAGGAGGCCTTAAGTAACAGCGAATTTGATTCGCTTAAGCGTCAAATCGTGTCCCATCTCCGTACGCTACCAGAGCGAACACAGCAAGTTCTCGCGCTTCACTATGATCAGGGGTTGAGTTACCGAGACATTGCAGAAGTATTCAGCATCACCGCAGGCCGGGTCAGTCAAATTCATTCTGAAGCTATCGCGATGATCAGAGAAAGACTAAAACTCTAGAAATCGGTTTGCAAAATTTTAGGTTTTTCCTAAGAGCTTTCCGACGCTACTTAACGGCACGCCACCCTCACTCGAGTAAGTGGCCGCTAGATTTGATTGAGCAGAGTAAGACTGCAGCGCAGCATTTCTTTGGATCGCGAGCTTTATCAACGACTGGTTAGTCTCATGCTGCAGTTTAGCACGCTCAAGCAATTCGCGATATTCCGAGTTTTTTTCTGTAGGCAAACCCTCTAGCACAGCGGCAATTGCTGCCGACCCGCCCGGAAACTGATCTATTTTTTTTTGTATATCCTCGAATCTGCTAACCGCTTCCTCGAGTTGCTCCGGATGATTAGTCTCGAGGATTTCTCGGACCGCTTCGACGGTCTCGATAAGATCGCTGATAATCGCGAGTGGTTCGACGTGGCGGATTCCGGACGGAGATGACATTGAAGATATAGGTTACTTCGCCGATACTCGAGTGCGACTGCCCGCCAAAGCGATGGAATCCGTCAGTATGGAAGCGGCGACAGAGTCATAATCGATCTTGAAAGTGCCAGCCTGAATTTTTTCTTTAATCGACTGCACCAACTCGGAGTCGGACACTGAATCAAGGGGCGCGGCTTGGGGGCCAGCAGCCGCGAACACCACGTCACCGGGATTGCTCACTGATCCAGCATTGTTTGTCAATGGGCCGGCGGGACTCGGCGGCGCCGAACTGGGTTTAGCCCCGGCAGGGGTATTTCGAACTATCGCGAAGGACTTGTCGGAGACTTTCATGATTACGCGACCCTGCCAGTATTACTTTATCAGAACCGCGTGTGCGCTAGCTGGACGCGGTCTTACGGCAAATTGTACACCACTAGAGCTTCTGTTTTGACAAGGCCCTGAATGATGGTTCCGTTGGCAAGCTTTACCCGCACGGATTCTCCAATAGCCGCCGACGCAAGAGCCTCTCCCTCAGCATCCACCGCGAATCCCTGGCCTTGGACGATCACCTTTACTTTGCTGCCCAGAGAGATAACGGTAGTTCTCATCCAATCGTTTAGATTGAGTGGCTCTCCGGCTCTTATCGCGCGTGACGCTTGGCGCCCCCAAAATCCTTTAAATCTCTCCTCAGGAACCCGGGCGCCGCCACCGCTTTGTGAGTCGGCTTGTCGGCGAAACAAGTTCGAAGAGAAGTTGGTACCGATCGGAATTGCCCCATCGGCGACCAGGAGCTCACCTGCAAAAACAATCCTCCCACGAAAGACCCGTGTCCACCGAACCGTGCCGGGACAAATCAGCGTGTAGAACGCGGCTTTTTCGCTATCTGACTTGTTTATGATCTTCAAATCATCGCGTAACGCAACCGAGCACCCGGGAATCGTAGTTGGCATATCCATCCAAGCAACGCGGTGCTGCCGACCCGCAACTATTGGGTGTTTTGAGACGACCGTGTCGGCGCGCTTAATAAACCTTTCCATAATTGGCGCCATCGGAGTCTCGGTACTGTTAGTCGCCTCGCCGCAGATTACCAAGACAAGGACAAGGAAAAATAAGCAGAATTTGAAGACGAAGGATGAAGAAGAAGTAATCATTTTCTAAATGACGACCTATCAATTTTGACGATAGAGTCTACCCCTTTTTTTCGTGCTACCTCCTGCAGAGTCCGGATCTCCCCAAGTGAAGCGGACGCACTCAAGACCACATAGCGACCTTCGACACTATCCTGAGTAAATACGACAGCAGAGCGGATCCCTTTGTCAAGCAAAACCAAACGATAGTCGTCTGCATTCTGTTTGTTCTGAAAGCGGCCTAACTGCAGATAAAAGCTTGGTGTATTTTGAGGAACGATTATCTCAGACGCCTGGGGTGGCGATTGAACTATCTCTTGAGTTGATTGCGATAACGCTAACTCGCCAGACTCAGACGAACTAGGCTGGGCCAACGCCGGTTCGACACCGACCTCTGCTTTTTCAACTTGTTTAACTGTAGAAATCGACACAGCAGGTCTCGCTTGGCTATTCGCGTCTTGCCGAGAGGGCTCGTTACTACCCCATGTTCCAAAAGCAACGCCCACACAAACGCAAATAATCACCGTTACTTGTACAGTCGGGCGTGGCGTAATTCTCGGGCGAATAGTAATGCCTCTCTCGCCGACTTCGGGTAAGCCTAGCTCAACGTCGTTTACAACTAAATCGTCAACCTGAACCGTCGTGGGGTTCGGTTTAGTTTCAAAAGACGAAGACTGATCCCATATGTAGGTATCCCGCAACGCGCCAGCAACCGGAAGTTGAACCGCCGATTCAGACGAGAACCACCAGGTGCAATTCGGAAAGACCGTCTCCCATGCTGACATCACACGAATCGGCCGATCAAGCTGCACTGAGATGACCGTGTTGTAGCTTAATGAGTGCCCTTCGTCTAGAAATCTCGTGATGTCTGCGAGTTGCGATTCGTCAGAGTTGGCTACGCCGCTGATTACCATTACTTTTCGTTTAAAAATTGACTTTTCAACGTCACTTTGTGGTCTTCGCAGCGTGACGACGGTTTCACGAGCGAAAAAAGCGGGGACCTCGTCTAGAGCGGCTAATTCGATCTCGGTGCCTAAGGCTTTTACTTGATCTAAAAACGGCGCCAGTACCACTCCAATAAGGCTTGGCTTAACTGCTATGCAAATAAGCGCAGAATTACTTTTACCGATCGTCGAATTGTAGGCCGCCAAAAGGGCGTCTGGGCCGAAGAACAGCGTCTTCTTTTCGACCGATATCTTTGAAGTGATAGCTCTGACTGTCATTATCAACCTAGCGAATATTCACCGCGAAGATTTGCAAATTTCATCCATCGCCTGCTCTGTACTGTGCTTTGTATCAACCTTAAGTGTCAATTTAGGGCGATCAACCAGGTGACAGATTGCCTAATATTTTATTGGTTTAGAAGAATCTGCCCCCTGTAAACACAACCTCAGCGAAAAGCCGCGCTTTGGTGTTGACTCAGCGGAGTGTAAGTTCTTGATACTCTAACAACGACTGCTTCCATGAATTCGAAACTTTTCATGAACCCAAGTTGCGAGGAGTACGGCTTTCAGCATGCGACGCCTGATCGAGTAAAAGACCCGGTAGGCCTGCAGCGACCGGTAACTATTCCGTGCGCCTATCGTCCGCATCGGTATACGCTCGGACTCGAGCGGTTATCGTTGCCGCGACATTTCGATAAACTGTAGCAGCAATCTCATGTGAGCTCTCGAGTCCGCCACTGTCGAGTCTGATTGCGATGCAGCTTGTAACGGCTCGAACTCGCGCAGAACGTGGAGATCGGTCAACTACAGCCATCTCGCCTACCGTTTGCCCCGGCCGCAGCGTCGCGAGCAGCCGCCAGCCATCTGGCATCCTTTTCTCGACTACCGCCTCGCCAGCCACGAACACGTAAAGGCTATCAGCGGAATCGCCTTCGTCAAAAAAAAGCTGATCTGCAGGGATTTCAACCCTACTCGTCGCGCCAAGCAAAAAAACTAGCTGCAGACGAGAAAGACCTGCGAATAATGAAACCTTGCCCAGTACGGTCACTAAAGAGTCATCAACGGCGCGCCCACTGGAATCGTTCATTTTTGGACTATTTGTCATGTTTTAGTGATTAAACACACAAGCAGTTAAGCAAATAATGGCGCGGGTGGTTTTCAATTTTTTTCATTGAGTTGACGGAGGCGCTGGCTCTGTATAGCCGCGATATTTCTGTAAAGCACCATCGAAACATCATGCGCGCTAGTCAAGCGATATTTGTGTAGCGATAGCGCCAGGCTCTTTGAGGCGGCCCTGGCGCGCGTAGTGTGCGGTCGACTATCGATAAATGCGAGTTCTGCAAAAGCGTGGCCGAGAGATATCTCATCGATCACCTTCCAACCGTCCTTTACTTTTTTCTCTAACGAGACACCACCGGTAATCAAGATAAATAACACTTCCGTCACTTCACCTGAGTCGTAGAATAATTTATCGGTGTCCACGACGACCCGTGAAGTAGCGTTGATAATCCAGATTAGCTGTGTACGCGATAACCCTTCGAACAGGTTAACTCTTGATAGCGCATTGATTAGTGCGTCATCTAATACTTTTGGCATACCAACTATTGTACTCACGCGCCTCTCTCTCGTAGACACTAGTTCTGTAGTTTAGTCAACGCGATACGCCTTTTCTGAGTCCGGGGGTTGCTTAAGAGGTGCGGCGCCTGTCTCACCGACCTCGAACACTTCTAGCGGGTTTGCGACACCTTTGATGGCGTAGAGACCGTGGGATCGCCAACTGAGCATGTCTACCCCAGCAATTGTTGCTCCCTCTAGCATTTGTTTGGCATTCTCAAACGCACATTGCGACAAAAGAATTTGATTCCCCTGCGCTAACGACATCAGTCTCGCTGTGGTATCGACCTGTATCCCATTGTAGTCCATGTTTTTCCCAGGGACGGTCGTTTGGCTCGAGTAAACCTCGCCCACGTGGATTCCGATTCGGTTGGCTATATCAATCCCGTTCGAATATGCAAAGTCCCGTATTCGCGCTTGCCACTTCAACGCGAAAATAACCGCGTCCGAAGGTGTGGAGAAAACCATGAAAAAAGAGTCGCCGGCGGTTGACACCTCGCGACCCGAGACAGTTGAGCGTAAAAGCTCACGAATGATGGCATGATGATCTTCAATGATTGAAAGCGCTTTAGAGTCACCGTGCTTCTGCTTAATTTGTGTGGATCCGACAATATCCGAAAACAGCATGGTAAGTAGCTGGTTCGGGTAGTCGCTGATCCGTCTCGTATCACTTTGGGAACTTGACTGATCCTGCCCTTGAGCACTGATTGATCCAGAGTCTAGCGTCTCCTTCGTATTGAAAAGAGCTTTATTTAAAAGAGCCGAAATCGGGACATTAATTTTTTTATTTATGTTCGCTAAAACGAACTCTAATTTTAGGGATCTTGACAACATTGCCTGTACGTTCGGATCGGAGCTGAAGCCAATGCCGGTTATTGTCGGCCAGACTGGCACTATCGACCCAGCGAGGTTTGCCGATCTGCATATTTTATTGATCTCCGAAACAACGACCTTTTGCTCACTAGGCGCCAAGAGAGCCATCCCCTGAGATAACGGAATTAATACAAAGTTAATCCCTTGCACGCGCACGTGTGCGATAGAAACTTCTGTCATTTGATGTCACCGCCCCGTATCAAGCCGTATAACGACTCACCGTATTAGTTTCCCCCTGCTTTTACAGGTTGTTCGTTAATAATGAATGTCGAGTTTAGATCATTACCCCTGCCATGCACCATAGACCCACCCGCAGCGTTGCGGTCAGTACGATAGGGGGTATGACGGGCCTACTGAACCAGTTTTTAGGTTCGGATTTCTCTGTGGTAAATCAAGAACAAAAAGCCCCGGCGTTGCGGGCGGGGTTTACCCAAGTCATCAATAGACCTGTCGGTCATAACTCGTAACGCACCATCAGACGAGCGCATCGCAGCGCCGGTAGACCGCTCGATCTTTTTTGTAATGCCTTCCTCCAGTATGTGACAGTTCAGCGTCAGATAGGCCACCAAGCGCTTCAGGCGCGCGTTCTCATCGCGAAGTTGACGCAACTCCCGTATCTCGAGGAGACCCAGATTCCCGTATCGCTTCTTCCAGACGTAGAACGTGGCTTCGTTGATTCCCATCTGCCGACACACATCCCCGACCGCCTGACCAGCGTCCGCTTGCTTGAGCGCAAACAGGATCTGTTCTTCGGTAAAAGACTGGGCCCGCTTGGATTCGAACCAAGGACCAAGGGATTATGAGAAGACTGGAGTCAGCGATCCCTTTTGGCCGTCAATGACTTACACGTGTCACTAAGCTGTGTGTAAGAGAATGTGTAAGTAAATATCGTGTTTTTGACGGCTTGGTCGCCGCAGGAGTCATTTGCCGATTCGGCGCAGGTGATAGCGGGTTCGGTAGACGATGACTCCGGCAAAAATCATCCATCCTAGGCCGATGAGCGTCCAAGCAATCAGGCGCCAACGCTGCGTGGCAAACCAGGCGTTGTAGTGTGTCGTCACGAAAAGCGCGGTCCCGACGCATACCAGGACAAAGCCAAGTCGCCGCCACCCTTTGGCGAGGGATCGCAGTTCACGACGGTAAGCTTCCCGACCCTCAGCAGAGGTGAGATCCGGACGTGGGAGAGATAGGTCACTCTTCGGCGGCATGGCGGTAGCTCCTAACCACTCCGTTTACTAAGTCAAAACATAAATTGATCACAGCCGTCGTAGCGTGGTCGGCAGGCAGAGCGAAACGACTGCTCAGTATTGTTTAGTTGTACCTCAGCTGCGGCAACATCACCTTGGTGCTGCCGATGTACACCCCGCATTTAGTCCCGTTTGAGTCTAGGGGCTGACTGCGCGTATCGTCGGTCGTATCAATATCTCGTTTTGACCTCTGGCCCCTTACTGCGCGACTGTCGGATAGGCTGCTAATCTGTCTCGTCCAGAGGACTGGGCCCGCTTGGATTCGAACCAAGGACCAGGGGATTATGAGAAGACTGGAGTCAGCAATCCCTGTTGGCCGTCAATGACTTACACGTGTCACTAAACTGTGTGTAAGAGAATGTGTAAATAAATATTCTGTTTTTGACAGCGTTTTAGGGCTGTGAAAACACTTCCGCACGCAGAGCTTACCCAGCCCTCAAAGAAATTGACCTGACCCGGTATTTTTGGTCCAGGTTTAATGTTCATAAAAGGGACAGGAGACGTGGACGATGGGTAAGCAGAGATACACGACCGAGGAGATCATCCATAAGCTTCGGGAGGCGGATGTACTGATCGGCCAGGGGCAGACGATCGCGCAGGTGACCAAGC
>Ga0129336_10002633_pt1 | contig 11055 bp, 15 predicted proteins | sample CPB6_02_DNA_FD_96878 | JGI IMG/M metagenome (GOLD analysis project Ga0129336, IMG submission 96878) | Freshwater to marine salinity gradient microbial communities from Chesapeake Bay, USA - CPBay_Sum_0.6_0.2_DNA | ecosystem: Environmental > Aquatic > Marine > Coastal | place: USA: Chesapeake...
CTGATGCCAATGCTTGTGCAATGCGTATCAATGCATTGGATAAAGACTTCTGGATTGTGACTGCCTTTGAACTGCAGTGATTCTCTCCCGTAGCCATCTCTTTGTAGTTGGCTTCCTGAGGGATTCCACCAACCTAATTCCCGTCCCTCATTCTGATCATGCTCAACATCATCGCCCGTCTCGCCCTCAAGTCTCTTGATCGTGTGGTGCTTGATTACATCAAGGAGCACCCTGGACAGCGTCTGTTTCAGATTGATCGCAACACCCTCAAATCCCACCACAACTGGGGCACCAAGCACGTTGTACAGCGCCTGGAAAACCAAGGCCGCATCTTTGTACAGCGACAGCGTCTTGGAGAAGCCATCGCCCCTCGTTATTACGCAGCATGACCTTGTTTGAGGTCACACTCAGTGGTGGGACGTACTTGTTGTATGCGACAACGGTCGAGCAGGCTGCCTGGGCAGCACTGGAATTAGCAGGTCAGCATCAACAACAACTCCTTAACGTTCGCCGCAAAGATGAGTGGTAGAAAGCCTTACTTACCAAACAATTGGGATGAGTACCACGAAGCACCCGATGACATGTTCATTCCTCACACGTTTGAGGAGCTGATGACGTGGAAGGTTGCGAATTGGGAATTGCCCAGCTCCGTTGCGTGTGTCATTCGTACAACGAATGTCAAAACCAAGAAAGTGCAGGAATTCACGTACCAACGACGCACGGCAGCGCAATCCAAGATCCGCGAACTGTTGTTGACCCCCGACATCGAGTTCACGGTCGTCGACCACGAGTCCATTCACCACCTCGCCTCTGAACATGACTAACACCAAGCGGTCCTTCTACAAACAACTGCGTGATGCAATTCCTGCATACCATAAGTTTTACGACGAACTGCTGCAGCTGCTGAACGAGCAACGCAAAGACGACGTGTACGTTGTAGACCGACAGTACATCTGAACCACAACTTCCGTGCAGCTATTTTCGTTCGGCCCGGTTTATTTCGGTTTACAGCGGATTTGCCGTTACGACGCTTGGGCTACCAGCGTCTCGTGGCATGTCCGCTTTGGTATACTTGAGATGGAACTAACCCGCCCCACAAGGCGAAACCATGGATCCACTCAAGAGAAGGTGCACCGACGACGACATGCGTCGGTTCCTTAAAGCCATGAACTTACTCAGGGTCATGGATCGAGAAGTTCCCGGTCAAGTTGTTGCTGCTTTTGCATACGTTGCTAGCCACAACGGCTGCCACAAGCAAGCACTTGAGGAAGACCTTGGTCTTTCCACAGCATCAGGTTCCAGGACAACTGACTGGCTTTCCAAGACACACCGCCTTGGCAAAGCTGGCTTCAACCTCATCAAAAAGGAGGACGATCCAACCAACACCCGACGTAAGATTCTCACCCTAACTCGTGAGGGTGAACTGTTAGCCCAACAGATGAAAGACATCCTCTATGGATAAACTCACCACTTGGGGCCAAGCACTCGACTACACGTTCGCCACACGTGATACGTGGAGGCATGGCAATGGACGCAAGACAGCCTTGATCAACTCAGGGCATTTTACACGCTTGCGTGGCCGTAGTTTCCCCATCTCCAAGATCAGTCAACCGGTGGTCACACAGGTGTGCATTGAACTGGAAGATGAGGGCAAATCCGATGCCACGATCAACAGGATTGTCAGTGCTGTATCGACAGTGCTCAATCACCTGGCCTTTGATGGTTTGATCTCCGGTGCCCCGAAGTTTCGGCGGCGCAAAGAGAACGAACACCGCTTCCGCTGGTACACCAAAGACGAGGTGGAGCAGCTGCATCAAGCAGCGTTAGACCCCTTTGATCGACAAGATCTCGCCCACATCATTGTGGCTGCGGCCTACACGGGCATGCGGAGGGCGGAGCTGCTGACGGTGCAGGCGATGGACATCGACCTTGCCACCTGGCAGATCCACGTGGGCGGGCGCCCTGGTTTCACCACCAAGGCGCGGAACTACCGGGTCATCCCGATCCACGAGCGCATCCGGGGATTGGTCTCGGATCGGCTGCAATACGCCACCCCCAGCGTCAAGCTGTTTGGCGATGAGTGGACGGGCGGCGACCAGCTGCTGCGGGCGTACAACAAGGCCCGCAACTACATCCGCAAGGATGAGACCTACTGCTTCCACACATTGCGTCACAGCTTTGCGACGTGGTGCAACGACGCGGGGGTGCCGGTTCGCACGATCATGGACCTGATGGGTCACAAGCGTGTGGAGACGACGCTGCGGTATGCCAAAGTGTCGGACCAGGCGCGGGAGGAGGCCATTTTGGCCATCTAAACGCGACTACCAGGGGGCCATCTGATAGGCTTCCACCACCCAAGCGGCGAGATTCGCAATGAGTCTCATCGCTGGAATCCCCACGCGGATGTGGCGGAATTGGTAGACGCGCTAGTTTCAGGTTCACGGGCGACTGAAATCCGCTAGTGAACACGCCAGGTCGCAAGGCCTGGCTTTTCTTTTGTGGTCTGGTATCCACTAAAGAACAGGTCTAAATCACGGTTCTAACTCGCTATCTCACCGCCTATGGCAACCCCCGCTCAGATCGAGCAACAGGTCGAATTGGAGCGTCGCGCTATTCGCCAGGGCACCCAACGGCTCTGGTCCAATACATTTGAACTAGAACAAAAGAGTTATGCCAGCGCCTCGATTTACGGGGTGACTTGCATCCAGGCGATGCTTCCCAAGCTGGTTGGTTATATTGATGAGACAGCATTTGCTCGCATTCAAAAGGGCGACAACGGTCTTTTGTTTGCTGAGATCAATGCTTACCTGCTGGAATTAGACACCTATTCCATGGCAGCCATCGCCTTAAAGATTGCCTTCGATAAGATCTTTAGCCACAAAGCTAACTCCAATCTTGTTACGGAGGTCATCTCTTGTATCGGTGCTGCTATCGAACAAGAGTGCCAGATGCGCTGGTATGAAAAGACGGATCCCAACCTTTTGCAGCGGATCAAAGAGAACTACTGGCATCAATCCTCAGGCACCCGTCAACGCTTGGCCACCACCAAGACGTTGATGAACCGCTATGAAAAAGAGTGGCAGCACTGGTCCCGCACCGTTCGCACCAAGCTGGGCGGCTGGTTGCTGGACTGCCTGTGTCAGGTCTCGGGCTGGTTCACCAAGGTGGTGGAGATGCACCATGGCAAGCGCCAGAACTGCATCGTTCCCACCCCGGACTTCTACGCCGTCAAGGACCAGATCATGGGGGATGCGGAAGGCTTTGCCCCATTGGCCTGGCCCATGCTGATCGAGCCCAACGATTGGTCTCCTGCCAAGTCAGGGGGCTACCTGCTCAACGAGGTGATGCGCGGCCACCAAATGGTCCGCAGGGGTGATCAGGGATGTGTACAGGGGGAGGGAATCTATGCATTCCTCAACCACCTGCAGAAGGTGGCCTACAAGGTCAACCCCTTCACCTATGGCGTGGCCCTCCAGCTAATGGAGCGAGGCATCCAGGTGGGGAAGTTCATCCCCATCTACGAAGTGCCCAAGCCTCCGAAACCCTCAGACATCGCTGAGAACTACGACAGTCGCAAGGACTACAGGCGTCGTACAGCTGAGGCCATGAACCAACAAGCGCAGGTCTTTCGCAAGAGCTGCCGCACCCGCATGACCATGGAAGTGGCGGGCTTGTTTGCCACCAAGGACCGCTTCTTTTTGCCATGGAGCACGGACTATCGGGGAAGGGCTTACCCCATTCCCGCTTTCCTCACGCCCCAGGACACGGACTTTGGCAAGAGCCTGCTGCGCTTTGCAGAGGAGGCCTTCTTGACCCCCGAGTCAGAGGACTGGTTGAAGTTTCAAGTCGCCACCACCTATGGGCTCGACAAGAGCACCCTCCAGGATCGCCTGGATTGGGCGGACAACAACCATGCCCTGATCTCTAGGGTCGCAACCGATCCACTAGCAAACATTGGCGACTGGGAAGCAGCGGAAGAGCCTTGGCAATTCCTTGCTGCCTGTGAGGAGATGCATGCCTGCTTGCTGGCCTGCACCCGCTCCTTCACAGGGCTCTGCATCGCCACCGATGCCACCTGCTCAGGTCTTCAGATCTTGGCGGGGTTGGCGAGGGATGCCAGCACTGCACGTCTGGTCAACGTCCTGCCTAGTGATTGCCCTCAGGACGCCTACAAGGTTGTTGCTGAGGAAGCCAAGCCCCACTGCCCTGAATCGATCCAGCCCTATATGGATCGCAAAACCGTCAAGCGGGTGGTGATGACTGTCCCTTACAACGCCAAGCCGTACTCCAATCGTGGGTACATCCGTGAAGCGTTGAAAGATAAAGATGTGGAGATCGAGAAAGACGATCTCACGCAGACAGTCAGAGCTGTTCGTGAGGCGATGGAACGTGTGGTTCCTGGTCCCATGAAGGTGATGCGTTGGATTGAAGATGAGGTCTCTGCTGCCATCAAGGCAGGCAAAACCAAGCTGACCTGGACAACACCCAGTGGGTTTGTCGTCAATCAAAAGCTGATGAAACCCAACAAGGTTCGCATCCAGCTCCAGCTGCTTGGATCCTGTGACCTGCTTGTTGCTGATGGTGACACCAATGAGGTGGACATCAACAGGCACAAAGCAGCAACAGCTCCCAACCTCATTCATTCACTGGATGCATCCATCTTACATTTATCTTTCATCAGGTTTGATGCACCCTTCAGTGTGATCCACGACTCTGTGTTGTGTCGTGCCACGGACATGTCGCAACTGTCGACAGTGGTTCGTGAAACCTACATGCATATCTTTGCAGAGCACGATTACCTGCGTGACTTTGCAGCTCAGATCGGTGCGGAAACAGAACCTCCAATCATTGGGGATCTGGAGCCAGAGGCCGTGATTAATTCCACCTATTTCTTCTGTTAATGTCCAATCCCACAATTGTCACTGAACCTGTTGTTCTTGAGGGGTATCAAAACTTCTTCAAGGAAAGCAAGTTTGGTAAGCGTGGTCTGCAGGCTATTGTCCCTGAAAAGATCGTTGATCGTCTTGAGCAAGATCGTGAAGAGCTTCTCAAGTGGGCAAAGTCCAAACATAAAAATCCCAACCGTGCAACCGTCAAGGTTGAGCCCTGGGAAAGTGTGAGTGACGGTCAGTATCAGGTCCGCTTTAGCTGGAAACCTGATGTGGTTGTCCCCATTGTTGATTCAGAGGGTACTCCGATCAAAGAGGAGATCCCGCTCTACAGCGGCAGCATGGTGAAGCTTGCTTTTGTGCAGAAGCCCTACACCACCCCTGACAGCGTCGGCACCCGCCTGGTGCTCAAGGCTGTGCAAGTCATCAGCTGTGCTGGTGGTGCTGCTGTGGATCGAGGCGACTACGACGATACGGAAGCTGCTGCCTTGTTTGGTCAAACCAAAGGTTTCAAGGTTGGCGAACCTAATGTTTCCGTTACGACTCCCGTTGACGACGACGACGAGTTTTAATGCGATCCAAACTTGAAGAGAAAGTCGCTCAACTTCTTAATGAGTTGGGTGTTTCCTTTGAGTACGAATCAACAAAAGTCCCATACATACTCCAATGTAATTACACTCCAGATTTCTTGCTTCCCAACGGTGTCTATTTGGAGACCAAGGGTCATCTTACCCCTGAAGACCGCAGGAAGATGGTTGCCGTCAAAAAGGCCAACCCAGATCTGGATATTAGGTTCGTATTTCAAGCCCCTTATAACAAGATCGAAAAAAGATCTAAAACCACGTATGCCGCTTGGTGTGAGAAAAACAACTTCAAGTGGTGTGCCTATCACTCCATCCCAATCGAATGGTTGACCTAGCCGTCATCAAAGATCTGGCGTTCAACCTCATTATGGCTCTCGATAAACACTCCTCTCCCCAGGATGTTATCGAGGGCTTTGAGGATGCGTTGGATGACTATGAAGCTCTTATCCACCAACTTCACAAATGAGCACTCTTGAATATGGTTCTGCAGAATTTTATGCAGAGCAATTCAGTGACATCCTGGCTGATGTCGACTCTGAAAACGACAAGTATGCAGCCAACATCATCGCTGGCTTCTTAATGTCAATCGATGATTGGCTGAAGTACCACGACAACCAAGCTGATGCATACCGAGAAATCAGAGAGCGAGTTTGTCAGGCACTTGCCGTGCAATAACTGTGGCTCATCGGATGCCAATGCGCTGTACACCGATGGCCACACCTTTTGTCATAAGTGTCACAATTACGTCTCTGGAGACGGTTCCACTGAACAAACCACCTTCACTGTCAAAGCTGTGCAACTCCAAGGCTCTGCCCAACGACTCAACAAGCGAAACATCAGTGAAAAAGTTTGTGAGAAGTACAAGATTTATCGAGATGGTGAATGCCTAAGGTTTCATTACTTCGATGAGTCAGGCATCCTGCGTGGTGTCAAAACCAGAACCAAGACCAAAGACTTCTTCTACGAAGGTCAGCAAGCCAATGCCCTCTTTGGACAACACCTATTTCCAGCCACTGGAAAACGAGTCGTCATTACAGAAGGCGAACTCGATGCGGCTTCATGTTACGAAGCTATGTCGGGGTGGCCGATGGTTTCAATACCTAGCGGTTCCGGTTCGGCCAAGAAGTCGATTCAACGGTCTCTCCCATGGCTTCAGGGTTATGCGGAGATTGTCCTGTTCTTCGACAATGACGAGGCAGGCCGTCAAGCGGCGAAGGATGCAGCAAGCGTATTGCCACCTGGCAAGTGCAAGATTGCATCGATCCAGGGTAATTACAAAGATGCGTCAGACGCCCTCTCTGCCAATGACCCTGAGGCGATTTGTCGCGCTATTTGGGATGCGAAACCTTTCCGTCCAGATGGGATCGTTGATGGGAAAAACCTTCTAGATCTCGTTACCACTCCTAGCCCTCCCTGCAATCATGAGTACCCCTTCGTGGGACTGCAAAATAAACTTCACGGGATCCGATACGGAGAGCTTGTTACTATTACTGCAGGATCTGGTATTGGTAAATCCAGCTTCTGTAGAGAGTTGGCAACTCACCTTCTCGGTACCGGTGAACGAGTTGGATACCTGGCTCTTGAAGAGTCAAATCGCAGAACAGCTCTCGGACTGATGTCTGTTGCCTCCGGGCAAGCCCTTCACATTGGAGAACATGAGAGATCCAAACTTGAACGAGTCTATAGCGACACTCTTGCTAAGTGGAACCTGTTTCTGTTTGATGGTTTTGGTTCTTTCGATCCTAACCTAATTTACAACCGAATCGAATACTTGGCCTGTGGCCTTGACGCAAAAGTAATCTTCGTCGATCACCTTTCCATTTTGTTGAGTGGTCTTGATGGTGACGAGCGGAAAATGATTGACCAGACAATGACCAACCTTAGGTCTCTGGTTGAACGAACTGGTGTAGCCATGTTCCTTGTGTCGCATTTGCGGCGTACCAATTCAGATCAAAACCATGAAGAAGGCGCACGAGTCACTCTCGGACAACTTCGAGGTTCGGCAGCAATTGCTCAATTGTCAGATGGAGTTATTGCGCTTGAACGGAACCAGCAGGCGGATCGAGGATCATCTTCAACGACTGTGCGAGTACTTAAAAATCGCTATAGCGGAGAAGTCGGAGTAGCTTGCCATCTTGACTACGACCTGTCCACATGTAAATTCTATGAAAGTGAAGCCACCGACGACTTTGATACCTCAGAGTTCTAAGTTGCAGAAACCGAAGCCTCCCACTCCCGAAGCCATAGAGAAAGCACAATTTATTGATAAGACCTTTTCTTGGTCTGGTAAATGAAAGTCGTCTTCGACATTGAGACCAATGGACTTTATGACGACGTTTCTTGCATCCACTGTTTAGCCTATAAGGATCTAGAGACCAAAGAGGTCTTTGTCTTTAACGATACAGGTTCTAAGCAGTCGATCACCGCTGGCATCACACACTTAATGGAGGCTGATCTTTTGATTGGCCACAACTCCATTGGTTATGACCTTCCAGTCATCAAAAAGCTGTATCCGTTCTTCCAAACATCAGCCCAAACTCTTGACACGTTGATCCTTAGCCGGATCTATCACGCTGACATGTTGAAGTTAGACGGTAAGCGTAACTGGCCACAGATGCCTGCACAACTCTATGGCAGACACTCTTTGGAATCCTGGGGCTACCGCCTTGGTGAATACAAAGGTGGTTTCGCCAAGAACACTGACTGGAAAGAGTGGTCGCAGGACATGGAGGACTACATGGTTCAAGATGTCAACGTTACAACTAAATTATGGTCCTACTTTGTCAAGAACTTCCTGACTACATCAAGCTAGAACATCAGGTTGCAGAAATTCTCACCCAACAGGAGCTTCATGGCTGGTACTTCGACGAGCGCAACGCTTACGAACTTGAAAATCAACTTAGACGAGAGCTTGATCGACTTGCAAATGATCTTAGATCGTTGCACCCGTTTGTCTCAGGCGGTCCGTTTACTCCAAAGCGAGCTAACCGAACTTCAGGATATGTTGAGGGGTGTGAGTTCACACGTATAAAGGATCTGAACCCAACATCCAGGGATCACATTGCCTGGGTAATGCAGACCTTTTACAAGTGGAAACCAACCGAGTTCACTGAGAAAGGTAAGCCAACCATTGACGAAGTTGTTCTCAATGATATTGGTACACCAATCGCTCTGAAGTTCTTCCGCTGCTTGGAACTAACCAAACAGCTTGGCTTGTTGTCCGAAGGTGTGAACGCCTGGCTAAAGCTTGTCAAAGACAATCGAATACACCACCACTGTTCAGTGGCAACCAACACCCATCGATGTGCTCATCGAAAGCCGAATCTAGGTCAAGTACCAAGTGACGCTGAATTTAGAAAGTTATTCTGCGCTAGCCCTGACCTGTGCATGGTTGGTGCTGACCTCGCAGGGATTGAATTGCGAATGCTTGCCCACTATCTGGCTAGATACGATGGAGGCCGCTACGCAGATGTTCTTCTCAACGGTGACATTCACCAGGAGAACGCAGACAAGATCGGCATCAGCCGACGTTTAGTAAAAACCGTTACCTACGCATTCCTCTATGGTGCTGGCGATCAAAAGATTGGGCTCTCCTACGATCAAGGCCTTTCCAAGGACCAGGCGATCAAGAAGGGGCGAGAAATTCGCCAAGCTTATATGGACGCCATTCCTGGTCTTGAGAAGCTCGTCAACGCTACTAAAGCAGCTGCTAAGCGAGGTTACATTCGCAGCATCGACGGTCGCCATATCGGCGTTGAGTCGGGGCACAAAGCCCTGAACTACCTTTTGCAGTCAAGCGCCTCCGTTATTGCGAAGAGGCAAATGGTGATTGCAAATGAGCAGATTAAAAAACTCAATATCGAAGCTCATCAATTGGCATTTGTACATGACGAGCTTCAGTTTGAATGTAATCCCGCCCACGCGGACGACTTGATGTTTAACCTTGAACTATCAGCAACCTTATCTGGAGAATATTACAACCTGCGAATCCCAATTGCTGCAGAAGCAAGAGCCGGAAGTACGTGGGCTGACACACATTAACTTTACCTCAAATCGTGCTGGTGACTTGGCTGAATTGTATGCATCAGTGTCTTTGATGGCTAGAGGTGCAACAGTCTTTCGGAACACAAGCTGCGACGGTAAAACAGACCTTTGTTTTAAGTATGGCGGCGACCTTTTTGAGATCGACGTAAAACTAGCCTCTTACCGCAATAGCGGCAATGGTGCTTTTTACTGGTCATCACAGACAGCGTCTGAAGTCAAACTTCCAGTGTACCCATTAATTGTGGTTCCGGCGACGGGTAATGATATATCAGGTTGGTATTGTCGATGGAAATGTAATGTCAGGGGATCTAATCATCTTGTCAAGTCCTATCACTGTCCACCTGGCCTTGAAAACTTTTGGGACTAATAAATGCCACCACAAAAATCTAAAACACAATTAGCCAAGAAAAAGTTTGAATCTCGTTCTAAGTACAAGCATACTCACCAAGGCTCCGGTTTGAGGTCACTCCCAAAACCCGGCAAGAAAGCCTACAGGGGCCAAGGCCGATGAGTCTTTTAATTGACGCAGACTTCCTTGTCTACAAGTGCTGCGCTGCCAATGAGTCTGAGATCGACTGGGGCAATGATGTAATCCTAGTTACATCCAACTTCAGTGATGCACTGAGGATGGCTCAACAAGAGCTGTACCGAATTGCCTCTGATCTTGGTTGCTATGATGATTCTATTTTGTTTTTTAGCGATAGTACTAACTTCCGTAAGACTATCGATCCTGAATACAAAGGCCACCGCAATCGGAAGAAGCCGTGTGGTTACAGGAGAGTCATCAACGCCCTGTCTGAAGATTACCCAGTAGTGGTCATGCCAACCCTGGAGGCTGATGATGCCATTGGTATCTACGCCACCAAGGAATCCGGTCACATCATCTGCTCACCCGACAAGGACATGAAGCAGATTCCTGGAGAGCTGTACGACTTCACCAACGAAGTCATCACTATCACCAAGGAGGAAGGTGACCTTTGGCATCTTATTCAGACAATGAGTGGAGATCAGACAGATGGTTATGCAGGCGTTCCAGGCATTGGAATCAAACGCGCTGCAGCCCTATTAGAAAAGAATGGTCCTAGTTGGCAAACAGTTGTTGATGCATTTGCTGAAAAGGGTCTTGGTGAAGATACTGCTTTGACTAATGCCCGCTTGGCAAAAATCCTGCAACACACTGACTATGACTTTCAGTCCAATTCCATCCGATTCTGGAGCCCTCCCTGCACCAATAGTCGAAATGACAATGGAGCAGAAGTTCAAGCTCAGGCAAATTGAAGACGCGCTAAGGCACCCTGATTCATCCAAGGAGGACATTATCACCATCTTCCTGGCATTGCAGCATCAGTGCTTTGTTCTTGGCAACTCACTCTCTAATCTAGTTAAAAAATGGCCAGCTCCCAAATCGGCCCAAGTTACTACCGACGAGGACTAATCCAAGTCTGGGACTTTATCCGTGACCAGGGCCTTAACTTCCACCTTGGCAATGCCATCAAATACATTTGCCGTGCAGGCTACAAAGAGTCTGCCGAGCAAGA
>Ga0129336_10002634_pt1 | contig 11052 bp, 8 predicted proteins | sample CPB6_02_DNA_FD_96878 | JGI IMG/M metagenome (GOLD analysis project Ga0129336, IMG submission 96878) | Freshwater to marine salinity gradient microbial communities from Chesapeake Bay, USA - CPBay_Sum_0.6_0.2_DNA | ecosystem: Environmental > Aquatic > Marine > Coastal | place: USA: Chesapeake Bay...
GCCGCCAGCAGAACATCCGCCACAACCAGCTTGTCTACCATCGCCGCCAGATCCACCATTAGGTCCACTGCCGCCGCCACCTCCGCAACCGCAGGATGAACAACCGCATCCGCCGCCGCCACCGTTGCCTACACTTACGTTCCAAGTTCCAGTAGAAAGATTAGTAAATCTACCATAAGCATATCCGCCGCCTCCTCCTGCAGCACCAGATTGACCACCATTTCCACCTGCTGCGCCCCAGACTGCAATTTCAATCCACATATCAGTACCAGCATCAGAAATAGTAAAACTATTACTTCCACTATCCCACTGATGATACTTATAATTACCGCTGGTAAATTCAGATCCACCAGAAGCTGCCATGCCTCTCCATGGAACTTGTCCTCTACCGTAAGCTCTGATACCTCTAAAACTAGATACTATAGGCATAATTAAACTCCAATTTATTAGTTATGAGATGATAGTTGCCCTAATGCAACAAAAGTACCGCCAGCATTAAAAATACTAAAATTGAATACTTCAACTCTGTTTGCTGTAATAGTAGGGGTAGTACCTCCTAACCATCTTGTATTAATAGCACTTCCATTAATGTTAAGACCAGTATTTATTCTTCTTGCAGTGCCGCCTTGCTGAAAAATAATCGAAAAACCATACGCTCTATTTTGTTCTGTAGGAACATTAGTGAAAAACGCATTAATATCACCATTTACAGATGGATGATAAAAAATAGAAGCAACGTTAAAATCATAAGTTTGGTTTCCTGATTGACCAGCACTTCTATTTTCAATAGTTTCTGAAGTTGAAGCAATTCTAGTTACTCCAGAAACAGCAAAGCTACCAGTAATATCTAAATCATATGATGGTGAAACTTTATTAACTCCGATTCTATTATTTGTTGAATCTACAAACAAAGTACCAGAATCAAAATTAAATGTTCCTGTGCTATTTAAGACGATTGCGGGTCCACTAGATGAAACCCCTAATCCTCTTAAAGCTGTTACCTTAATTTCAGACATTTGCTTTTTTCCTTGTTATGTTTTTATTTATATAATCACTTAACGAAAATATATCCTTGTAATGGAAACTTTTGATCACCACTCCATCGATGACCGCCAGCTGGGATATTTCTTGTTCCTCCAGTGTCATTATTTGTGTAAGTTCCAAAACCAATAGCAGAGTCATTACTGCTGCAGTCACCTTCATTATTAAAAGTGATTCCAAATCTCATGGCAGCTGATGCAGAATCCGTTCTATTAAAGCCTACTCTATTACAGTTTGGTTGGTTATCCCAGTTTGCACAATCTACACCAGCATTATTAATCCAAGTCATAAAACTAGCTCTATTTAATTGAGAGTCTAAGTTAAATTGACCACCAGTAAAGTTAGTTAATGCCGTAACACCAGATCTAGCAACAACAAGTCCATTATTAATATTTGCATTTGTTCCACTTAAAGGAAATGCACTATTTTGCCCTAGAACAAATCTAAATCCAAAAGTGCTAGTAAAACCATAATAACCTCTAGTTTGTCCATTTCCTCTCGATAAATTGGTACATGCAAATTCTGAAGCAATTGTAGACAACGAGTTAGCAGACCAATAACCACCATTATAGGCCCAACCAGTATTATTACCCTCTTCTGGTTGGATTTTTGCTACCAACATCCAACCGCCATTTGTCATATCGGTATAAGCTTGATAAGCGCCAGATCCATGATCATACCAATAAACTCCATCTGGAGCTCCTGGATAAGCAGATAAAATAGCACTAGGAGATGATGCAGGATTTCCAGAATTAAATCCAACTTGATTGCTAAGAGGATAATCAGCATGATCACCTAACACATACCAACGACCTCCACTATCTACAGTAACAACAGAACCAGTATTTAAAGTAACTGGACCAGCACTAAAACCATTTGTATATTGAGCTCCTGCTGATGGTCCAATAGTAATTGTTTCCGTAATAGAATCACGATTAGTTCTAATGAATGAATCCAATCCTTTTGCGGGACCTCCACCGCCAACCGATCCCCATCCATCTGTACCCTGACCATCAGAATCAGATTTATATACTTCAACGTTATCGGTTGTAGTGTTAAATCTAATAGTACCGTATGAAATACCAGTTGGTCTTTGAGCTGTTGTACCAACAGGTAAAGTTAAAACACTGTTGGTATTTAAGAAAGATAGAGTGGTAATTAAAGCATTAGTGGTATTGCTTATCTGATTACCATTAATTTTGGTTACTGCCATTAGAAGAGTTCCCTAGTATTAAATATTTATTAGATTGGTAGTTCTCTAATTTGAACAACATCACCATTTGCAGGAGCGTCTCCTGCACCAAAAATTAAACTTGTACCAGAAACGGTATAATTAGTATCTGGTACTTGACATACACCATTAATAAACACAAGAATACTCTTTGAAGTATGTCCTGTAGTGATGGTAAAGGTCTGCTGTGTACCATTACCAGTATAGGTTCTAAGAATATATTTTCCTGGACCAACACCACCAATACCATCAACGACTAGATTTCCACTAACATGAAGATTACCAGTAACATCCAGTCTATAATTAGTATTTGCTGTTCCACCTAAAGCCATATTTGTATTGGCTCCAAAAGTGGCAATATCAATAAATCCAGTATTAGTTAATCCAAACTTATACCAAACTGAATTGTAATACATCCATCCAAGATGTTTACCTGGAGTCCAAGAAGTATTATAAACAATATCACCATCTCCAGGTGTTGTATAAGTTGTAATTCCACTTAAATTTGGTTGTCCAGATCCGTTGTCTGGGGCCATCAAAGTTGCTTTTAGAATAGTTCCATCTGGGTTAGCATAAGTTAATTTCTTAACTTGCAATTCTTTATCAGAAGTTACTTTTCCAGAGAATGTAACTGGTCCAGCAAACAGAGATTCTAATTGGTTAGATGCTCCACCAAGAACAGTTAATTTATCAGTAAGAACAATTTCAGAGAATGTTTGGATTGTAGTATTTTCTTCACCAAGAACATTTAATTGTGCAATATCATCCTGAGTAATTTGTCCTGTAACAGGGTTAATTACCTGGTTTCCAATAAACAAATCACCGTTTGAGTTTAAACCAGAATAGAATGAAACCCCAGCTTGCTCTCTTAAAGATTGTGAAAGCTTAATTTGATCTGAACTTAAAACTTCAACTTGAGTTTGTGGGAATGCAGTTGAATAGTTACCAGGACCAAATCCAGTATATTCAAAGGTATGGTTACCAGATCTTTGAATAGAGTGACGACGAAGTTCTACTTGAATAGGAATAACATTTAGATCAGTATCAACTTTAAGAGGAATTTTTCTAACCTCTTCATCACCAAGTCTAGCCGTTAGTGAATATGTGCCAATAGTTCCTGCTGAAGGATTCCAAGATAAATTATTTTGCGTTTCTGCAAGGAAAAATTGAGTTGCTTCTTTGGTAATACTCCTTTGAGTATTTTTATTTCCCAATCCATCTGTTCCGTACACTAAACCAATCGTCACGTTATCGGCAACAGATACAGATGCCGTAGGATCTGCTTTTGGATTATCTCTATCAAAAGCAGGATACACTTCATTTACATTCTGTGAGAATCTAAAGTCATTAAAGTTGGATGTTGATGGAGCAATTGATGCACAAAGCAAGGTAAGATAATAAATTCCATCAGATATTCCTCTTTCAAATGCTTGAATTTTATCAATTTCATAAATGTAGTAACACTTATCATATGCAGGTGAACTAGTCTCACTGGATCTTGGTTGTATCACATAACCAGTAATCGGTTCTCTTGGGATTGGGAATGAATCTTTGTCAACAACATAGCGATATCTATAAATTCTATCTTTTAGAACGCGAGCATCTGGAACTCTCTTAATATATGTTGTTGGCGTAAACTGCCTTGTAGCATATTGAGTATTTGTGGTTAATGTTGAAAAAATAGTATTTGTAATCCCGCCGCCAGTGCTTTGAGTCTGAATATACCATCCTCCAACTTGACCAGATTGCCCACTAATAGTATAAGTATTACTATCATATTTTAGAGGACTTGCTGATGTATTTGGAGTAGCTCCAGTTACACTTGGTCCATAAGGACTGATAAATGCTTGTTGTACGGTTGGAGTTGCACCACTTGTAGCAGATAACAAACAATAAATTTTATCTCCAGTTGTATTTGCAGTTCCATCCTGTCTAGAACCAATTGTATATCCTTGAGTTTTTGTAGTTGGAGGGGAATCTATATCAGTATATCCAAAAAGATACAACCTATTTGGATTAGATACTGTTCTAGTTCTTTGAATATCAATATTCACCCAGTTAAAAGATACTTCATCAATATCTGAAATTTCTTTTGGTGGAATGACATGTGTGAGTGTTCCAAACTTATCCTTAGTAAAGGATGCTGCTTTAAATCCCTTACAGCGGAGAGCAGTATTACCAAAGTTAGAGTTAGAGTTAGTGATGGACATGTCAGCACCACTATCAGCAAAGAAGTGATCACCATATCCCACAGCGAACACCGAAACGACCTGAATGAATGCGTCGTTAGATGCTTTAATGTGGCAGTGTCTCCATCCTTTCTTATATCTACATGCACCATCTAGGTGAGAACCCTGCCCACCTTCATCGTAAGATCCAGTGGAAGTGTTGTAGCGTACAAATGCACGATCGTCTTTCTGTAGAGATAGACCAGTAAACTGTGCAACAACCATGGATTTGAAACCAGATGCTTTACTACCATCGGCGTGCATACCATTCATACCCCATACAGAACGTAGGGATAGGTTGAACACATATGGAGATGATGAGTCAACGGTATCAATCTCAACTTTAACTAGAATGTTAGATCCTATAGCATTTCCAGTTGGTTCTTCAGCTAGTTGATAAGTGAATATATTTCCTTGTGCCGATGTAACTGCAAATGATCCATTATATAATGTAGCATCTAGCTCACTTTGCGTGCCAGTAGAACCAGTAACACCAGAAATATTAACGTTAACACCGACAGAGAATCCATGGTTCTTGGGGTTTCCTAATTCGTCAACAGTGATAGCAGTTGCAGTTTGACCATTTCTAGTAATTTGAAGAACTTGGAATTCGTCAGAAATGGGACCAACAATTCTGTTTTCTTCAATTCTTGGTTGAATCTGGTCTTGTGATGGAGTACCAGAAGTATCGGGAATAGTAGTAAATGCTCTCGAAACTTTTTGATAGTAAATTTCTAAATCAGTTCTTGAAGTTAAATCTGGAATAATTGTAGAGTTAATGTCAAAGTTTGGTTTTACTGTTCCATCAGCAATTAATTGCGATAGAGTATTCAATCCATCAGCAAATCCAAATGCAGTTAATTTATGGTGTGAATAGTTTGGTTGAAGAATTGAAGCATCATTCTCTTTATAATAAACGCCTGTAGAATCTCCATCAAAGAAAGAAAACTGCCAGAAATAGCATCCACCAGTTACTTTAAAAATATTTGTTGGCGCAGGTTCGTTTGCAACAGTGATGCCTAAAGATGATCTTGTTGTTGGATATGGAACATATTTTGGAATAATTTTTGTTCTTCTTAGATCAGATCCAATAATAGAACAACCTCTGGGGACAATAACTCCACCTTCAATAGAATTAAACTTGTAGAGAACATTACTTGGCGAAGTAATGTCAAAATTAGAGTTTTCATCTAGAGGTGGAATTTCAGTATAAAGAATTTCACCTGGTCTATTATCAATAATATATTCGGAAGGATATAGATAAATACTAAATGCATCAAATTCATCGTTCGAAAGACCGACCCTATAAGAAAATCTAGCAACTTCAATCAAAGCTCTTTGTAGAGTTTTAAATGGTCTTAGAGCAGAATTACCTCTATTATCAATTGCGTCAGAAGCGTCAAAATCATCTGGGTTAACATAGATGATTCTTCCCGTTCTAGACGTGATAATATTCTTAAGTCTTGTTAATGACATTTATTCCTATGCCTCTAAGTAGTATTTATTGTGGACGTTGCCTGATATAGTAGATAGGATCAAAATCTGTCGTTAAATCTTCAAAACCAGTTACAACATAACTAAGAGTATTTGCGGTAGAATATACCATTAATGAATTTCCTGGTCCAACGACAATTCCACTATTTTTATCACTAGAATTTCCAGATATAGATTTATCATAAAAAATATAATCTTCATCATTAATTACAGCTGTAGAAGTTACTGTAAGTAAAGTTCTATCAGTTCCATCTGCTAAAGGAGAATCTGAAAATGTGTACGTAAAGGTTCCAGTACCAGATACTGCTCCTGTGTTAGCATCACTTAAAGTTACAGTGGTTCCAACAATATTAGTAATATATGCTCCCGATGCAATACCTGTTCCTGAAACTCTCATCCCAACAACTAGTGAAGAAGCACTTCCAACAGTAATAGTTGTTGCTCCTGAACTTCCTGTGATTGTTGTTGTAGGAGCAGCACCAACAGGGAAAGATGGAGAGTTTAGACCATATGATGCTTTGACACTTGTAGAAGTACCAGTATTCATAATATATCCATATGGACCTGGTTTAATAGCAGTTATAGTATATTGTGTAGTACCAATAAGAAAAGAATCATCAACTTGTAAAGATCCATCTAAATCATAGATAAAAACACTATCATAAAATGGATTCTGAATAATATTAATAACCTGACTATTTGTAAATTCTGCTGTAACAGCATTATAAGGATATAATGCCGTTAGTGTAGAAGCATTTGCATAACTAAGATCAACTTGTAAATATGCACCAGATGATCCAGGAGTTCCTGAAGTAGTAACACCAGTAGTATAAGGAACTCCTGCAGTTGGAAGAGCGTGAATACCGTCAGCAGTAGTACTTAATCTAAAATCTTGTCCAGTCATAGTAGAATCGGACAAATCAAAACGAATAATTCTATCAATATCACCACCGAAAGAATTGGGAAATTCAAATCCCTCGCCCCTATCAATCAAGAATTTATTAGATTGAGTATATGTACCAGTAACGTTTAAATCTATTGTTGTTGCAACTCCATCGTCTAAAGTTTCAGTTAATGCAAAAAAGTTAGCAAGACCACTATTAGTGGTTATATAAGGAGTAACAGTAGCACCATCCGTATGGGTTGCAGCAGTTGTACCCAAAACAGCTCTAGTAACTGTAACATCATTACCATTAATAGCATCTACAAATAAAAATTCATTATCAATTCTAATATAATCACCAACATTCATATCTGCTGAAGATGTGACAGTTAAAATCGTATCAGATGCACTAAACGTGGCACCTTCATTTACAGTAGTAGTTGCTTCTGGAGTCAATCCAATAAAAGGAGTCCCAGCTGGAATTGAAACAGCAGTCGTTCCATATTGTGCCCTGGTAATGGTTAATGTATATCCTGTTCTAGATCCAACTAAAGCAATTTCATTTGCAAAACAAATTAAATCATTTGCAGCATTTAAATCACTACTTACAACTAAAGATGTTGCAGAGGAACTAACAGATGGAATATTAAGTACAATTTGATTACCTGTTCTTGTTCCATAATAAGTTGCAGTAAGTCCAGTATCAAATCCAGTTAAAGTTGCTTCCAAATCAAAACCAGGACCAACTTGACTTGTTGTAGTTATTGGAGCAAGTCCTACAGATTTGGTTATAATAGGATAAGTAATAATTGAGGTTGGTTTAAAAATATCATGATATTTAAAAGTTACACCATCATCTTCTTCTGTTATGACATCACCAGGATCAATAGTATCTCCTTGAATAGATGGAGATACTGTAATTAAATAGTCTGAGAATATATTTCCTTTTTTCAGTGCTGGTGTTGCAGATGCATATGTTAAGACAGCATCATAATCTCTGAGTGCAGCTCTATATGAAGTTGCAGATGCACTTTGATTACAAACCTGCAAAACAACACTTGCTGTGCCAGTGGTGTAAGATTTATATAAAGTAGTATTTGTTGTGGCAGCTGGTTTTGCTGCCGCTAATTTTCCTGCTGTCATTTTTTTACCAACCTGCTAAAAAGTGTGATTGTACTCTAAGTCTTCCGCCTAATCTATCTGCGGTAATTGCTCCAGTAAAAGTAATACCATCAATTGTACCAGTATTGTCAGAAGATAATAATGTGGAATCGGTATCTGGAAATTTAATTACCCTAGCACTAGTTATATTACTAAGGTCGAAAATAATTCTTCTATCATTATCAACATCATCAATAAATTCAGGTAAATTGTAATCTTTATTTTTAATTGTTTGAGTTGCTAATTCAGTTAGAAGAATGGAAGTTGATGTAGTATTTAGTGTTAATGGAAATCCAAAGCTATTTAGTGTTCCAGTAACTCTATTATTTAATTTAAAATTAACTCTTTTTGTAAGATCTGCAGGATCTGCAAAAATTGGTTCAACATAAGTTTTTGCGGATATAGTTTGAGTTGAAGATTCTCCAACAAGAGTAATACTCAAATCAGGAAATGTTACAGTTCTTGTTGAAGTTATCTGACTACTATTAAATAAAACTTTATTTCCCGTTGAAATATTTGCAGCAATTGCAGGTTCAATTAAAGTTTTATTACTAATATTTTGCTGTGAAACATCATCTATAATACTTACACTAGTAACTCCTGGACCTGGATCTGGGAAAAAATATGTTTTTGTTGCAGTACCTGTTGTAGTAATCCAGTCAATTCCAAACTTAGCTGAAAATGTACCATCTGTTACAAAGAAATCGTCTTCATCTACACGAATAACTTTGTTAGTAATAGTTTGTGCGGTATCAGTTCCAACTAAAGTTGTGCTGTTGCCAACAGAAACAGTTGGCAAAGAAAAAATCTTTGTTCCTGTTCCAATATTACTAACTTCAAATCTAGCTTTTTTATTACTAGTTACATCATCGGAAATAATTAGTTGAGTGTCTTGTACATTAAAGGTAGATCCAGATTGAACTGTTACTACTCCAGATCCTTTTGGTTGAAAAACAATATTTGTATTGTCTGTAGCAGAATCAACTGCCTGAACTTTTGTAGTTGATAATGTAGAAGATTCACTAATTTTTGTCAAATATAATCCTGCTGTTCCAAAAGAAATTCCAATCTCATTATAGGCATTTTGATATAAACCAGTAGTTCTATTTAAATCAAATGCCAATCCAGGAGCAGTTTTCGATCCCTGTGATAAACCGCGAAAAAGTTGATTGATTTTTGCTTTTCTATTTGGAACTAGAGGATCAGCAATAACAACAGGAAGAATTGCTTCTCCTGTCAAAATGTCATCACTCAAGTTATCTAACTGGGATATTTTTTTTGTACCTGCCACAGGTTCTATTCCGATGAATGCTTCAGATTTATTTATAATAGAAAAGGATCAGGAAATTTCCTGATCCTTCACTTCCTTCACACGGACAACTTATTATAGCACTAATATGGTGGCCCGTCAAATCCCTCAAGTTCGTGAATCTGTTGTTTATGCTCTTTAATAAGTTTTCGTATTTTTTCTGATTGAATCTCGTAGAATGGATCACCCGTGCGAATGTAATACTCCTGCAACTTATCGATGTATTTTAACATTTGATAGATGAAGGGGTTCCAATCATTTCTAGTATCAACAAAGAAGGTTCTTCTCTCCGTCACAGGAGGAACTGCGATTTACTTATTATTTATTGTATCTGAGGAACTACTGATAAGAATTGAGACATGCAGAATCTGCCATTTTGATTGAACATATCTTTTTTGTTCATTTTAATTTCATCTACAGCATGAGTTAAACAGGAAGGAAAAAATATAGATGTATTATTTTTAACTTCAATAGTGTAATCAAATGTTGGAAAATGTAAATTACCGCCAGAAAACATTTTTGGTTCTCTAAAAAACCAGGTTAGTCCTGTTATTAGAGCTCTATCTTCGTGTGGTTCATAATAATCACTATCTTCATAGTATGAAATTAAAGTTGCTTCAAAATTTGCATATAGATGTTTAAAAAACCAACTCGAATGTTTGCCAAAAATTTCATCAACGTTATCAAATATTTTTCGATTTACTAAATGAATATCTGAATATTTTAAATTTTTATATACATCTGTTAACCAAACACAATTATTCTTTTTTAACATCCTACCTTGGCTATTAATCGCCCCGCCAGTTTCGGTGGGAGGATCTAACTTATAAGATTCACAAAGAAATAATAATTCTCTCCAAACAGCTTCTAATTCATCTTCATCATATGTATTTTCAATATAAATGTGTGGAAATGGATCCTCATTATGAAATAATTTCATGCTTTATGTTTATATAAAGAAAGCCCCCGACAAGATTCGAACTTGCGACCAGCGGTTTACAAAACCGCTGCTCTACCACTGAGCTACAGAGGCATACATGATGGGGTAGATTGGAACCACATCATTATGTATAATTACATCATTCCAATAATTATTGTGGCATACTACACAACAATCGAAATTAGTTTGACAATCATGGACATTAACACAGATTGAGATATATTCGTCAGAAACAAATCGAATGTAACCTTTGATGTGTTTCCATTCGACATAAGAACCAACGTTAAAACTCATAGCCTCCTCTCGGAAATGATTTGGTAGAATGTGATTTTGGTTTGAATTGTTCAATAACATGCCACATGGCAGTTTCGGGATTACTCAAACCACATGTGTAAATGTCAATTGCAGCGCACCCTTTTTCAGGCCAAGTATGGATTGAAATGTGAGATTCTGCAAGAAGTAAAATGAATGTAATGCCTTGAGGTTCAAATTTGTGAAATACACTATCTAAAACAGTGGCACCAGATATAATTGCTGCTTGACGAAGTGTTTTATCGATAAACTGCAAGTCATCGAGTAAATCATCTTTGACGCCATAGACTTCAAGGGTGCAGTGTTTTCCTAAATTTTCCAAGGCATACATTCTCCATTCACTTTACATACCACTTATTTAGTGGTAATAGGGAGAGGGGGACTTGAACCCCCACGGGCAAATGCCCAACAGATTTTAAGTCTGGTGTGTCTACCGATTCCACCACCTCCCCA
>Ga0129336_10002635_pt1 | contig 11036 bp, 22 predicted proteins | sample CPB6_02_DNA_FD_96878 | JGI IMG/M metagenome (GOLD analysis project Ga0129336, IMG submission 96878) | Freshwater to marine salinity gradient microbial communities from Chesapeake Bay, USA - CPBay_Sum_0.6_0.2_DNA | ecosystem: Environmental > Aquatic > Marine > Coastal | place: USA: Chesapeake...
AACCGCCTCTAAACCCCGGGAAACCGGCGTGTCGGGGTTGACCAGACCAAACACCGGGTCCACCATGGAGTCGCGGCCCACGCCGCGCCTGTTTCCTCCACAGCGGTCGGGTCGGTGCAGCGGGGAACTGCATCGGCCCGGTCGGGGGACCAGGACCAACTCACGACAGGAGCACCACTCATGGATATCCACGCCGTCATCATCCTCACCGGATCGGCCGCCGCCCTCGCGTTCGCCCTGGGCTACGCCTGCCGCGGCTATGTGCACCACTACAGCAGCGGCCGCCCCGAGCAGCGTGACCTCGACGCCCAAGCGGACTACGACAACCTGCGCCGCATCTTCAACGGAAACGGAGACAACTCGTGAACACCCAGCAAATCCTCATCATCCTCATGGCCCTCATCTTCGTCGCGGGCGGGTTCGTCGGCCACGCGATCGGCTACCTGCGACGCCGTGAGCAGATCGCGACCCTGAAGCAGCACCTGCGCATCGCGTATGGGCGGATCCGCGTCTTGGAAGTCGCGGCCCACGACGTGAGGCGGCAGGCATGACGACCCGCTGCCACCGTGGCCTACCGGTGCTCACGTTCGCCGCCATCGTCGGCCTCACCGCGATCGCGATCACCCCCACGCCACGGGCCGCAGCGTTCCCCCTCGACGTTGACCCCGTCCCCGTCAACGCCCTCCCAATGTCCGACCCTGACCCCGTCAGAGTCCTCAACATCCCCGAATGCGTCGACCCGCTGGTGCAACTCCTGCACGACACGGGGTGGCGCGGCGACCAGTTGCGCATCGCCTACGCCGTCGTGTGGCGCGAATCCAACGGACGCCCCGACGCGATCGGGGACGGCGGCTACGGCCTGTTCCAGTTGCAGAAGTCCGCGCACATGGGCAAACCGTGGTGGGACGACAACCTGCTCATGGACGACGTCTACAACGCGGCCGCCGCGTTCGACCTGTGGCAGGACAACGGGTGGCGGCCGTGGGGACTGACGAAGGCTGGTGACCTCGACGCCCGCGACTACCCGAACTGGTCGGCGTGGGAGATCGAAAACTGGATTATGAAGCCGTTCCATAAGTATCTGAACCAATACGACACCATCTGTGGGAAGGAAACAGCATGAGCGAGAACACCATCAAGGCCAGTGCCGCAGCGATCCGGCAGTGGGCGAAACGAAACGGGATCCCCGTCGGGATTCGTGGCCCGATTCACGACGACGTCGTCAAGGCATACCAGCAGGCCCACGTCGTGCCCGACGGTGGCGACGATGACTGACCACGACGCGTTCTGTCCATGGGTTGACGACGCGAAGCGCGGGCCACGGGACCGGTGTGCCTGGTGTGATCGTCTCGCCCTCGCCCGCGCCGACGCGACCATGGTCGCCGACCAGATGTTGGCGCAGGCGAAGGCGTTGGCGGACGAGTCGCAGGAAGCCCTCGCGGGCGCGATCAAGATCGTCATGGAGTTGCGGGCCGACGTGATGCAGGCCGCGAAGTCGTTCGGCGTCGAGGTCAAGCCATGACCTACGCCGTGCGCGTGAACGAGATGAAGATGACCGGCCCCGGTGACGGTTTGGGCTGTTGGCGGCAAGTATCGTGGCAATACTCGAACGTCAACCGGCTGAAGGTCATTTACCCGACGCGGTTCGGGCGGATCCTTGACATCCCGTGCGCCAGTCGCCACGACGCCGACCAGACGTTGGCCTACCTCATCGACCTCGGGGTGCCCGCGAAGGCGATGCACCTCATCAGTGACCGGGAACAGGTCATCAAGTGAGCCAAGCCCGCAAGCATCGCGGCTACCGCACCCAACGGGTCGCCGCGAACTACCTGACCCGCTGGTGGCCCACGGCTGAACCCGTGGGCGCCGGTCGGGCCGGGTCCGACATCATCGGCGTCCCCTTCGACATCGAAGTGAAGGCGCGGACCGGTCTCGACCTCGCCGGACTCATGAAACAACTGCGCGACCGGAGCGACGGCCGCCTCGGCGTCGGCCTGCTACGCCTCAACGGACAGGGCGAGGCGTCGGTCGACGACTGGGTAGCCGTCCTGCGATTCGCTGACCTTGCCCACATCCTCGCCACGATCCACCACGTCACCGGCGACCTACCAGGAGACACCACGCCATGAAACCGTGCTACCACCAAAACCCAGAAAGTCCCGACACCTGCGACGCCTGCGAGCCCGAGGTCTACAGCCGCGTCAACCGTGTCACCGTGCCGGTCGTGCAGCGGCCAGAACTGGATCGGATCCGGCGCGAGTTTCAAACCCTCGCCGACGAAACCGACGTCGAACTTGACGAACTCCTGATCCCCATGCGGGCCGCCCTCACGATCGTCCGCGACGCCCTCGCCGACACCCCCACCGTCACCTATCGACCCCACATTGAGACACGATGACGAACCCGATGCCCGGCGCGTTCAGATGCGGGGACTGCATCACGATCACGCACCACCGGGAACTCGTCGACCTCGCCATCGACTCCATCCTCGCGAAGTTGCTCGACTACGCGACGACCTCGACCTACGACGGCCGTGAGGCGATCCACGCCGCCGTCGCATGGGTGCGTGACCCGTGGTAGCGCCCGACTCCATCGGATCGTCAAACCCCGCCCCCTGCTCCCAATGTGGCGCGTGGATGCCCCGACCCCGCACCTGGCATTACGGGAAACCCACCTGCCGGGGCTGCCTCACCCGCGTCGTGGACGCCACCGTGCTCGACCGTGAATGGATGAAAGACGCCAACTGCGCCGGAACCCTGATCGACTTCTTCCCCCACATCGACCACAAACAGGACATCAGCCTGCAAAGAACCATCTGCCGGTCCTGCCAAGTGCAAACTGAATGTCTGACCTACGCGATAAGAACACGCGAACCCCACGGCATCTGGGGTGGCATGACCCCGATGGAACGCCACATGTTCGCCCGAACAAACCGCCTACCAACATTCACCCCGGAAGGAACCCAGCCCGAATGACCAGCCCCAGCCCCGAACCCGTCGCCGTCGCCCTCGACGACGTCGCCCCATGGATCGACCAATACCAGCAGGCCCGCGCCCAGTTAGAGATCGCGCAGGCGAACGTTGACCGGATCCGCGACATCATCCTCGACCGACTCGGCGACGGTGAGGTCGGCACAGTCGACGGCCGCCCCCGCGTCTACTACAGGACCGTCACGTCGCGGCGCCTCGACACGGCCCGCGTGAAGGCCCACCTGGGCGCCGACTACGACCAGTGGACCACGACCACCGTGTCGCGACGCTTCGAGGTGAAGGGATGAGCGCGACTGAGTGGGTCTGTGGTGACTGCGGGAACCGGTACGGCGACGACGTGACGGCCTGCCCGAACAAAACCCTCGACGTCAAGGGTTTGACGCAGCGAGCACTCGACAACTCCCACGACCCCGTGTGCCCGCAGTATCGACTCCTGTGCACCTGCCCAGACTGTTTCCCACCGGCGTGCATGTGCGCCCTCATCAAGGCCGTCCGCGCTCACGATAAGGAAGGGGTGCGTCGTGCGTTCGTCGATGCCAAACTCGCGACCAGTTAGCGTGCCGCCACCGGTGCAGCGATTCTGGTGGACCGTGACCTGCACCTGCGGCTGGACCTATCCCGTCGCCCCGCAACTCGCGCCACACGAAGATGCCGACATGCAGGCCCGCCGACATCGCGACACCTGCCCCTACCGGACCGAGGTAACTTCGTGAGACACGATCCAGCATGTCCACAAGGCAGTCGTTTCACAAAATGGGGGCCGGGTATGTGCGTTTGCCACATTGTCGCCCGTACCCGAGCCGAGGCCAACAGCATCATGACCCACGACCCGCTGTGCACGATGCATGAACCGCAGCCCGATGCGACGTGGTGCCATGACTGTCGACTCATCGCCAAAGTCCGCGCCGATGAACGGAAACAGGCAGGACAACGTGCGCTCGATTACTCCATCGCGAAACTATTTACCGGCATGGAAACCGCCGACTGGATCGACGGAATCGTCGCCGCAGCCCGTGGAGAGGAACCGTGAGACACGATCCGATCTGTGGCGGCCCGCACGTCTATTTCTTCCCAGAACGGCCCTGCCCCGTGTGCGCGAAGATCAAGCAGGCCCGCATCGAAGAACGGCAAGCCTGCGCGGAGGACGTCGCCAATATGCTGCGCCACCTGCCCTACGTCCCCGCGAACTCCCCAGCCGCGATCGAATGGGCCGAAAACTACATCCGCGACATCCACGACCAGGCGGACTGACCATGGATCAAGACCGGCATCGCATCATCACCGCCGTCATCGACTACCTCAACACGCTCCCCGTTGACCGTGAATGCGGATGCGACCTCGGCCGCCGCTGGCCCCGCGTCATGTCCCAACTCATCGACGTGATCCGGCGGACACCATGACGCCCCACGGCCACTACCGCACATTCCTCGCCGGATGCCGGTGCGACATCTGCGCGGGACGACTTCCGCACGGCACCGGCACCGGGTATTCGATGTGGCGATGCCGCTGCGACGTGTGCCGCGAAGCGAACCGACGCCGACAAGGGCAGTATGAACTGCGGCGTCATCGAGGTATCAGCCCATGGGGTGACCGTGACAAAGTTCTCGCTCACATCCGGCAACTCGTTGCCGACGGCCTCACCTACAACGCGATCGCGAAGGCGGGCGGCTACCGGTCCCACTCCCACATCGACCACATCCTCAGCGTCAAACAGATCACCAAAGCCACGGAACGGCGAATCCTCGCGATCCGACCGACACAAGTGCCGCCTGGCATGTTGATCCCCGCCATCGGTTGTCGACGCCGCCTCAAGGCGTTAGCCCGCATGGGCTGGTCCTGCGACGCGATCGCCGACCACGTCCACTGCGACCCGAGGACCCTGCGCAGCATCCTCGGTGGGGATCAACAAAAAGCCCGCAAATCCGTAGTCGACAAAGTCGCCCAGTTCTATGACACCCATTCGATGACGATGGGGCCGTCGATACAGGCACGGGTTCAGGCGGAGCGGAAACAGTGGCCGCCGCCGTTGGCGTGGGACGATCACGACCTCGACGACCCGAAGGGTCAGGCGCGGGCGTTCGCGAGGATCAAGCGATGAACGTCGACGCGATCGAGCACGTCCTGTATGTCATCGCCGCGTCGTTCGCGACCGGCGTCATCGTCGCCCTGCTACTGGGTGGCCTCAAATATTGGAACGACCGGGCGACGGACTACATGAAGAAATGGCGGGACCGTGACACTGACCCTGAATGATCTCCGCGACGTCGTCCGACATGCCGACGCGACGAAACCCCGATCCACGCAGACCGCGATCGGCCCCAGCGACGCCGGGGTCGAATGTGCCCGCCGACTCGGGCACAAGATCGCCGGAACCCCAGCCGTGAACACTGCCGGGGATCCGTGGGCCGCGATCGTCGGCACCGCCGTCCACGCATGGCTCGACGGTGCGTTCACGGGCGACCGGTGGATCACCGACCGGCGTGTCACCCTGCCCGGCTACATGACCGGCACCCTCGACCTGTACGACACCCAAACCAACACCGTCATCGACCACAAAGTCGTCGGCGCCACCAGCCTCAAACGCGTCCGCGACCACGGACCATCCAAGCAATACATAGCCCAGGTGAACCTCTACGCCGCCGCCCTCGAAGTCGAAGGCATCCCCGTCGACCACGTCGCCATCGCCTACTGGTCAAGATCCGGCAACCTACGGGACGCCTACCTGTGGACCGGCCCCTACGACCGAGACATCGTGAACGCGACTCTGGCGCGTCTCGACGCGATCCGCACCATCGTCGACGCCGACGGGGTAGCGTCCCTCCCCACAGCAGACAGTCACTGCCTGTTCTGCCCCCACTACCTGCCAGCCGCAACCGTGCTCACGGAAGCGTGCCCAGGACACAACCCAACCCAACCCAAATAGGAAGGAACAGCCCCCATGACCAGTGTCTGGGACGAACCGTCGATGCAGGTCGGCGGCGACTACGTCAAGTTCGAGAAGGTCGGCGACACCGTCGCCGGAGTCATCATCGAGGTCACCGCCAAAAGGTGGGACGACGGCAGCATCAGCCCCCAACTGTTGCTTGACTGCGGCGACGCCACAAAGACCGTCACCGCCGGACAGGTCCGGCTCAAGGCCGCGTTGGCGGAACAGCGACCCGAACGTGGCGACCACGTCACCATCACCCTCACCGACATCGAACGCCGCAGCGGCGGCAAAACGCTCAAGCACTTCGAGGTCATTGTGAAGCGCGCCGGAACCAGCGCCCCAGCCCCGGAGGGGGCGGCTGGGTCACCCACGGCCGCCGAGATCGAAGCCGCGCGACGCCTCATCGGCGGCCTGTAACACCCCATAGACCACGGCCCCGCCTAGGCCTCATCCATCGGTGAGGGGAGAAACCTAGGCGGGGTCGTGCCAGCCCCAGCCCACTGCGCCAGCCCGAAGGGCAACACCGTGACCCAAACCATCCAGTCACGCTACGACTGGTTCCTCGAACGACTCCGCGCCCACGGCAGCCGCGTCATCACCCGCGGCCCATCCACCGCCATCGCCCAATGCCCCGCCCACCGTGACCGCACCCCAAGCCTCGCCGTGTCCACCGGCGACCAGGCAGTCGTCCTCACCTGCCACAGCGGCTGCAACCCACAAGACGTCATGGCAGCCCTCACGCTCACCTACGGTGACCTGTGGCCCGACGACGGTGTCACCCGCATCGAAACCCCCGCCGTGTGGATCGCCTACGCCGAAGCGGTCCGCAACATCAACGAACGCGCGAAACACCGCGACACCACGAAGGCCGAACTACCCGAAAACACGACACGGGAACACGTCACCGCCTACTGGTACGTCAACGAACACGACGAACTCGTCGGCGTAAAAAACCGGTTCAACGTCATCGACCGTGACACCGGCGAGATCGTCGGCAAAACATTCACCCTGCACGCCGTCGTCGACGGGGAACAACGACCCACCCTCGAAGGCCAGCACCTGCCCCTGTATCGCCTCGTCGACACGATCAAAGCCGTCGAAGTCCGCGCCCCCATCTACCTCGTCGAAGGCGAAAAAGACGCCGACAACCTCGCCGCCCACGGCCTAGCCGCCACCAGTCTCCCCGGCGGAGCCAACGACCCACTGCGACCCGACGTCCTAGCCCCCCTCACCGGCGCCGACGTTCACATCATCGTCGACAACGACCCACCCGGCCACAAACTCGCCCACCGGCTCAACGACGCCCTAACCGCCATCGGCTGCCGCACCTGGTACTGGACCGCCGCCACAGGCAAAGACGCCACCGACCACCTCGACGCCGGACTCACCATCCACGACCTCATCGAATACCGGCTAGAAACCGGCACCGACGACCAGCCCGACCCCGAGGTCGACACCGTGACCGAACCCGACACCGACCTCGAACTGCCACCCGTCCCCGACTCCACATGGCTACCCAGACTCTTATCCGACCTCATCGTCGAAGCCGGAGCAGCCCCCGAACCCACCATCCTCGCCCGCACAGACGGGAAACTCGGCCTATACCCCGGCCGCGTCAACGGCCTCCTAGGTGAAGCCGAATCAGGCAAAACATGGATCGCCCTCGCCGCCTGCCGTGAAGTCATCAAAGCCGGAGGCACCATCACCTACCTCGACTTCGAGGATTCCATCACCGGCATCGCCCACCGCCTCGCCACCCTCGACATCACCGGCGACGACCTCAAGCGCGTCCAATACATCAACCCCGACACCGCGATTCACGAACTCGAACGCCAACTCATGCTGAACGCGATCCACGCCCACGGACCCGCCCTGATCGTCGCCGACGGAGTCAACGCAGGCATGACTCTCCTAGGTCTCGACATCAACTCGAACAACGACGCCACCACATTCTTCACCCGCATCCTCAAACCCCTCGCCACCACCGGGGCCGCCGTCCTCGCCATCGACCACCTCCCAAAGTCGAAGGAGAACCGTGGCAAGGGTGCGATCGGTGCCCAGGCGAAACGCGCCATGATGACCGGCGCCTGCTACACCGTGAAAGTCGAGGACCACCCAGCCCCCGGCCAAGAAGGCAAACTTCTCCTGTACGTCGACAAAGACCGGCCCGGCCGGATCCGTGAACAAGCCCGAGGGAAGAAAGCCCTATGGGGAATCGCCATCATCACTTCCCACACGCCCAAGGTCGCGATCCGCATCGAGCCACCCAGCCCCGACGGACAAGACGACGACGACGACGAAACCCCCCGCCCCCCAGCCCGCAAAGCCCTCACCGTGAAAGAACTCGCCAAACTCATCCACCAACACCGCTACCACGACCACGACCACGACGGCCAACACCGACCCACCAGCGTCACTCAAATCCGGCAACAACTCCGCGACGACGGCCACAGCGCATCCAACGACCACACCAGCCGCGCCATCCACCACCTCGAAGTCCTCGGCTGCATCGACAACCGCCACCGCTACCTCAAGCCCTACCCAGCCGACGAAACCACCACCTAAACCCTGTCCACGGACCAACGGACGGACGGACGGACCAACGGACGAACGGACGGACGTCCGCCCATCCGCACGCCTGAACGGCCAATACACGACGGACGGTCCGTTGGTCCGCTCGTCCCCCCCCCCTTTAGGGGGGACGGACGGACGGACGGACGGTCGGTTGACCGCGAGGAAACCAATGAAAATCCCCTACGGACCCTGCCGCGACTGCGACCAGCACGTCATCAAACTCCACGACCAAGGCCGACCCATCCGCCTCGACCCCACACCCCTCACGACCCCACAAGTCGCCGCCGCCTGGCTACTCGCCCGCCCCGTCTACTGGCTCACCCCCCACGGCCCCATCCCGATCCCACCCGGCGACACCGGCCTAGCCGCCCTACCCCGTCACGTCATCCACACCTGTCGACAACCTGTGCCAAACCACCAGCCCCATCGCATCGACAACGACGTCCCCCCGTTCTAGTCACGGACCCGACACGAACTCCCGGCACAATCAGACCGTGACCCCACACCAGCCCAGCATCGTCACCGAACTCTCCGCCCCCAACGACATCCACTGCCTCACCTGCGCCAAACCATGGCCCTGCCCAGACAGTCAACCCACCCCCACCCACACCTACCACGACGACACCATCCACCTCCACGTCGGCGACTCCCGCGAAATCCTCACCCGAATCCCCACCGCCACCATCCACGCCATCGTCACCGACCCCCCCTACGAACTCGGATTCATGGGCAAGACATGGGACTCCACAGGCATCGCCTACGACATCGACCTATGGCGCGAATGCCTGCGCGTGTTGAAACCAGGCGGGCACCTGCTCGCGTTCGGCGGGACCCGCACCTATCACCGGATGGTGTGCGCTATCGAGGACGCCGGATTCGAGATCCGCGACTCCATCCACTGGCTGTACGGTTCCGGGTTCCCGAAGTCCCTCGACGTATCCAAGGCGATAGACAAGGGGCAAGGTGAAACCCGCGCGCGACAGTTCACATTCACGGCGTGGATGCGCAGCACCGGAATCACTGCCCGTCAAATCGACGACATCACAAGCACCCATATGGGAAATCATTATCTGGCGACACACACACAACCAGCGATCGCCACCGCTGACCTATTCGACAAGTTACGCCCGCACCTACCAGAAGTCCCCGAATACATTGAACGCCTAATCGCCGAAAGAACCGGAATCGAATGGGCCGACTATCAAAACCGAATCAAACTCAGAACCAAAACGAAGTCATGGGTGCCATTTAGGCCGGGTCAAAACGCAGCACTAGAAAAAATCAACATAGACATCACGGCCCCGGCGACGCCGGACGCGGAACGGTGGCAGGGGTGGGGCACCGCGCTCAAACCCGCGCATGAGCCCATCGTGGTCGCGCGTAAGCCTCTCGCGGGGACGGTCGCGGCGAACGTGCTCACGCATGGCGTGGGCGGGTTGAACATCGACGCATGCAGGGTCGGTCACAACGGCGACATCGCGAACGCCAACGGAGGCGGACAAGGTGCCGGATACGAAGCGCACAACACCCCTACACGCATCTACGGGAACGGTATCGGCGGAATAGTGGCTGAACCGCACGCCGCGGGCCGGTGGCCTGCGAACATCGTCATCACCCACACCGCCGACTGCGGCGACGACTGTGCTCCCGACTGCCCCGCCGCCACCCTCAACCAGCAAAGCGACGACCGGCCCGGAATGACCCGCGGCACGCTACGACGTGGCGCCACGACCGGCAGATCCATAGGTGGAGACGCCTACGACAAAGCAGAACCCCATATCGCCGAAGCCGGATACGACGACACGGGTGGCGCGTCTAGGTTCTTCACGACCACCGAATGGCACCCCGAATACGACGCCCCGTTTTACTACAGCGCCAAGGCACCACGCCGTGAACGGCCGACACACGAGGACACGGGCCGCGGCCACGCGACCGTGAAACCCCTCGCGCTCATGCGGTGGCTAGTGCGCCTCGTCACCCCACCCGGTGGCACCGTGCTCGACCCGTTCGCCGGATCCGGCACCACCCTCGAAGCCGCCACCATCGAAGGGTTCAACGCCATCGGGATCGAACTAGAACCCGACCACATCCCCCTCATCGCCCAACGCCTCAACCAACACCAGCAGGGCACCCTGCCCCTCTAGGCCCCCGCCCCCGTCCGGTCGGCGCCGCACGATAGAACGCGTGATCGCAAGACCTTGCCTCGACTGCGGCCGCCTCATCCCGTCAGGGTCACGGTGCGAACCATGCCGCAAACAAACCGAAACGACTCGAGCGGCCAGACGCCCCCCCCGCCCCCACTACAGCGGCGACTACCGGCGCAGGGCCGCCGCCATCCGCGCCAACGCACTGACGTGCTGGTACTGCGGACAACCAGCCCGCGACGGTGACCCATGGCAAGCCGACCACCTCATCCCCGGCGACCCTGACTCCCCCCTCGCCCCAGCCCACCGCTCCTGCAACATCCGCCGCGCCCACGGCCTACCCCCCCTGGCATAGACCGGGGAGGGGGGTCGAAGCGCAGGCGTGCGCATCTTCTTCAC
>Ga0129336_10002637_pt1 | contig 11033 bp, 9 predicted proteins | sample CPB6_02_DNA_FD_96878 | JGI IMG/M metagenome (GOLD analysis project Ga0129336, IMG submission 96878) | Freshwater to marine salinity gradient microbial communities from Chesapeake Bay, USA - CPBay_Sum_0.6_0.2_DNA | ecosystem: Environmental > Aquatic > Marine > Coastal | place: USA: Chesapeake Bay...
ACTGAGAGCAATGGGACGTTAGCTCAGTTGGTAGAGCAGCGGACTTTTAATCCGTTGGTCGCAGGTTCGAATCCTGCACGTCCTACCAGATTTGCCTTTTGGCATGTAAAAAGCCTGCTGTTCACAAGATGGCAGGCTTTTTTGTTCCTCAACTCGATCAGTTCACTCGGTCAACTTGTGAGGGCCTTGCATTTTGCGGGACAATGATCTGGTCACAGGCCTCGATGGTGAAATTGGTAGACACAGCGGACTTAAAATCCGCCGCTACCCGAAAGGGGGCGTGCCGGTTCGATTCCGGCTCGAGGCACCACGAATCCCGCAGCGATTAAGATTTGGCTATGGCACATCACGAGAACGCACCTTTTGAGATCCATGTGCATGGACAAGTTGCCCTGCGCCCGGATGTCACCCACGCCCAGTTGCAGGAAGCGCTCAAGCCCTTGTGGAAGTATGCGGGCGCCCGTTCCCTGGTCGATGGCGCGCAAAGCCATTACGAGGAAGAGCCCGGATTGTTGATGGACGCGCAGGAGCACTTGCTGCAAATGTGCTGGACGGTTCCTGGGGATGATGATTTTCGCCAGGCGCTCGATGAGATGTGCATGAACCTGAATGAAATTTCTCTTCAGGGCGCTGCTATCGAGGTGACTTTCTACGATTCAGAGTTTGATGAGGAAGAGGCTCCGAACGGGCAGGAATCCAGAGATGACTTTCTGGTGCTGTTTGTCGGCCCCAGTCCGGCGGCCATCATGCAGGTCCAGCGTGATTTGCTGGTGCAGGATGTCATCAACCTGATGGAGCGCCATTTCGACGCTTCCGAGTTGGATGGGGTGGTCAAGGAAATCGATCGCCTGTTCAACCAGCGCTTTGATGCGCTGGTGAACTCCCTTGAGATCGGCAAGCCACCCCGCGGGCTGGGTGGCGGTCATGGCAGTCATGGTGGCGGTCGTAAACCTCGCCATCTGCACTGACCGGGTTCTCAAGCAAGGTCCCGGTCCCGGTCCCGCTACCCGCTAGCCTGCTAGCGCTTTTGCAGTTGTCCGGCGCCGAAGAGTGCCTCGCGCGCCTTGTCATCAACCAGGGGCTTGCGCAGACTGGCCAGTACTTCGACCCCTCGTTTCACGGCAGGCCGCTCGCCAATTTTGTCGAACCAGGCTTTCAAATGGGGGTAATCGGCCCAGTCCATGCCCTGGTTTTTCCAATTGCGTAGCCAGGGGAAGATGGCCATGTCGGCAATGCTGTAGCTGTTGCCGGCGATGTACTTGTTGTTGGCCAGCTGCTTGTTCATCACTCCGTACAGACGCTTGGCCTCATTGGTGTAGCGATTGATGGCGTATTCGATCTTTTCCGGCGCATAGATCCGGAAATGGTGGTTCTGGCCCAGCATGGGACCAACACCGCCCATCTGAAACATCAGCCACTGCAGGACCTGATACTTCTGACGATCAGACTTGGGCATGAACTTGCCGGTTTTTGCAGCCAGATATATCAGGATGGCACCCGACTCGAAAATGGAAATTGGTTTTCCATCCGGCCCCTCACTGTCCACAATGGCCGGAATCCGGTTGTTGGGGCTGATTTTCAGAAAATCCGGTTTGAACTGGTCGCCAGCGCCGATGTTGATGGGGTGGGCCACGTAGGGCAGGCCACACTCCTCCAGCATGATGTGAATTTTGTGGCCGTTGGGTGTAGCCCAGGAATAAAGATCGATCATGTTGTTCTCCGTTGCTTGATTGCCGGAAATGGCCGGCCCCAGGATACCGTTTGCAGTTGCTTGCGTAAGTTGTAAAGCTTGTGGCTTGTTTTAAGGGTTAATGACGCGGGGTCGTTGGGGCATGTTTGCCCAGTTCGATTTTGGCGATGGCATTGCGGTGTACTTCGTCCGGGCCATCGGCAAAGCGCAGGGTGCGTGCCGCCGCATAAGCATAGGCCAGCGGAAAGTCCTGACTCATCCCGCCGCCACCATGCGCCTGGATGGCCCAGTCAATCACCTGACAGGCCATGTTGGGGGCAACCACCTTGATCATGGCAATCTCTGCCTTGGCCACCTTGTTGCCAGCTAGGTCCATGGTCCAGGCAGCCTTGAGGGTGAGCAGGCGGGCCATGTCGATTTTGCAGCGGGCCTCGGCAATGCGTTCCTGGGTAACAGTCTGGGCTGCCACCGGCTTGCCAAAAGCCACCCTCTCGGATGCCCGTCGACACATGTATTCAAGCGCTCGCTCGGCCTGCCCGATCAGGCGCATGCAGTGGTGAATGCGGCCCGGTCCAAGCCGTCCTTGGGCGATTTCAAAACCTCGGCCCTCGCCCAGCAGGATGTTGGTAACCGGAACCCGCACATTCTTGAAGTCCACCTCCATATGGCCGTGCGGTGCGTCGTCGTAACCCATCACGCTGAGCGGGCGCAACACAGTGATGCCGGGTGTGTTGGAAGGCACCAGAATCATGCTTTGCTGCGAATGGCGAGGCGCCTGCGGATCTGTCTTGCCCATGAGGATGTAGATCGCACAACGCGGGTCACCTGCGCCTGATATCCACCACTTGCGGCCATTGATCACATACTCATCGCCCTGACGTTCGATCCGGGTGGCAATGTTGGTGGCATCGCTGGAAGCCACATCAGGTTCTGTCATCACAAAGGCGGATCTGATTTTGCCAGCCAGCAATGGCTGAAGCCACTGATCACGGTGGTCCTGAGTCCCGTAGCGGGCAATGGTTTCCATGTTGCCGGTGTCAGGGGCTGAGCAGTTAAAGACCTCGGGCGCCCAATGGACCCGGCCCATAATTTCAGCCAGCGGCGCATATTCAACATTGTTCAGATCTGCCCCGCGGACTCCGGCAATATCAGCGGAGTCCTTGGGCAGAAAAAGATTCCACAAACCCTGATCCTGGGCCTTGAGCTTTATTTTCTCGATGGTTTGCAACGGCGTCCAGCGCTTGCCCTGTTGTGTGTTGGCCTCAAGCTCGTCGTGAACAACATGCTCGTTCGGGTAGATATGCTCGTCCATGAATCTGAGCAGACAAGCCTGCAGGTCCTTGGTGCGCGGGGAATAATCAAAATCCATTAGGTTCTCCAGGAATAGAAGCTGTTCAGGCCAATTGTGCAAAATGCCATGCCATCTCTGCCATGGGCCGGGCCCCGGCAGCAGATTTTTGGGCCTGCGCACTGGCTGCGGTACCGCTTTCGATGCGTTTGGCAATGCCCTGCAAAATGCCGGCGATTCTGAACATGTTGTAGGCCAAGTAGAAGTTCCAATCCGCCTTCAAACTGTCCGGCGTTGTAAGTTGGGTGCGGTCACAGTACAGACGGATGTATTCAGCCTCGTTGGGTATGCCCAGGGCTTTCAGATCGAGTCCGCCAATGCCACGAAAGGCGCCCGGTTGGATGTGCCAGGCCATGCAGTGGTAGGCGAAGTCAGCCAGCGGATGCCCAAGGGTGGAGAGCTCCCAATCCAGCACAGCCATGATACGCGGCTGATCGGGGTGAAACATCAGGTTATCCATGCGGTAGTCGCCGTGCACGATACTGACCAGGCTCTCGTCGCGTGCACTGGCCGGAATGTTGGCGGGCAGCCAGATCATCAACTTTTCCATTTCAGCGATTGGCTGGGACCAGGGGCCGGCTCCATCGGCCGAGGCCATGTATTGTTTGCTCCAGCGGCTGATCTGGCGCTCCAGGTAGTTGCCAGGCTTGCCAAAACTGCCGAGCCCCTGTTCCATGAAATTCACACGGTGCAGTGCAGCAATGACACGGTTCATTTCACCATAGATGGCCCGACGCTGTTGCGGGGTCAGGTCTGGCAGGGACTGGTCCCACAAGACGCGACCCGGCATGTACTCCATTACATAAAAGGCCCGTCCAATGACGGACTCGTCTTCACACAGGCAGAACATCTGCGGCACCGGCACATCGGTGCCATGGAGGGCATGCATGACGGCGTACTCACGCTCAATCGCATGGGCCGAGGGAAGCAGCTTGGCAACCGGACCGGGCTTGGCGCGCATTACATAGCTTTGGGAGGGCGTTGTCAGTTTGAAGGTCGGATTGGATTGGCCGCCCTTGAACGCTTGCACCTTGAGGGGACCCCTGAAGTCAGGCAACCTGGGCTGCAGCCACGCCTGCAGAGCATCCAGGTCAAAGGTATGCGCAGCAGCAACCTCACGGGTACCGATGTAGTCGTCAAAGCTGGTCATGGAGATCAGGAAGCGCTGGTAAGAGGAGGTTGGCGGAAGATATCAGAGACGAGGTAAGGCTGATGAAAAGTCAGCGCTGAAGGGTCAGACACTTATTCATAGCTTGGGGTTTTTTTGGCCAGGAATGCGGCGATGCCAATGCCAGCATTGACATGATGCAAATTACGCACGAAATGATCACGCTCCAGCGCCAATTGCTGATTCAGCGAATGGCCGCTGGCCTCATTGACCAACTCTTTGATACTGGCCAAGGCATTCGGGGCCTGGCGATTGAGTTGTTCGGCCATTTGGAGCGCTTCGCTGAGTGCGTTTGCGGGCGCGGTGAGTCGATTGATCAGGCCTAGTGCATGCAATCTTTCGCTACCCACTTTTTGGCCACAGAGCAGCAATTCATTGACCAGTTGTCTGGGCAGTGAGCGGCTCAGGTTCCAGCTGGCGCCGCCATCGGGCGAAAGGGCCACATTGCTGTAAGCCATGACAAACACTGCATTGCTGGCCGCAACAATCAGATCGCAGGCGATGGCCAGCGAGAAACCGGCACCAGCGGCAGCACCTTCGACCGAGGCGATGACCGGTTTGGGAAAGGTTCGGATGGCTTCGATCCAGTTGTTCAGCCCCTCAATGCTTTCAGCCTGTACCTGGGGGGGCTGTTCGCGGTTGGACTGAAGGCGGCGCAAGTTGCCGCCAGCGCAGAACATGGCCCCTTCACCGGTCAGCACGACCGAGCGAATTTCAGGATTGCTTTCGGCTGCGCCAAGTGCTTCCACCCCAGCAGCGTAGATGTTGGGACTCAGGGCATTGCGCTGCTCCGGGTTGGAGATCGACAGCACCATGGTGCGGCCCTCGAAGGTGCTTTTGAGTTCTCCACTCATGTGATCGACTCCTCCTCATGCAGCAGGGATAGCCCGATGGCGCCTCGTCGTCGTAACCAGGGGCTGGGACGGTAGCGAGGATCGCCATAGACGGTCTGCAGGTTGAAGAGGACCTCCAGGATATTGCTCGGACCATAGCGGTCACCCATGGTCAAGGGGCCAAGCGGGTAGCCCAGGCCCAGGGTCACGGCAATTTCCAGGTCTTTGGGGGTACAGATCCGCTGCTGGCAAATATCTGAGGCGATATTGACAATGCTGGCGACCACGCGCTGGGTGACAAAGCCGCCGCTATCGCGAATGACACTGACGGGTTTGCCGTCCCGGGCAAACAATGCCTGAGCCGCCTCGCGCATATCAGATCGGGTCGCAGGATTGGTCGCCAACACCCGGCGTTTGGTGGCGCTGTCCTCAATCAGCAGGTCAATACCCACGGTGCGCGCAGGATCGAGTCGCTCAACCACGGCGACGGTGGTGATATCAAAACCCAAGGGCGCGACCAGGGTCAAGGCTTGCGCCGATGGGGATTGGCCGGTTTCAATCTTGGCGCCCAGGTCCTTGAGCAACTGAAGTAATTCAGCACGTCGGGCCGCTCGGGGCGAAACCCAGACGGGGGGCATGTTATCCACCTGGGGTGCTTGGGGTTCGGGTGCTATCTGGGCCACGCCGTTGTCGTACTGGTAAAAGCCCTGGCCGGTTTTACGACCCAAAATACCGCCAGCCAGTCTTTGTGCCGTGATCACACTGGGTCGATAACGCGCTTCCTCATAGTACTGGTGATAAATCGATTCCATGACCGGATGCGACACATCCAGCGCAGTTAAATCCAACAGCTCAAAGGGGCCAAGCCTGAAGCCCACCTGATCGCGCAGTATCCGGTCCACGGTGGCAAAGTCACTGACACCTTCACTGATGATGCGCAGCGCTTCGGTGCCATAGGCACGTCCCGCATGGTTGACGATAAAGCCCGGTGTGTCCTGGGCATTCACCGGGGTGTGCCCCATCTGGCGGGCATACGCCGACAAGGCGGCACAGACGCTTGCATCAGTTTTCAAACCGGCAATCACTTCCACCACCTTCATCAGCGGCACCGGATTGAAGAAATGAAATCCAGCCAGTCGTTGCGGCCGCTTGAGTTTGGCAGCCAAGGCAGTGATGGACAGTGAGGACGTATTGCTGGCCAGCACGGCGTCTGGTGCCAGAAGATCTTCCAGTTGAGCCAACAGGGCGGTCTTGATGTCCAGTCTTTCAACAATCGCTTCCACCACCAGATCACAGGACGCCAGCTCCTGCAGCTGATGGGCAGGCTTGAGTCGTTGCTTGCAGTCAAGTACTGCATCACTTGTCATGCGACCTTTTTGCTGCAACTTGTCCCACTGGGTGTAGATGTTGTCGATGGCGCTCGTAACGACATCCGTCTGGTTATCAAACAGGAAAACCTGACTGCCGGATTGAGCGGCGATTTGGGCGATGCCACGCCCCATGGCGCCGGCGCCGATAACCGAGACAGAGGAAAAGATAGGTTTCATGATCTAGATTATCCACCTCTGCCAAATCGGCTTGCTAAAGTATGATCATCGCTGTCTGGGCCCAAGACTTCTCTGCTAAGGTTCATCAGGCCTACCGAAATCAGCCAATTTTCAGCAAAGACCGAACCAGTCAATCAATGTTGTCCCCTATTAGCTCGAGACAGTGTTCCTGGTTTTCATCCTTCAGGTTTTGTCTGCTGGCTGTGTCGCTGGTCATGGGGGTTGATTCAGCCAATGCCCTGAGCCTAGGACGTCTGCGCGGGGTGGCACTGCTGGGCCAGCCCATGGACCTCACCATTCAGGTTCAGACCGATGCGGGTGAGAAACCATCGGCTTTGTGCTTTGAGGCTGAAATCTTTCATGGTGATGTGCGTCAGGAAAGCAGTCGAGTTCGTGTCACTCCTGCAGGCGAGATGATCTCGGGGGGACTGCCAGTAAGGATTCAATCGGCGGCCCTGGTTGATGAACCGGTCGTCACTGTCTATCTGCGTGAAACCTGCGCTGCCAAAGTCTCACGACGGTTTGTTTTGCTGTCGGAAATCCCGCCGGACGCACTGGCGCCCACCGTACCCCTGGTGATTGCCCAGCCGAGCGCGTCACCAGCCACAACGAGCGCGAGCCCTGTTCAAAGTGGCACCCGTGAAGTTCAAGTGCCTCAGGTTGAAAGCAGGCCTGTCGAACCTGCTGTCCCGGCCAAGTCGGTCCAGCTGCCACCTGCCAAGCCCAGGCCACCGGTAGTCAAAGCCAGTAGCAAGGAACCTGGGGAAAAAAAGACGACAACTGAAACCACCAAGCCGGCGGTGGTGGCCCAGCCCAGCAAGAAGCCATCGCCCAAGCCCAGTTTGAAGCTTGACCCGGTTGATACCTTGCGCGAGCGGGTGATGCAACTGGAGGCCGCGGCCGAGCAGGCGGCCAAATCTGCCCCGACTGAGGATGACCAGCGTCTGAAAAAGATGGAGCAGGAACTTCAGTCTTTGCTCAGCGTGAGCAAAAAAAATGAGCGTAACCTGGCTGAATTGCGGGATCGCCTGCGTCAGGCGGAATCCGAAAAATACGACAACCCATTGGTTTATGCGCTGCTTGCCTGCTTACTGGTGGCCTTGGCCAGTTTGGCCCTTCTATGGCTGCGCCAACGCAAGTCAGATGCCCTGAAGCAGTGGTGGCATGCTTCCAACCCAGCCTCTGCGTCTCAATCGGTACAGGAAGACAAGGTCCCCACTGCTGCGCGTGAAAAGGTTTTTCCGACTCCCAGAAGGCCCGCAGTGATGGCTGATGCTGGGGCTTCAACAGCAACGGCCGCAGCAGCAACGTTAGCAGCGGCATCGGTAGCAGCAGGTGGCGCTGCATCGGCCGCGCCCACACCGCCCAGTGCAAGCCAATCTAGAAAAGAAGCTGATATGACCATCAGCCAGGATTCTTTGAAGCCAGACGAGCAAGCGCTCAAACCCTCGGCGGATGAGTTTGTGTTGCCGGACGTTGATCTTGAGGATTTGTTGGATGGCAGGACGGACAACGGAAGGGGCGGCAGGCCGGACAAGGGAAGGGATGAAAGAACGAATGGGGTAAGGGATGACAGACGGGGGGCTCCAGTCAATCCGTTGGGCAAACTGGAGAATGATGATTCACCGGTACTGGTTGACCTCGATTTCATTGAGATGCCGCAAGGGACGGATAGAGCGGATCAGGCTACCCGTCAGAATGAGTTGTCAGCTGACACCCAACCTGATGCTGCTTTGCAGTTTTCAGACCCAAAAACATCTGCACCAGAATTGGCTGCGGCAGCATCAGGTGATCAGGAAGCCCCCATCCTGATCGATTTTCCACCGGCCGGTGAGGTCAACATCGATATTTCCCATCTCAGTCTGACGCCAACTGATGAGTCCCTGCAGGACAATTCGTCTGTGCAAAACAGTACGCCCCAGGCCCCCATGTTGGATTTTGAGCTTCCCGGCCTGGAAAAGAAGAGCCCAGACAAAAAGGACTAGTCAGCCTTTGGCTTGGGTCGAATGAACAGGGCGCAGGCTGGATGCAGTAGGCCCTGCTGTATTACCGCCTCACCTGCAGCGCACCCGGATTTACGATGTTGCTGGGCGTTCCCTTGATGAAGTTCACCACGTTGTCAAAGGCTGTTCCAAGATACTGCTCATAATTTTCCTGTTCGACATAGCCGATGTGCGGAGTGCAGATGCAGTTTTCCAATCGCAGCAGGGCATGCCCTTGCAAGATCGGCTCACTTTCAAACACATCCACCGCCGCCATGCCAGGCCGGCCCCGGTTGAGAGCGCCGATCAGGGCTTCGGGCTCGATCAGTTCGGCCCTTGAGGTATTGACAATCAGTGCGGTAGGCTTCATCCGGCCGAGGTCCTCGGAGGTGACTATGCCCTCGGTGGCTTCATTGAGGCGCAAGTGCAATGTCACGACATCGGCTTCGGCAAAAAAAGCATCTTTACTTTCAGCAGCAAGGTGGCCGTCAGCTACCGCTTTGGCGCGTGAGGCTTCACTTCCCCAGACACAAACCTCCATCCCAAAAGCCTTGCCATAGCCAGCAACCAGCTGGCCGATTTTTCCGTAACCCCAGATACCCATTTGCTTGCCATGCAGGACGGTGCCCAGGCAAAAATTGGTAGGCATGGAGGCTGATCTCAACCCTGACTGTTGCCAAGCGCCGTGTTTCAGGTTGCCGATGTATTGAGGAAGCCTGCGCATGGCAGACATGATCAGGGCCCAAGTCAGTTCGGCCGGGGCTATTGGTGAGCCAGCGCCTTCAGCCACCGCAATCCCGCGCTCCGAGCAGGCGGCCAGATCGATATGGCCGCTGACGCGACCGGTCTGGGAAATCATTTTCAGTTTTGGCAGCTTATTCACCAAGGCACGGTTGATCTGGGTGCGCTCCCTGATCAGGACAAGGATGTCGGCATCCTTGAGTCGGACCGAGAGTTGTCCCAGGCCTTTGACGGTGTTGGTGTACACCTTGGCGGAATAGGGCTCGAGTTTGGAAGCGCATTCAAGTTTGCGCACGACGTCCTGATAGTCGTCCAGAATCACTATGTTCATGCCGACATTGTGCCCTGCCAGAGGGTGTTTTTTTGTGCAGGGCTGTCGGGACCGCGCTAAAAAACCGCCGCCCAGCCGCTTACATCAGCATGGTGTTGCGAATCAGGCCCACTGCCAGCCCCTCGATTTCAAAAGGATCACCGGGTTCGACAATAATGGTCTGGTAGTCCGGATTCTCAGGGTGTAACTCGATCTGGTTTCTATTGCGTCGAAAACGCTTCACGGTGACTTCATCGCCGAGCCGGGCCACCACGATCTGACCGTTCTTGGCTTCCTTGGTCACCTGCACGGCAATCAAATCGCCATCCATGATGCCGGCATCACGCATCGACATGCCGCGCACTTTGAGCAGGTAGTCAGGTTTACGTTGAAAGAGGTTACTTTCCACATGGTAGGTCTGATCGACATGCTCTTGGGCGAGAATAGGCGAGCCCGCAGCGACCCGACCCACCAAAGGTAAGGCAAGCTGAGCCAGACTGGGCAAGGGCAGGGTAAGCTGCTTGATGCGGGATTCATTGAGCCAGCGCAGAACCTCGCTCTTGAGACGGATGCCGCGGGAGGTGCCGCTGACAAGGTCGATCACGCCTTTACGAGCCAGGGCTTGCAAGTGTTCCTCTGCCGCATTGGCAGATTTGAAGCCCATCTCCGAGGCGATTTCGGCGCGAGGTGGCGGTGCTCCGGTACGGGCAATGGCACTTTGGATGAGGTCCAAAATCTGTTGCTGACGTGGCGTCAGTTTGACCGAGACTGAGGGCATGTCCATGGGGGCTCCTTGGAAAAAGCTGTTTGTATATCCAGTTACTGTATTTTTGACCAGTTTTTTAGGAATTGCAAGTGAAACCGGGAAAAATTGTTGTTTTGGGCACAGGTGGAACAATTGCGGGTATCGCCTCCAACCGTTATGACACCTCACGCTATGAGGCAGCGCAACATGGCATAGACCACCTGTTGTCCGGCTTGCCGGTGCAGGAGCTGACTGAACTTGAGATCATTTCAGAACAGGTGGCGCAGATCGACAGCAAGGACATGGACCATCAGGTCTGGCGCCAGCTGCTGGTGCGATGTCACCATTGGCTCAGCCAGCCCGATGTGGCGGGGTTGGTGATCACACACGGTACCGACACCATCGAGGAAACCGCCTATTTTCTTCATCGCACGCTTGCGGCCAGGGTCCCGGTGGTGCTGACATGTGCCATGCGGCCTGCCAATGCTCTGCTGGCCGATGGACCGCAAAATCTGGTGGATTCATTGGTTCTGGCCAGCCAACCACAGGTCAAGGGAGTGATGGTGCTGTGCGCAGGCACCCTCCACAGCGCCCTGGATGTGCAAAAAGCCCATGCCTGGCGACTTGACGCCTTCAGTTCAGGCGATGCTGGGCCCCTTGGGCATCTGG
>Ga0129336_10002638_pt1 | contig 11032 bp, 14 predicted proteins | sample CPB6_02_DNA_FD_96878 | JGI IMG/M metagenome (GOLD analysis project Ga0129336, IMG submission 96878) | Freshwater to marine salinity gradient microbial communities from Chesapeake Bay, USA - CPBay_Sum_0.6_0.2_DNA | ecosystem: Environmental > Aquatic > Marine > Coastal | place: USA: Chesapeake...
AACCGCTGCGCGGAGATACGCGCCGTGTACGGTCCAACGGGCAGGATGAACGCCGCAGCGGATTCGTGGTCAAACTGGACGCGGGTGTAGTTGCTCCGGTTGGCGATCTTCACGCCGGGGAAGGACACATTCCGGTCGGACGAGCGGAGCATGTCGGGGGTGCGCGAGGGGGAGAGGACGAGTTCGGTAGCGGTGTGGAAGGTGGTGCTCATGGGTGTATTGTAGCATCGGGTATGGGGGTATGTGTAGCGTGAAGGAAAGAAATATTTCTGAAGAGGTAGCCCGCAAACCCCCACCCAGGAAGGTATACTACGGGCATGGAAACCCCCTGCACCTGCAACAGCCCGATCAACCTTGAGACCGACAGCCTCTGCCCCGCGTGTGAGGAAGCCCGGGAGACGATGGACGACCTGAGCCGCGAAGCGGACAGCCAAGCGTTCGCGGATGCCTGCGGGAGCATGACCCGCGAGGACTGGGACGCAGACAACGACTGGCTAGCGAGCGCGGGATGGGGCGAGATGTAAACCACATGGGAGGACGGAAGGACCACAGCGCCCCGAAGGGGCGCTGTGTGTTTATAGAATATTTCTGTAGTGTGGCCGCACAGACCCCCGGTGCAGCGGGTATCATACGCGCATGAGCACCACTCACAACAACGAAGAAACCACCCGCCCCGCAGTCGAGGTTCGCCTCGCGCAGCGCCCCAAGAATCTGGGGCCGGATGCCGCTTGGATCACCGAAGAGGGCGTTGAGTACGCCGAGCGCCCAGACGAGGACACATACTGGGACTGGTACTGGGGCCAGTAACCCCAACCCCCAGCCACACCCAGCCCCCGAAGGGGGCTGGGTGTTTATTTGAGAATTAATAATGTTAAGTTGGATCGATGTCCAAACAGTAAATTTGGGTCCCATATTGGGGTGAGTTCTCGGACGGCTAGCTCCCCCCGACCCTCTCAAATTTTCTCAAATATTCTTAAAAACTCTCAAATTTTCTCAAATAACCTTGAAGCCCTGTAAATGTCCTTCAATATAGAATCGACCCCATTTCTCAAAAAGCATGGGATGCCATAAAAAATTTTTGGGCCCCGAAAGGCCCAAAAATTGTTCATTTAGTACAATGGATTTCAGTACATATAATCTTAGATGCACTTAATATTAGCTAAAGAAGCCAGGAAGCCGAACACGTCCTGCTCCGCCAGCTCTTTCTCTACGCCATTGGTGCCATCGTCGCATCATTTCCAAATATGATCTGTCCCGAGCTAATTTATCTTTTTTATATTCTGGATCATCCCTCCCATATTCGTAATTATCCGGGTCTAGCTCGGGCCATTCTTCCAGCCATTCGTCATATGAAATTGGTGGTGCGGGCGAATAATGACCAGGTAGTACTGGTCCTGGACCATCATATGGGGATATAGATGGAGATTGGTTTGGATTTTGTGTTGGAGGATTGAGTTGGGATGGATAAAAATATCCACCCGGACCAAATGGTGATATAGGTGTTGCAGTAACATTTCCCGAACCCTCATTTCCGTCATCAGTGATGACTGGACCTGCTTCGGTCAGATACTTGACTTTGCGAGTGAGAATATTAACTCTCTGTTGGAGTTGTTCCGATAGGTTCTTGTAGTATTGTGTTACGTAGTCCATGATATTATTTATAAATTTTATGACGGTAAGGGGAGCGCTTCTCTATCCGCGCCTTCGGCAGCTCTTTCTCGATACCATTCACGCCATCTCTCTCCGTGCTCGCGCATGCGGCGGTTATACTGGTCTAAATCACGTTGATACCATGGATCTTTCTTCCCCCATCGATATTTTTTTTGATCTGTCCAATCTGGGAATGGATTCGTTCTTTCCCATTGACGGGTACTTTGTGGTGGTGCGGGTGAATACTCGCCCGGCAATAGTGGTCTTGGACTTTGTGTTGGAGGATTAAGTTGGGGTGGATAAAAATATCCACCCGGACCAAATGGTGAAAATGGATAAAAATATCCACCCGGACCAAATGGTGATACAGGTGTTGCAGTAACATTTCCCGAACCCTGATTTCCATCAGTGATCGTGGGACCTTCAGATTCGGTCAGGTACTTTACTTCGCGAGTGAGAATATTAACTCTCTGTTGGAGTTGTTCCGATAGGTTCTTGTAATATTGAGTTACGTAGTCCATGATATTATTTATCAATACTGATAAGAGCCGGATGTTTTACGTCCTTGAGTAAAGAAATTTGATGCCATTTGAGACGGAGTTGGGAATGGTCTGTCTGCACCCATTTGAGTGACTTGTTGATATTGTTGTGGGTAGTCTGCGGAAAGTTGCATTCCAATTTCTTCTATGTTTGAACCAAGTTGCTTGGAAGATTCGACTCCTGCTTCTGCAGAACTCAGAAGATTGTTTGTTTGTGATGCGGGAACACCGGAACCAAGTGATTTTTCATAAGATGAAATTAATCCACGGATTTCTTTCTTCTTTGCTTTTTGTCTTGTAGATTGACGGAGGTATTCCTTCTTTAATTTTTCTGGATTGCCAGACTTCATGGCTTTCTTTAAACCAGCTTCAGAAAGAAATTTTTCAAGAATGTTGATTCTGTCTTGAAGTTGTTCGCAAAGATTTTTGTAATAATATTCTTGGTATCTCATAAAGTTATTTATTCTTTTCAACAACTTTCTGTATTTTATCAAAAAGTTCTTCTTTTTCTTTATCAACAGAAACAGTTATATTAACAAAATTTAACTTTTCCGGGTCCATGTTTTCAATTTGTTTTTTTCTTCCTAAATCTTGTTTTGGACTATTTGGATCGTAGTTCGTAAATCCAGGCATTTTTAATGGACAATTTAATTTTGGATAATCTAGCTTCGAATATTCTCCGGGGTTTTTTATTAACCATGTGTGTGAGTGATCTCCGCACCCACACCCCCCACAATAATAAAATTCAGATTTTTCACTTTTTTTTAATTTTGGGCAAGAGGGTATTTCACCCAAACCATAGCATGAAATATGTCTTAGTTGTTTTGTCGGAAGATCTACTTTGCAATCAGATAAACCCCGCGAGGCAACAGCCATCGCAAACGACATAATTTTTGTAAACATTTTATGGGCTCTCGTAAAGAATCTTCATTCCTGCCGGGTATACATATTCATTTAAAAATGCTTTATACTTTTCTGGAACATTTGCTCTAACAATTACGAATCCGGGGCTTCCAGTGTAAACATCACACGAATCGGGACTTAAACCAATCAAAGATGTCAAAACATATTTTATTGCCATCATGCTTCCTTTCACATTGAAATAATTTTTGTCAGCATTAATTGCAAAATTTTTAATGTTTGGCAGAAGATCATTCAAATCACTGCCGGTTGAAAAATCAGCTTTTGGAAAATAAAAGTCAGCAACACCAATTAAAAGTTTTTCCGGAATTGTTTGTGGATCTCTAATGTTTTCCCATGGAACATAACCACCGTATCCATATTCAATGCTAAAAAGCCAACGTAAATAACTTTTTACTATTTGTACTATTAAAACGTTTGATGGATCATCATTTGCTTGTTCTATGATCCATTTGGGAAACAAAGATTCTACAGTAAGATTATCACCAAACCATCTGGAACCCTCGATATCATAAAAATCAGAACCATAAGCTGCTTTTACGGTTTCAATAAACTTTGCAATCTTTTGATTTAAAGTTACAGGAAGATGGTTGAATAATAAAATCATAGAGTATAAATTAGATTTATTCCAGCTACTGCTCGTTCACCTAGATAATTCATCAATTGAAGTTCATATGAAGAGTCCATGTCCGTCACATATACATTTATGGTAGATGGTGTGGTTCCATTTACCACAGTAATTTTATCTTCATTGTCGGTTCCTGGAATACCAGAAGCCAATATTGCAATTATAAAATCGTTTAAAGTTACGCATCTGTGCTGTGAAGATGCAGCAAATTGAACTTTTGCCCTTGCTTCGTCCGCAGTCAAATTTTCATAGCCTCCACTCGGGGCTGTGGTGGTCAAGAAAGTAAGACCAGTCGTAGTTGATATTGTTGAGTTATTTGCCAAACTTCCGTTTGAAATAACTGCTTTTACAAACACTGTGTGGTTTGTTGGAATATCATAAGATTCTGGCAAATTTGCAGTTACCAAATAACCATTTACGGTGTTCAAAACTGAATAATAATACTGCCCACTTGGAGAATTTTGATCTGATTTTGAAACTTTTGTCCACCGTGTGGAATTTCCAGAAACATCAACTGAATATAAATTTATTGTTCTTGGGTCTACAGTAAGTGGTATTGTCATTGATTGTGTGTTAAAATCCCAATCAGTGTACTCAATTACTTGTGAACCAGAATAAAAATCTGCAGAGAAAGAAGTATTTCCAGAAAATTCTAAAGTGTTAAAAAACAAAACATTCGAACCATCCGTTGCAGTAGCAGGAAAAGCAGTGTATGCTGAAAATCCAGCAGCAATCGAAGTTGAAACATTTCTTGTTGTTTTAGCAGAATTTTTTACTTCAAGCAATACAGAAGAATTTGAAGCTATTCCTACAATTGATTCAAGTAAATTTGCAGTGCTCAAAAAGCTTTCATGATATCCAAATTGCGCATACACTCCATTGTAAGCTGTTGCTGTTGCAAGTATATCGCATAAAAGGCTTACGGCACTCGCATTGTTATCAAAATCCAAATCTGATAATTTTGGTTCTTGTTTTAAAAATGTTTTTAAAGAATTTACAATATCAGTATAATCCAAAGATGCTACATTTAAATTTTTAAAATTAAGAGTCATGTTAGTTCTACCTCAATTCGACATTTTGAATTTTGTTTTTTAAGTTGCTTGTTTAATACAAAACTAACGTCGAATGTTATTTTTTCTGTATCGTAATAAACAATTTCTGCATTTACTTCATCTAATTCTGGTATTGCCGCAGAAATGCTTTTTTCTATATCAATTTGCATCAAATACCTATTTGCTCTTGGATTGAATATGAATATAAAGTAATCAACACCCAAAGACATTTCACTTGGAATTTCATTTTTTTGAATTTTGCAAACATTTTCAATTTTTTGCACATATGAATTAAAACCAGTAACAACAGCCAAATCTTTTTTGCTGGCTGTTGTGCTGATTTTTTTACCCAATATGTTTAAATCTTTTTTGTCCATTTATATTATTTATGGCAAAATTGTAGTTGCTACAATTCCAGTTTCATGGTGACCTGTATTAGTAACTGTGTTTTTTACAGATACAACGTAATAATATTTTGATAAAAAAGATCTTGTTATGCTGGATGGATAGGCAGATGCGTTATCTGCTTTTATTTCTATTACATCTCCTGGGCCAACATCAAATGTTCCAGGAACAACAATTGTTGTTTTTGGGGCAAATTTGATTGAATCCAAAAATTCTGCTCTTTTGGCTGGAGTTTCAATCGGAGTATTCCAAAATGTTGCAACGTTTAATCTTAATTTTAGATAATTTGCAAATTTATCTCCAACTTCTGGACAAGTGCAGCTAAAATCTGCCATTGGTGATCCCCAAAGACAGCCCAACCAATCGTTTCCAAGTTTTGATTTTATTTCATTGCATTCTGTTAAATTTGTATCATAACCCAGCAATGTATCATGAATTTCAGGTAAAGATTGTGGAACAGAAGGTCCTGTCCAAGGTTCGTCCATGTCAACGCCAAGATCATCTGCTATTTCTTTTATTTTTGGATATTCTTCAGCACACTGAGCTAATGTTGATGGAGGTAATGTTAGCCCTCTTGTTATTTTTGCGTTTGCACAATCATAACTTTCTTTCGATGAAACTGTAGCAAATGCATTAAAAATTTGCGTAGCACCAACAGTTTTTATTTGTCTTGGAAGCGGTGTTTCAGCCATTTTGTTGATCCGTTGAACATGGTCCGTCTGTTACGTTTTCTGCAGCAAAAGTATAGAGATACTTATCCGCATAATAATTTAAAATTTCTTCATCTTCTACACCAGCTTCTATTAATAATAATTTTTTTGGTGTTTTTGTCATTCTTACTATATGCATTTTAAATTCAGAAAAATTTTCAACTGTATCTAATTCATCTATTCTTTGGCCTATTGGACGATATTTTACATCTTGATATGTTGCTTCATCCAAATTTTTTGCATACCAACCAGGAGCGTAGTAAGAATCTGCTATATTTTGCCCAGAATATCTATTAGCCCTCTCATTTAAATTGATGGCCCAAGTACTTTTGTCATCAGAAATTGAACCTTCTGAATCACTATCCCAGTTCCACGCACCCGAATTTTCAATCATATGAAATTCATTTCTAAAAAATGGTGCAAATGGAGTAGTTGTATTGAAATTAGTGTTAACATATTTTAATCTTTTCCAAGAATAAAAATATTTTAAAGGTTCATTGTGAACACCAGTTTGGTTTGTAGTTCCTTCTGAGCTGTCTCTGATATAACCTGTAAGTTGAGCAAAAAAAGTTTCTTCTTGTAATGCTGTACTCTTTATGCAACAAAGAACATATGCTACAAAGTTTTGTCTTTCTATTTCTCTTATTTTTTGCAATGACAAACTTGTTCCGCTATTGTTTGCAAAAACGGAATCTCTTATATTCATTACTTTTTGCAATTCTGTAGAAGAACCTGGATCATCCTTTTCTGTGGAAACGTTTGGATGCAATGGGGTCATGTCAAACATGTTTTTCCACATTTCTGTGTTATCTACATATGGAAATGCACCCTCAAATCCCATAAAATCGGTGTCTTTATATTTACTACTTGTTCCTAAATTTTGATTTATGTGGCTCGGTAAACTTACACGATTTTCTGGCAACGAAGAATCATAATATCCAAAGTGTGAATTGTATTTCAATTCATCAGCACCCGGCTGTATTTGGTTTAACACTCCATCAGAACCTATTATTTCAATATCAAATTTTTCTCCGTCATCTTGAAATTGAAAAGTTAATAATTCTGTATTATTTGTTTGAGAATTTGTTTGTTGTTTATTTAAAATTTTTGGTGTTTTTCTTACATAATAATATTTTTTTGAAACAAATTGATCGGCTGGTTCCGTCGTCAAAATATAAATTTTGTTGTATTTTTTTCCTCCTCTTGGTATATTTTGTGTAGGAACTTCTGATTCATATATTGCATAGCGCAAATTAAAATCATCTAATCTTTTTGTTTTTACTTCGTCGTCTTCTATATTTCTATAAAAATACTTAAAATTTAAGGTGTTTTGAAATCCAGTCCAAAATAAGTAATTAGGTTCTTTTGAAGTTTCTTCACAAGCTAAACTTGAGAGATAATACAAATACTGTATAAAATTTTCATTGGCTATTTCAATTTTATCTTCAAGTGGATTCAAAGGTCTATATAAAGCATAATTTGAAGTATTATCAATTGTTATTGGTGTGGGTGGCGCTGCATCAGGGTATTTGCTAAGTATTGTTTCACTTTTTGTTACAATTGTAGAAACCAATTCGTTTATTTTATAAACTGATGGTTTTTTTGTGTCCATTATTTTTATTAATGAGTTGTCTTGTGAGGCTTTATACAATTGATTGCTAAAATTTATTGCAACAAAGTTTTCTTCAGTTTCGCTTGCTGCATTTGTTATATATGCAGTGCTAGTTATTGCAAAAGTAAATTTTGCACCATTTAAAAAAGTTACCACAATTGTGTCAATTGAATTTCCTGTTATAAAAGTTATTATATCTGATGTATCTCTTACTGTAAGTGAACCGCTGGGGAATAATTCAAAAATACTTTCAATAAATTCTATTTTTTCAAATCTACAAAAAACATTTGGTTTAAAAATTGATAAAGAACTTTGAGTTCCAGCTCTTGACAAAGCGACATCAAGAACTTTTGAATATGCTGGATTGGATTGTTGTATATTGACACTTGGCATAATTAAACAACGTAATTTTGATTTATTTGGATTAGGTTAGTAAAACTAATAGTAGTTATGTCATAAGCAAATATGTCTATATTTTGATTCTGGACATCTTCTTCGAAAGAAAATGTAACACCAGTTCCTTGTGGTGTGTAAGCAGAACCGTTTCCTTTTATAAGAACAGGCAACTCTGAATTTAAATTTGTTGTTATTCTTCCAGGAGTTACTTGTTCAAATTTTGTGCTATTTGTTAAACTCTGTCTCGCAATTGCCTGAGATATTCCTATTGTTTTGCTTGCATTGTAAATTGAATAAGATCCATTTGAACTTCGATTTAACAGAAAATAAGTCACCGCATTTTCTGTTAATTGTATATTGTTTGCTTCTTTTACAACTGCTCTTTTTGAGAATGTATTTACAGAATCTACTAATGCAAATCCACCAGTTAAACTAAAGTTACCAGTAGATCCGTAGTCCCATGTAGCACCAGAATTTGTAACCCTATCAACTAAAATTGAACCATTTGTTGTTATTGCATCTACTACAGGCCCATCTTCTTCCAAACCCAATGCTGTAAAATTTTTAACTTTTGCCAAAGCAGTCGGAGCATCTAATTTTGTAAGGGTGAATGGATTTATTTTTTTGTTTGCAAACAAGAACATCCATATTGAATCAACATCTCCATATGTGGAATAAGATGTTTCTATTAGAGTTTGACTTTTATCTACCGAAATGTTCATTTTTTCGGCATTTGTATCATCAAAAACATAATAACTGGAGAGATCGACTAAATCAAAATCTCCTATTGTTGTAGTGTAGGTTCTTTTTGGTAAATTTGTAGAATATTTCATTTTTATGCTGAACTTGTTCCAAAACTATTAAATGATACTTCAGACTTTGATAAAAGTTTATTACTAAATGGATCGTAAGAACCAGTTTCAAATTCAACAAATACTAAACCTAATAAGGTTACATTTGAAAGACTGTTGGGCAAAAGTCTCAAAACTGGATCGCTGTCATCATTTTTCTTAACTACCACTGATTGTAAAACACATGGCAGTGGATCTCCTAACCAGTTTGATGATAAATTACCACCTTCAAAAGATCCCGGGCCCGGTGGATTTACAGAAGTAGAATAACCAGATGCTACACTAATAGTCCATAGAGCTTGTGGATATGACCTTTCTGGCAATCCATTGGCTATTACGGGGTATGATGATTTTCTAAATGATCCTATTATATTTTCTACAGCAACGCTTTCTGTTTGGTTTTTTGGAGCAAATATATAATCAAAAGTATAAACTCTTCTTGCTTCTGATGTCATCGTATATTCTGAAATATTTGTAAATCTTCTGTATGTCGAAGTAGAATACATATATTCTGTTCCAGCCACATCTGGTGCTGTCAAACGATTCCATAAAGTATCAAAGTTTTTCCAACCACCACTATTTGCAACAGACCCCAATGATAAAACTGGTCCAACTGGATTTGTTCCCTCACCAAATTCATGTTTTAAAGAATAACCTGGAACTTTTGGCATAGGTAAAATTATGTAACCAAAAGCATTTTGCCACAATTTTGATCTTGTTCTTTGTTGATTTATCAAAGAATAATTTGTGGCAGAAAAAGCAACCCACAGTGGCTGTTCTTCTATGTAGGGTGATGTAGAAGGATACTGGTATCTAAAAGGCATATAAAAATATTTATGATAAATATTTGATATGGCCTACAAAACAGTATTTCAACCAAAAAATGTTGATAAGTATGTAGGCGATGTTTCGAAAATAAAATGCAGATCTCTATGGGAAAGAAACATATGCAAGTTTTGTGATGACAATCCAAATGTCATAAAATGGTCTTTTGAAGAAATAGTTGTTCCATATTTCAATCCCTTGGACCAAAAAATACATAATTATTTTCCAGATTTTTTAATAAAATTTGATGACGGCAAATCAAAAAAATCTTGGATGGTTGAGGTAAAACCAAGAAAACAAACATTTTTAAAGGAAAATGCATCAAAGAAAGAAAAAATTACTTGGATTGTAAACCAAGCAAAATGGAAAGCTGCCGAATCTTATTGCAAGAAAAACAACATGGAATTTAAAGTAATAACAGAAAAAGAGATATTTGGAAATGGTAATAAACAATAACTCAATTCAAAACATAAAAGATTATGTCAACAACCATAATGGTTTGCAGCTATCAAATCGTTTTACGGTTTCATTTCAAAATGTTCCGTCTTTAACTTCAAACATAGACATTTTTGCCCAGCAGATAGATATGGGTCCAAGGTCTTTGAACTTTGTTCAAGACAATTTGAATGGTTACGGTTTTGGTAGATTTGTTCCAAGAAGTCAACAATTGATGGCCGGTGGAAATGGAGTTTTAATAACATTTCCAGTAACGAATGACAATTATATTTTACAATTTTTTAATAATTGGTTTAATTATTTTTATACAAGCAGTTTAAATAGTTCGGTAAGCGGATCAAGAAAAGCGTTTCAATTGCCTTATTACGACGAAGCAGTAAGAAGAACAACAATGACAGTTTACATCCTAGATCCAAATGGGAATCAAAACAGTTTTATTGAATTCAAAGAAGTATTCCCAGTGGAAACCCAGCCAATAATGATGACAATGTTAAAAAATGACAGTTATATGACATACAGTGTTTTGTTTGGTTATAGAGATTACTTACACACATTTAATGTGACAACAACATGAACGATATAAAAGAAAAAATAAATTCATTAATTCCTTGGTATGATTGCAATCTTCCTTTTTCTAAAGAGAGTGTTTCTTTCACTCCTTTTAGAGTCAAAGATGCAAAAAACATATCAATAATTTTACAAGAAAAAAATTCTATAATTGGTTTAAAAAGTTTAATTGAAGTTTTAAAAAATAATACGAATTATAAAAAAATAGATGAACTATGCCTCGCTGATGCCGAATATCTATTTTTACAAATTAGATCAAAAAGTGTAGAAGAACAATTAAATCTTATAGTTGACGGTGAACCTGTTAAAATTAACATTAATGACATAAAATTTAAAAATAATATCGTAAAAGATACGATAATAGATCATGGAAATTTACATGTTACTATAGAAACTCCATCATTAAAAAAATTACTTAAT
>Ga0129336_10002639_pt1 | contig 11032 bp, 10 predicted proteins | sample CPB6_02_DNA_FD_96878 | JGI IMG/M metagenome (GOLD analysis project Ga0129336, IMG submission 96878) | Freshwater to marine salinity gradient microbial communities from Chesapeake Bay, USA - CPBay_Sum_0.6_0.2_DNA | ecosystem: Environmental > Aquatic > Marine > Coastal | place: USA: Chesapeake...
AAAAAGTCACGAATTCATTTGCTTCCGCCTGAATCTGATGTAGAATAACACTATGGGATGCAAGTGTCGGGTGGCACAGGATTGCTTATAACGATCTACTGCAGAGTTCGAGTCTCTGGCATCCTACTAAATATGTACATGCGTAAACCAAATCCAATTGCAGACAACGTGGCAAAGCATGTGCTGGAATATTTGTTGAATCGTTTTCAGTTAGCACCTGGAGATATAAACAATATACGATTGATTATTACTAAAGCACTTAATAAAAATTCCAAAAATTTAAAAATTAATAAGGCCCCATAGATTAACTGGCCAAATCCTCGCCCTTTCAAGGCGATGACTACGGGTTCGAGTCCCGTTGGGGTCACTTTAAATCTTTCTCTATTATAAATAGATTATAAAAGGGGAAGATAAAATGGCAGATTTTTTCTGGGTAGGTCAAACACCAACAAATACATTAAAACTTAGTGCATTTTCTTGGAACGTTCAAGATAACTGGAGGCAAAAAGCCGCAGTTGGTCAGGAATTAATTCAAGTAACTACTGCAGGAAGAATTCCCGGTGGTACTCTAGAGCCCGATAGAGTATTTATCGGTGCTGCAATTGAACAAAAAATAAATGGTGTTTGGACCGAAATACCAGCAAAATCTCCACTTTTATTTGGTGGTTGTACTGGAATTATTAATAGTCTGGGAACTTATGTCACCGGTGGAACAACCTGGGCACATGCTGCTAGCATGACATCAGCCGGTAGTACATATCCCATATCAGAATTTATAATGGGAGAACCAACAGCACCTGTCCACCAAGACGATGTTTTAGGAACTTTTAGAAAATTCTATAAATTTCCAATAATTGGTGGCGGCGTAACCGGTGGAAACGGATATTTTAATACTGTAAAGGAAATTAAAGACTGGTTTAATAAAGAATATAAGAGTATAGTAGATTCTGGAGGCGTTAGTGCCGAAATAGTATTCGGTACTTCTGCATTAGCAGCACAACCAAACAAAGACAATCTAAAAATTAAAGCTTTAACGGTTAAAGAAAACATGTTTAACCGAGTGCCTAATGGTCAAACACCAACCGATTATAATTTCACAGTATCAATGTGTATTCCTAGAAGCTACGAAAAAGGAACCACATTTGCTGCTACAAAATATCTAAAAAATAGCTGGTCAACTAAAACTTATTTAAAGAACTCTGTTATTAATACTCTAAGTAATGCAGGATCGCACAGATATTACAATACACCAGCATTATACCCATATCCTTCTGCTAATAATTTAGTACTAGATACCAGTGTAATTCATTATTACGAAGGATATTATCAGGATCCTGTTAATATTAAACCTAATTGTTATTTAACATATGCCCAGTTACTGTCTCCAGTCACTGCAGTAATGTATGATCCATATAATGGATTTAATAATTCATTTAATATTTCTGGAGTATTTGGTATAACTTATACGACAAAATACACAAATATCACAGGAAATCCAGTAGATACTGATGGTTTATTGGTAATTAATGATCCACGTCCAACACAAACAGAAACAAGATTAGGTGAACACGAAACCGGATATTTTAACGTATCCAAATGGTCAATTCCCATTGGCGATGCCTCAGGAGTTACATCGTACTTTAAACAAATTAAAGCAGAAAATAGCCAACTAGCATTCAGAGGAACTGTTATTGCCGATGATGTTAACGTAAGCAGAACATACATGGTTTACGACAGCCCCTCACCAACCATAAAAGATAAAATTAATCTTAAATATTTAACACTACGAAACGCCAGTACACTAAACGTTTCGTATTCTCCTAATTTTGATAACTGGAAGTTTGGTGATATTCCTGCAGGTCAAAGTCTAGTTCAAGGCGGAATTTATGCCGAGGGCTCTGTAAACTACTTTGTAGGAAGTCCTGGAGTTAAATTATATAACGAATTCTATACTCCTTCTGCTAGTGCAACCACAACCAGAGACGGCAAACGATTACGAGATACAAATTCAGAAATATCTTGGGGCACAGAACCAACTGGTGCACCAGCAGAAGCAAACTAATACGATAAAAAGGGAAAATAAAAATGGCAGAATTTTATTGGGTGGGAACATACGTAAGCGAAATAAACGGATTAACTGCATTCGATTTTAACTGGCCAGGAAACTGGTACATGACAGAAACAATCATAACCGATTGTAATGCTATTGGTACCGGAAAAGCACCGGGGAGTCCTAAACTAGTTCCAACAGCTAGAGGTATTGGTTTTGATAATTACGATGCTGCCACTGCAATAGAATCAGGAAGTCTTCCAACATACAGTGCTATATGCAAAACATATAAAATTGCAACTCGTGCACCAGGACCAGGAGATGACGTATTTGTTGGTGGTGAAGGCTGGTTGAGCAGAACTCCTCTATTATTTGGTGGCTACCAAGGAGGAAGCACTGGTGGTGTGTGGCTTAACGGTGCAGACGATCCTACCAGTCCAACCGGATACACCCACGCATATGGAACAACCTATAATTCTGCTTTAAATAATGTATTTATTGGTGGTATGTATCTAGGCCATCCAGATTTTAACTATCCATGGGGTCGTATTGGTGGAGGTTTTACGGCAAACGTAGACAAGTACAGTCCATGGACAGATAGTGCAAATTTTGCCCAATCTATATGGAAAGGATATTTTGAATCCGATAGTACTACCACAATACAAAAAAGACTACCAGACGGCACAATAATATATGTTGATGTTAACGGTGGCCAGTTTAGAAGTGCAGGATTAACTTGGTCTTCGGGAGACATTACAGACAGACATCTAAGTTTAAATATTAAAGCTAATAATATTATAGAAAGTGCAAGAACATATACCGGGATTGATCTGGTCGTAGACTTTAATATAAGCAAAAATCTACAACAATATGCAGAGGTTAATCCAGATACCAGTATCACTTATTATGATGCTGCAAATACTGTTTACACTCGTATAAGTCATAATACTGTATCGTTCATAAGCGGTGTTGTGCGAGAAATTTACAATAAATCCGCAGATAATGTATACGACTGGGGTGGAGAACTTTTTGAAGACGGTATTCACGACATATATTACATGAATCGTCATGAACGGCTTATTCTTGACGGAATAACTGCAGGATACGTTAGAACTTATATAACAGATCAGCTGCATATGAAAAATAACACAGCAGTAGCCAGTCTTCATATTGATGATTATTTTACATACACTGCAAATAGAGTATATTGCAAACATCCCGGCACCAAACACCACATTGAAGGTATAGTAGATCGTTCTGCAGTTGTTACTGAACTGGGTTTAACCGGAACAGATGCAGCAGAAAATCTAGACAATAAACTTTATGTTCACGCTCAAGCTTCGTCGTTTATCAGAACCGATGGAGAAGACGGATACGTAAATCTGTATGTTGGAGGAGATAACTCTGGCGTTACTGCTTACGTAAAAGAACTAGAAATTGATGTTGTTAGGGACGAGTTTACTCAAGATGGAGTAGACGGCAATCCAGATTGGAGACCTATAAATCTGTATTTCACCGGAAATGCACCTATTGTAATAGATTATTTAACTGCTAAATGCTGTCTAGTAACTACTTCGAATTTAACAAATACCAATTACGTGTCCATAGGTTCGGGTAAATTCGGTCAATTTACTTGGTTCTGGCCATTCAAGGACGGCCACAGTAAGTGGTATTTTGGTACACGTGATGGAGCTACTCCCTCAGTATTCCAAGGTGGTATAGAGTATCTACAAGAAGGTCTTACCGATAATACCAACGATCACGAATCTGTTCTACAACTTTCTCCAGTAATGCGTTTGTATAATCCTTCAATAGGAACACTATCTCCCGCCTTATTAAGATTTAAAGGAACAGGTATAACTCAAATAACTACACGTACACCAAACGCAGGATAATCTTACTAATAAAAGGGAAAATACTAAATGTCAATACCTAATCCTAAAACTTATTACTGGGTTGGAGGTTCTACAGGATCTACTTCAGCTTCTCGTTTTGACTGGAATATTGCTTCAAACTGGAGAGTACTCAGAACTCCCACATCACCAGTGACTGATTTAAATCTTTTATATACTGATATGTACCCTATTGGTGGTGATAATGTTAATATCGGATACGGATCGGCAGCATTTTCTATAAAAAAGAATACCATAACTTCTCCATTACTTTTTGGAGGATTTAGTGGTCCTGTTGGAGGAAACACTGGCTGTTGGATATGTGATGGATCAACAGGATACACTCTATCTGGTGCTAGTGGTACCACATTTAATACTGCTCTATCTTTTGTTAATATTGGTGGCGATTACGCAAATTTTATTGATAACTGCATTCTTGGTGGCGGATTAACCGGTAGCATTGGTGTTAGTGATGTTTTAGATGTTTTAAAGTCTACAAATGTTATTGGTATGAATTCGTCTTATTGGGAAACATTATCTGGTGCAGCAACAACACGACAGTCCAGTTTAAATATTAAATCTGGACAATTTGCTGTACAACAAGATAACGGATCGTCTAATTCAAACGGATACTTCTATTTTGCACCACAAATTGTAGATTTTTACAGAATAGTAGTATCGGGTACCACCGGTTCTGTGGATTCAAAACTGAGCATATATTCTGGCAATAAAAAGATTTTAGCGTATATAAAAGATGCAAAAATCAACACAATCAATGTAACTTCCCCCGGTGATTATTATGTAATAAATTCTGCAGTTTTAAACTACATGGATTATGGTGTATCACAAACCATAAACACCGATAAAGATTCCTATTTTGGTTCGTTTAAATCTCAGATTAGAAACATGAAACAAGATACTGTTCCGGTTTATTACAATCTAAACGGAACCTTTAATATGAAAACAGTAACTGCAATTCTGGGTTGGAATCTTGCAACCGGTGGATCTAGCATACCTACAGACGAATTTGAAATAGACATCACTATGTGGGATGACAGCAAAACTAATGGAGTACATCTAGGAGGTGCCACATTTAATGTGGGAATTTCTGGAGGATCTTTTGTTGCAAACGCTGTAAGGGTTAATAATTCCTATAATTCTGCTGAAGGAGTAAGTTTTACAAACTATCTGATTCAGCCTGTAACTTTCACAAGAAGAGCCACGGTAGATCGTATGTCTATTCACAACTGTAAACTGGATACGCTTTTAATGGATAATGCGGAACCATTAACTATTCGTGAAGTAAATCTACGAGACAAATCAAGTATTAGCTTTAGATCACTTAATGGTGTATTTGATAACTGGAGAATCGGTGTGGCACAAGGAGCTGCTGCAGGTATTACTCTGTCGGGTGGTATAATATTCCACAGCAGTGATGCACAAATTCTTGGAGATCCTGGAGTTAGATTTATTAACTACGGTGTATACAAGAATATTGGAGTGGATATTAGAAATAGTAAACCGCTACCAACAGATACCGAAGTATCGGTTATTGCACTGTAAAAATAGTAAAAATACCACAAAAAACGTCCGGAGAAATCCGGACGTTTTTATTTGCACTCAGATAATTTTGTAGTATAATTACTGTATGCCTATTCGTCACATTGGCTATGCCTGCCAAAATCTAACTCTCAACGAAAATGTCAAAAAGAAGGATTACATTACTTCTGATCGTACTCTTCGTATGTCAGGCTTTAGCCTTGATCGGTGTGGTCAGCTTGCTGCAGCTAATACGCGAGATCTGGTAAAGATTATGGAGTGGAATGCCGATAACGGAATTAAGATGTTCCGTGTCGGTAGTGGTATTTTTCCATTTATGGATCATCCAGAACTGGGGTACAAGCTGCATTATCTGGACGAAGCCCACCAGGAGCTTATTACGGCTCATATGGACGAGGCTGGCCGTATTGCCCGTGAAGCGGGTATTCGCCTGTCGTGCCATCCTGGGCCGTATACGTGCCTTGCAAGCCCCAATAAGGACATTGTACAGAAGTCTATTATGTGTTTGGAAATGCATCAGCTGATTGGTGATCTGCTGGGCCATGCAGACGATTTTAATATCAATATCCATGTTGGTGGTGTGTACGAGGACAAGGCCATCACTGCCCAGCGTTTCTGTGATACGTACAAGATCCTAAATCCCAATCTACAACGTCAACTGACCGTGGAGAACGATGATAAGCCATCCATGTGGAATCCCGTAGAACTGTACGACATGATCTACTCTGGTTGTGGGGTTCGGCTGGTGTACGATTACCATCACCACCGATTTTGTCATAATATGGAAACCGTTGACCATGCTGTGGAATTGTGTTTTTCCACTTGGCCTGAGGATCAGGTTCCCAAGATTCACTATTCCGAATCTGCCTCAGGAAAGCGTCCTCAGGCACATTCTGATTATATTGAAGGTCCTCTGCCTGTATTTGATACGAACAGGGAATACGATGTTATGTTGGAGACCAAGGCCAAGGATCTTGCTCTCAAAAAGTACTTGACAGAACACGCGGGTGTGGTATAATGGTAGCACGACTGCCTTCCAAGCAGTAGACAAGGGTTCGATTCCCTTTACCCGCATTATGAAAAAGTTTAATACATTTAAAATTTGGTTTGGTAAGAAGATGATTGATTGGGGATTTGGTATTCTTCTTCGTATGGATGACCACGATTGGAATCCCAAGAAGGAAGCGTATCCTGGATCCATTAAACAGTTTAAACACAGTTTAGGTTCTTGGTTAATAAAGCACGGAATCAAGATTGAAGCCAAGGGTTTACACAAAGCAGGATGGCCCGGTTACACAGAATTTAAGTATTACGACAAGGATTTTTATCTAGGAAATAATCCGTACGGAAAGAAAAAGAAGAAGCGAAACAATAACGATGGACCAGATTTCAACAATTTCTTCAAGGGCTGGCAATGAATCACGAAACATCATTGATCACTACCATTACTGGAAGCATGAAGCGATTCTCGCAGACCTTGACACACGAGCGAATAACTTCTCTGTTCTTTGCAGCAATTTATATAACGACTTTAACATCTCTACTTGCATTAGGAACAGTAACGCTTTCTTGGCTAAGAAAGTGGTTATCTACGGGTCTAAGCAATACGATCGTCGTGGTACTGTTGGTACTCACCACTATGTGCGTATGTTACACGCTGGAACGTTTCCGGGGCTGGTGCAGACGCTGGATTCCCTGAGACAAGAGGTAGGAATGCCTCTGCATCTTGTAGCGGTCGATAACGTGCCAGGAGCCCGTAGGATTGATTCTTACGCTTGGCCTAAGGAGAAGCACGTAGTAATGATGTTTGGCCAGGAACAGGTGGGCCTGCCCCAAGAGCTGCTGCAGATTGCAGACGATGTGGTGTACATTGCACAATACGGTTCTGTGCGTAGTCTTAACGTAGGAACTGCATCTGGAGTGGTAATGTACGACTACTGTGCTAAAACCCTATAAAAAGAACAAAGGCTCCGGTCGTCACAGACGGGAGCCTTGTGTTCCATAAACTTAACAGTTTTTACTTATTTGACTTTTTTGCAGCAGGCTTTTTTAGTTCGGCATTTGGGGGCAGACTTAAGATTTAGTTTAACTAAAAGGGCGTTTATTTTTGATTTAATCCAATTTACTAGTTTCATGAGATCTCACCTCTTTCTATCAGTATTTATTAAAAATGGAAAGTGTATAGATACTTTGTACCCCTCCCGGGTGCATTATATTAATAGCCAAAAGCTACTCTATTACCACCAATACCCGAAGAGATATACGCCGTATCGTTTACCACTGTGTAACCGGTATTAGGCACAACTGCTGTATTAGATGGTGCTACAACCGCAGCAGTAGCAATACCACCAAGATACTGAGCAGCCCGTTTTAATCCTGTAGTATACATAAACAACGGCTTAGGTTCGTCTGCTATGGGAGTAAAGATATGGTATCTTCCTATCTGGAGATAATCGTAACCGTACGCTTTAAAATCCACAACAGGACTTAAAGTTTCCATGGAAGATGAAAACACCAATCGTTCATCGGTATTATTTGACAGATTAGTTTCAAACAAAGTGGTAAGTACGTTTTTATTCAGATAGATGATATTGGATGTAAGGTCTACACCACCAAGACCTTTAACCACCAGTTCTTCGTTGGTTATATACGCTTCGTAGTAGATATTAAGAATTTTGTATACAGGCGAATCTGCAATAAGAGTTACTCCGTCCAACTGAGTGAACGATTGAACCAGACTCTTAGGAACCTGCGACAGAACTTGTACGCCCGATACTCCCTGTTCAGCGTTAATAGCTGCGACATTATCCAGAGAAGACTGAATAATAGGCACAACTCCCTGTCTGAAATCTGTTACTAACATATTTTCTTCAGTTAGAACCAGTCCCGACGTGTCAAGCACTGTTATTTTTTTTTTATAATAGTCGTCCAGATAGGTAGGATCGAATATTCGCTGTGCTGCTTGCTGTAGAGGATCTGTGATTGCTGCTTCCTGATCTGGTGTAAGTAAAGTTTCTCCGGTTACCGGATTAATTAGTGTTTTTAAACTACCGTAGCAGTTACCACTATTGTACACAAATCCTGTTCCACGTAAAGCACACTGTAATTCTGTGTGTTGTGGAAGAGCTATATTCATTGTGGAGTTCACACAACAACCCAGATTTACCTGATCATTGGTGTACTCGTTAATCATGGTACTTATCTTGCTTTTAATGTACAGATTAACTATGGTATTTTGCCCTATAAGACTCTCGTTTACAAGTTCGTCTGTTTTTAACTTGAGGATTTCTTTTCCGTTAATAAACAGTACATCAATAATCTCGTACATTTTAGAGTTGTTTACAGAATTGGGATTTAAGATCTGTATCCAGTCTCCTGGTTGATATCCCAACCATAACAGTGGTTTGGCTGTTTTAGGATTAGAAAATATTAGTGCTTGCATTACAGTATCGTCATTGTCTTGCAGGCTTGCAGTTTTTACTACTTGAGGCGTGTTTATAAAGTAATACGCAGAATACAGGTCTTGTGCAGAGTTAAGATTGGTTATACTACTAACCTTGCAAAACGCCATACTGCCTTTGTATTCCACAAATTCTAAAACAGAGGTAAGATTTGCCTCAATAGATTTAGGTTCTTCCAGATACTGACCATTAGTAAATGCAAAAGTTGTGCCAGGTATCATGTCAGCAAAGAAGGTTTCCAGATACAGTTTGTCTTCTTGTTTTCCTAGACTGTAGTCCAAGATTACGTGTTGCTGTGCGTCTTTGGTATAGAATACCGTAGACGGTTTAGACGTTATAATTGAATTTTGATTGAATATTTCACTGCTGTATTCAGAAAATTCTAAAAAATAGAAAGTATCTGTTCTTGCTAATACAAGTTCGTCTAGTGATATGGCAGGAACACGAGTTGATCTGTTATTTCTGTACATGTATTACGAACCAATATAGCAGAACGTTACAGCTACACCGTTAGACGAGAATACCAGTTGATTAAGGTTATCTACAGGAATAAAGATGGTTTCACCTTTGCTCAGGTAGTAATTTCCACTAGAACCTACTGCACGTATTTTTACGTCACCAGCATTGGCTAATGGAGCTTTCACGCTTACACCACTGCCCAGTTCTCTGCTTGCTAGTGTGGTTTCTCCTGTAACCGGTAATGATACTTCTCCGGTTACCACGGTTGACGGTAGATTTATAGTTGTGAGTGTAGTAAACACTCCACCGCCTGGAATTCTGTCTTTAATGTTTTGGGTGTTTGTTACTACATCGGTAACGTATCCCTTGACAGTATTGATGTTATTATTGATTGTGGTTAGTGAATTTACTATGTTTGCATCACTGAAGCTGATTCCACTTACTGCCCCACTGATACTTACTGGTAGAGCACTAGACCATCCTACTTCCACCGCACCACCGGTCAAACCACCCTTAACACGAACAGCAGGGCCTGCTGTGGCACCGGATACGTATAGAGGAACTGTGGGATCTGCTTGACTTATACCAACAATGGCAGATACGCTTACTGTAGCAGTTAATCCTGCACCTACCAGATTTACATTTAATGCTGTTCCAGACATTCCTACAGCACCACCACTTCCCCATAGTTGTACGGGAATAGTAGTTCCTGCTGTGCTGGAGTACACCTTTACTCCATCAAATGCTGGTAGCAGATAACGGCCACCAGTAATTCCTACAGTACCAGACACTGTAACGCTGTCTGTGGCAGCGGACAAGCCTCTACCGCCTGTTATAGCTAAGGGATAGCCTCCAGACACACCTTGAACAAACATATAGGTATTACCGACACTTACAGTACCGGTTACGCCAACCAGAATGCCACTGGTTGTTCCTTGAATATTACCGGTAATTGATACTGGAATACCACCAGTATAACCAGCTACTCGTAGTACACTGGATGGATTATTTACTACAGTGAAAGAACCGGTTCCTCCAACAATTCCAGAAACCTCTAATGTGGTTCCAGAAATTATGGTAACAGGAAGTGGAGCAGCCGTAGTTACACGATTTGCTTCGCTTGGTTCTCCCCATGCAATCTTTACTATTTGAACATGGGCGTTGGTAACGCCAGATGTGGGAAAGTCAGTTGCAATACTTCCGGTTGATCCGCTTGGTGTGAATTCAATATCGATATTTTGATCTCTGTCTGGCATTTATTTCTCCAAAATAAATTAGAAAAAACTGTAAGAAGTCATCTATATATAGGTATCTATGGTGCTATTATTAGATAATGAAAAGCAGAAAGAACTCTGCATTAAAATAGAAAAATACGTACAAAAATGGAATACCAGATATTTGGATGCGGTTGTTGCTATAGCTGAGGCTGAAGATATACCTGTAGAGAGCATGTCTAAAGTTTTATCTAAGCCCATTATAGAAAAAATACAACAAGAAGGGCAAGAATTAAATTTCTTACCTAAAAGCTCCAAATTACCAATTTAATATTTGACTTTGTATTATTATCGTGTATATTTACATTAATAGGAGATTATATGTCATTTAAAGAT
>Ga0129336_10002640_pt1 | contig 11030 bp, 12 predicted proteins | sample CPB6_02_DNA_FD_96878 | JGI IMG/M metagenome (GOLD analysis project Ga0129336, IMG submission 96878) | Freshwater to marine salinity gradient microbial communities from Chesapeake Bay, USA - CPBay_Sum_0.6_0.2_DNA | ecosystem: Environmental > Aquatic > Marine > Coastal | place: USA: Chesapeake...
ATGCGCCAGGGGGCGCGTTCGGTCCATTGTGAACTCATCGCGTGGTCTCCTCTACAGGGGGGGCCGGTTTGGAAAAAAACGGGACGCGCTTCCGCCACAGGCGCAGCGCGTGCCAATGGATGCGCGCCATGACAGTGAAAGTCATCAGCGGAAAGCGCAACAGGAGCTTCACCCGGGAAGCCCTTGTCGCAGACACCCGCGACCCGGCCAGCCGTGTCGCGAGCCGATGGCCTTTGCTGTCGTCATAGTCGATATGAAAACGGCAGGCGTCTCCGTCATCACAGAAGCGGAACCGGTACTCGCCGGCCACCGGGAAAAACGGCGACACATGAAACACCTTCCGCGCGGTCAGCCGGTCTCCCGGCAGGATGGGGCAGACATCCTCATGGGCGAGCAGGTAGTTGTGATGCTCTCCGAAGGTGTTGTTCACCTCGGCCAGCACCGCGCGCAGCGCCCCGCCGCGATCGTGGCACAGCCAGAAGCTGACCGGATTGAAGACATAGCCGAAGAGCCGCGGGAACGTCTGTAACCAGATGGCGCCGTCCGCCGCGGCCAGGCCATGGCGGCTCAGCAGGGTACGTATCCAGGGCAGCAGCGGACTGCCATCCCGCGGCCCGTAGTCGGCATCGAACAGGCTCAACATCGCCCGGCGGTTATGCGCCACCCAAGACGGCCAGGACTGTGGCCCGCCGTCGATGCGCCAGCGCACAAAGAACACACCGTAACGGAAGGCGTGCACGGCCGGCGAATCGCGGCGGTGCATCACGTCGCCACAATACAGGCGAACGACCTCCGGCCCGGCCATCAGGCAGCCATCCTCAGCGGCACCGGCCGATCCCGCCAGGGAGCAACCACACCGAAATCCGCCGCGACTGCCAACGCCGAACGCAGCCCGTCTTCGTGAAAGCCGAACCCCGTCCAGGCACCGCAAAACCAGGTGCCGCGCCGCCCCTGAAGGGCAGCGATCCGGGCCTGCGCAGCATCGCTGGCGACATCAAATACCGGATGCGCGTACTGCAGCCTTTTCAGAACACGATCCTCGCGCGGGGCGTCTGCCGGGTTCAATGTGACAATCACCGGTTGCGCAAACGGCAGGGGCTGAAGGCGGTTGATCAGATAGCTCACACCGACAGGTTTGTCTCCGTCCGCGACAGCCGCGGCCTGATAGTTCCAGGCAGACCAGGCCCGGCGCGACCGCGGCAGAAGCCGCTCATCCGTGTGCAGCACTGCCTCGTTAATCTGATAGGGAATGGCACCAAGGACCGCGCGCTCATCGTGGTCCGCATCGGCAAGCAGGCGCAGTGACTGGTCGCTGTGACAGGCCAGAATGACGTCATCGAAACGCTCACTGCCGCCCGCCATCAGCACTTCCACGCCAGCAGGGACCCGCCGGACAGACTCGACGGGGGTATTCAACCGGACATCGGTCAATGCGGCGGCCAGGCGCTCGACGTACTTGCGTCCACCTCCGGCCACCGTCCGCCAGCGCGGACGGTCGCTGATCTGCAGCAGCCCGTGATTCGCACAGAAGCGGAAAAATGTCCGTGCGGGATAGGCGAGCATCTGCTGCGGCGGACATGACCAGATCGCCCCCGCCATCGGCAGCAGATACCAGTCGCGGAACGCGGCACTGAATCCGCGTTCGGACAGAAAGCGTCCCAGCGACTGCTCCGTACCGGCCTGTGCCCCGGCAAGCGCTGTCGCCTCGCGATTGAAGCGCAGAATGTCACGCAGCATCTGCCAGAATGCCGGACGTAGCAGATTGCGGCGCTGTGCGAACAGCGCGTTCAGATCGCTGCCGGCCCACTCGAGGCCACTGTCCGCGATACGCACGGAAAAGGACATATCGCTCTCGACCGTCTGCACATCGAGATGCCGGAACAGTGCGGTCAGGGCGGGATAGGTGCGCTCGTTATAGACGAGAAACCCGGTATCCACCGGCGCCGTCACTCCTTCCAGGGTGACATCCACTGTGTGGGTATGCCCGCCCAAACGCGGCTCCGCCTCGAACAGCGTGACCCGGTGCGTCTTCGACAACAGCCATGCGGTCGACAAACCGGCGATGCCGCCGCCGACGACAGCAACCCGTCTGGAAGTCGGTTTTGCCACAGCCCTGTTCCTCAGACCGGGCGTGCGCGCTCGACGAGCGCATAGGCCGAGTGATTGTGGATGGACTCGAAATTCTCTGCCTCGACTGTGTAGTGATGGACCCGCGGATCGGCGTCGAGCCGCAAAGCGATGTCACGCACCAGATCCTCCACGAACTTCGGATTGTCGTAGGCGCGCTCCGTCACGTACTTTTCGTCCGGACGCTTGAGCAGCCCGTAGACCTCGCAGGACGCTTCCTGTTCGGCCACGCCGGCGAGTTCGTCCAGAGGCAGCAGCCGGTCACTGTCTACGGTAATCGTGATGATGGAGCGCTGGTTGTGCGCGCCATATTCCGAAATTTCCTTGGAACAGGGACATAGGCTGGTCGCGGGCGCGGCGATCTGGGTAGTGAACCGCGTACCGGCATCGGTTCGCTCGCCGCGCCAGCGGGCCTTGTAGTCCAGCAGGCTCTCCGCCCCCGAGACAGGAGCGCGCTTGGTGATGAAATCCGGGAATCGCATGTCGATCATTCCGTTTACCGCGTCCAGTCGGACGATCATCGCGTCCAGCAATGCCGCAAACGCGTCCGCATCCAGCGGCGCATGGCGGGCTTGCATGACCTCGACAAACCGAGACATATGCGTGCCCTTGACCTCTGGCGGCAGACCCACAGTCATATCGATTTCCGCCACCGTCGCCAGGGACTCGCCGGCAGCGGTTGTGATCCGGACCGGATGCACCAGCGATTTGATACCGACATGGTTGATATAGACATTGCGCTGGTCTGTCACGGCTTGTACATCCGGCAGCAGCCATTTGTCAGGGGCATTCATGGTGTTCCTCGCTGGTTATTTGTCCAATTGATGTTCTGAACAAGAAATACGATTAACAAGATGTGACGATGTGGGAAAAGCTCCAAACCACATTGACTTTGTCTATTCATTGTCCAATAATAGATTGGTCAAATGAACGATTTAACTCCGAATAACCGCATTAGTTTCAATTTGTCCAAGACATTATATGAGTGAGCTTGCACTTACAAACGAAACCGCTTTGGCCTGTTACAACATCGCAGCTGTCGAACGGGATACCGGTTTGTCCAAGGACACGCTGAGGGTCTGGGAGCGGCGTTACGGTTTCCCCAAACCCCTGCGCGATCAGAACGACGAGCGCCTGTACACGCTGCAGGAACTGGAAAAGCTGCGGCTGCTCCGCCTGCTGGTCGATAACGGGCACAGACCGGGCAAGATCATTCACCGCGACGCAGAGTCATTGTCTGCGCTCATCTCGTCGCACTCGACACAGAAAGCGCCACCGCCCGAAATCGACGCCATCCTCGATATGCTGCTCCGGCACGATGTCGAAGGTTTCCGTAATGCGCTGCTTCAGACCCTGATGAAACAGGGCCTGCTGCAGTTCGTCACGCAGACCGTCACCGCACTGAACCACTGGATCGGCGAGGCCTGGCTGGCCGGCCGCATCGCCATATTCGACGAGCACCTGTACTCCGAACATGTTCAGAACATCCTGCGCAACGCGATCCTGTCACAGCCGGGCCGCGGCTCGGCGCCGCGGGTCCTGCTCACCTCGTTGCCGGGAGAAAAACACCGCATCGGTCTGCTGATGGTCGAGGCGGTCCTCGCGGCCGAAGGCGCCGCTTGCGTCGGTCTGGGTACTGAAACGCCGGTCATCGACATCAAGAACGCCGTTCCCGCCTACCGTGTGGACGTCGTGACGCTCTCCTTCAGCAGCGCCATTACCCAGCATGCTGCCCTCGCCGGCCTGGCGGAGCTGCGTGCCCTGCTACCGGAGAGCACCGAGATCTGGGCTGGCGGCGGTGCACTGGTCCGTGCCCGCAAGGCAGCCGACGGCGTGCTGCTGCTGCGTTCCTTCGACGACATGCGCTACGCACTGGAGCGCTGGCGCGTCGAAAACAACCGGCGCTGAGGGCTACGTCCGTGCGCAAGTCTGAACTACCGGTCAAAATTTGCGCCGCCTGCGGCCGTCCGATGGTCTGGCGTAAACGCTGGGCGAAGAACTGGGACGCCGTGCGCTGGTGTTCGGATCGCTGCCGCCGCGGACGGTGATCATGCGTCATTGCATCCTGATCCTCGGCGACCAGCTGACCCGGGATAACCCGGCGCTGGACGGTTTCGACATCCACCGTGACCGGATACTGATGATCGAGGCACCGGACGAATCGACCCGGATCTGGAGCCATCGCGCGCGCACCGTGCTGTTCCTGTCTGCCATGCGTCATTTTGCGGAAGCCTTGCGTGCGGACGGATGGCCGGTGGATTACGTCGCACTCGACGCTACGGACGCCGGCGCGCCGACTATTGCCGGACGCCTGCAGGCAGTGCTGCGCCGTTCCCCGCCGAAGAAACTGCTGCTCTGCGAACCCGGTGAACACGCGCTTTCCGGCGCCATCGCCGATGCCGCACGGTCTGCCGGCATTCCCTGCGACATGTTCGAGGACCGGCATTTTCTATGCAACCGCACGGCGTTCGCGCAATGGGCGCGAGGCCGGCGCGAACTGCGCATGGAATATTTTTACCGGGAAATGCGTCGCCGGCACGGCGTACTGATGGACGGCGGGCAACCGGCCGGCGGGCGCTGGAACTTTGATGCTGACAATCGCGGCGCCTATCCCGCCGCAGGCCCCGGCGAAATACCACCACCGCCGCGATTCGAACCCGACGCGATCACGCGAGAGGTTATTGCCCTGGTCATCCGTTGCTTCCCGCAAAACCCCGGCTCGCTCGCCAGCTTCGCCTGGCCAGTCTCACGTGCGGATGCGCTGCTCGCGCTCGATGACTTTGTGCAGCACCGGCTTGTGCGCTTCGGTACCTTTCAGGACGCGATGTGGACCGATACCCCTTTTGGCTGGCACTCGCTGTTGTCGGCAGCGCTCAATCTCAAGCTGCTCGATCCGCGCGAAGTCATCGCCCGCGCCGAGTCGGCCTGGCGTGACGGCTCGGCACCGCTCGCCGCAGTGGAAGGCTTCGTCCGCCAGATCCTCGGCTGGCGCGAATTCATCCGCGGCGTGTACTGGCTGGACATGCCGGCGCTGCGCGAAGGCAACCACTTCGGTCATCACCGGCCGCTGCCGGACTGGTTCTGGAGCGGCGACACCGACATGCACTGCCTGCAGCAGACGCTGAAGCAGACCCTGACTCACGGCTATGCCCACCACATCCAGCGATTGATGATCACCGGCAACTTCGCGCTGCTCGCCGGACTCTCGCCGAAGGCTGTGCATGAATGGTACCTGGCGGTCTATGTGGATGCAGTCGAGTGGGCGGAACTGCCGAATACCCTGGGCATGGCACTCTATGCAAACGGCGGGCGCTTCACCAGCAAGCCCTATGTCGCCTCAGGCGCCTACATCCGCCGCATGAGCAATTACTGCCGCAACTGCCGGTATGACCCGAAGCAGAAAACCGGTGTGCGCGCCTGCCCGTACACCACGCTCTACTGGCATTTTCTGGATCGCCACGAAAGCGCCCTCGCGCGCAATCCGCGCACAGGGCTGATGGCGCGTAATGTCGCGCGGCTCACCGGGGCCGAGCGCGCCGCGATCCGTGCCACCGCCTGTCATCAACTCGCAAGAATCGCGCCGGACACTGCCATCGCCTAGATCCGAACCCGAACGGAGACCCTCATGCAAGCCGCCACTGAATTCGTCACCACACAGCACCTGCTCTACCCCGAGATCTTCAAATCCCTGGAAGAAGTCCGCTGGCAGCTCGGCAAGGACGTGCCCTGGGACAGCTTCGACGCCTCACGTCTCAGCGACGAACAGGCGATGACCATCAAAATGAATGCGATCACGGAGTGGGCAGCCTTGCCGGCCACGGAAATGTTCCTGCGTGACCACGCGCATGACTGCGATTTTTCCGCATTCATGTCGGTATGGTTCTACGAGGAACAGAAACATGCACTGGTGCTGATGGAGTATTTGCGCCGCTTCCGGCCCGATTTGCTGCCCACACAGGACGAACTGCAGGCCGTACGTTTCCCCTTCGATCCGGCGCCGCCGCTCGAGACGCTGATGCTGCACTTCTGTGGTGAAGTTCGCCTCAACCACTGGTATCGCTGCGCCATGGAATGGCACACCGAGCCGGTGATCCGGCACATCTATCATCTGATCTCGCGCGACGAGGCACGGCATGGCGGCGCCTATCTGCAATACATGAAGCGGGCACTGAACAGCGTCGGCGATACGGCGCGCAGTGCGTTCGCCAAGGTCGGCGTGCTTATGGCCAGCTCCGCGCGCAGCGGCAAGCCCCTGCATCCGACCAATCTGCATGTCAACAAAACCCTTTTTCCGAACGACACGGTACAGAGCCGCCTGCCGGACCCGGCATGGCTTGAGCGCTGGCTGGACGAGCAGATCCGTTTCGACAGCGACTGGGAACAGAAAGTGGTCACCGTGCTGCTGCGTAACCTGTCACTGCTCTTCGGCGAACAGTTCGATTCAGTAAAGGCGCTCAACCGCTACCGGAAATCACTGCCGGCCGCCTGATCCTCCCGCGCCGACACCGCCGGTTTGTCGCCGCCGCGCCCTGCGCGTACACTGCCGCCATGTATGCCGATCCCGGATTTGAACAACGCATTTGCGCGCCCGGTGATGTCGCGGCCAGGGCCGCGGCTTTGCCTCGGCCGCTGGTATTCACCAACGGGGTTTTTGACATCCTGCACCGCGGTCACGCCACCTATCTGGCCCAGGCCCGTGCTCTGGGCGCGAGTCTGGTGGTAGCACTCAACAGCGATGCGTCGGTACGCCGTCTGGGCAAAGGCGATGACCGTCCGATCAATACCCTGGCTGATCGCACCGCCATCATCGCCGCCCTGCGTAGCACCGATCTGGTGACCTGGTTCGAATCGGACACACCGCTGGAACTGATCCTCGCCCTGCGTCCGGACGTATTGGTCAAAGGCGGGGACTGGACGCCGGATGCCATCGTCGGCGCCAGCGAGGTCCGCAGTTGGGGCGGCACGGTGCACGCGATCCCGTTCAGCCATGACCGCTCAACCACGCGCCTGCTGCAAAAAGTCCGCAACAGCACACCGGAGTGAGCCTTTGCTCACACGGAAAAATATATTAACTATCTGCTTTTATTGTATTTTTATCGTTCCACCGGGCAGGCACCGGCTTTCATTTCGCTCGCCGGGAATGCCTTTTGCGCCGCCGCGAGCCTTGCCACCAGCGCGGTATCCGGCTCGCGCACATAGAAGATCACCTGCTTCAGCAATCGTTCGCGCCGCGTCACCAGCGCTGTCTTGACGCCCTGCTCACGCAGCTTGTCGAGTTGCGCCTCCGCCGCCGCTTGGGATTTGAACAGACCCAGCGAGATCGCATTGCGCCAACGTTCCGGCTCGGTCACCACCACGTAATCGGTGATCCCCAGTGCCTTCAGTTCACCAGCCTTGCGCTCCACATCGGCCCGGCTTTTCTGCACCTGCAGGTGTATCCAGTAACCGTCGCCGCTTTCCACCTGGCGGATCACGGCGTTGGCCGGCAATCCCAGCGCCGCAACCGCCTCGTCCGCACGAGTAACATCAGGTCCGGAAAAAACACCCCAGGACATACACACCGGTGCCCCCGCTGCTGCCGATGGCGGCTGAGCGGTGGCAGCAGCGGATGCCGGTGCAGCCGTTACCGAACGGATCTTCTCAGGATTCAGCTGCAATGCCGCGATCTGTGCCGGCGCCGGATCAGCCTCCAGCAGAAAATGGTGGTAGGCAAAAAATCCGAGATTGAGCAATAACAACAGAAGAAACAGGATTCTCATCAGCACGGGCCCGTCAGCAATCGCTACGCGCGATGCGCAGCAGGCCTTCAAGGACCAGATTGTCAACGGGCAGGATGTCTCCGCCAATCTGCGCCTCGACCTGCGCGGCATCACCGCCCGACAATATAACAGGCGGCACAGCACCGCCGCGGGCTTCCGCAACGAAACGCCGCATGCGCTCGACCGTGCCGGCCAGCGCATTCACCGCGCCACTGGCTATGGCATCACCGGTGTTGTCCGGGAAATAGCGAAAGCCGCCGTCACGCGGCGAGAGATTGGCCGTCTCGCGCCCCAGCGCCGTACGCATCACGGCAAGACCCGGCACGATGCATCCGCCGAGAAACAGCCCCTCGTCGTTGAGCGCATCGACGGTCATCGTCGTGCCGACGTTAACAACCACACAGGCGCCGGCAGCGAGCCCGCGCGCAGCAATCAATGCCGCCCAGCGATCCGGCCCCAGTGTCTCGGGCTCGGCATAACTGCTGCGCACACCGCACTGCATCGGGCATCCCCGAACCCAGTACACGGTGAGACCGCGCGCGGCAGCAAACGCATCCACCGCCGCCTGCGCAGACTCCCCGGCGACATTGGCGGCCACAATACCTGCCGGAACCGGCATGTCGCGCAAGGCATCATCGAGCGCCACTGCGTCGGTGGTCAGCACCCAGCCCTGACGCAGCCAGGCTTCCCCGCCATGCACCCCCCATTTCAGTCGCGTGTTTCCGGCATCGACTGTCAGCACAACGCCGTTCATGGCCGCACCCCGCGCAGCGACAATTCACCGCTATGACAGCGCTGCATGCCGGCTGCAGTTTCCAGCAGCAGTGAACCATCTTCCGCTACCCCCCGCGCGATACCGCCGGTGCAGACGCCGTCGGGACGCATCAGCGTCACCGCCTGGTTCTGGTGCACGTGCAGGGACTGCCACCTGTCGCGGCAGACCGTGAATCCGGCAACCGCAAAGCGCGACAGCATCGCGGACAACACCTCCAGCGTTCTACCGAGAATCACGTTGCGATCGAGCGGACGGCCGGCCTCTGTTTCCAGGGCAGCCAGAGGCTGATCCACCTGCTGCGCAAGCGCCGCGTCCGCGCGGATATTCAAGCCGATGCCGATCACGGCCAGGCTCGGCCCGAGCACATCGCCCTGCATCTCGATGAGGATACCGGCAAGCTTTCCTGACGGTGTGACCACATCGTTCGGCCACTTCAGCTGTACTGCGGAGGCGCCGGACTCCCTGCACACGTCGGCCAGCGCAACACCCACGGCCAGGCTGAGCCCGGCCAGTTCACGCGCCCCCTGCTGAAAGGGCCACAGCAGCGAAAACGTCAGCGAATGACCCAGGCGCGAATGCCAGGTCCGTCCGCGGCGGCCACGACCCGCCGGCTGCCATTCCGCCGCCAGCGCCAGCGGACCGCGCTCACCCGCTGCCGCCCTTTGCATCAATAACGAATTGGTCGACTCCGTCGCATCGACCATCTCGACGCGCAACTCTGCTGAGGCAGCGCCCATCGCCGCGCGCACCGCGTCCACTGACAGCATCGACAGGGCCTGCTGCAGGCGATAACCCCGGCCGCGTACCTTCTCGACCGCCAGCCCTGCCGCGAGAATATCGCGTATCCCGTACCACACCGCCCCGCGCGAGATGCCGAGCGAGCGAGCGATCGCCTCGCCGGAATGGAATTCACCATCGGACAGTGCGCGCAGGGTCTGAAACGCGAGCGTTTTCATGCGCATAGGATAACGGATGCCGGCGCAGGCATGGCGGCGGGGCCGGTCGCAACAGCAATGCCCGATGGCTTCGCTACAATGGACGCATGCATAAGCCCGACGACCGCCAGCTCCAGCGCGCCATTGAACTGCTGCCGCCGCTGCACGACCTGCCGGCCGCGCTGCGGGTACGGCTTCAGACAGAATCGCAACTGCTGCACCTGCCGGCGGGTTACACACTGTTCCACGAGCAGGCCGCCTGCGCGGCCTTTCCGCTGGTGCTCGAGGGATCCATCCGCGTCAGCAAATGCAGCGCACAGGGCCGTGAAATCCTGCTCTACCGTGTAAGCCCCGGCGAAAGCTGTGTGCTGACCTGTGGCTGCCTGCTCGGCGAGTTGTCCTATGCCGCTCTCGGCGTCACCGAAACGGCTGTCGAAATGATCGCGATGCCAAGACCGCTGTTCGATGCCCTCATCTCCGGGCACGCGCCATTCCGCCGCTATGTGTTCAGTCTTTTTGCAACGCGACTGTCCGAATTGATGCTGATCATCGAAGACGTCGCCTTTCACCGCCTCGACCAGCGGCTCGCCGCCTGGCTGCTGGCCAAGGGCCCCGACATCCGCGCCACCCATCAAGCCATCGCCGACGAGCTCGGCAGCGTGCGCGAGATGGTCAGCCGTCTGCTCGGTCACTTTGCCGACCGCGGATTGGTTCAGCCGGGTCGCGAACACATCACCGTCATCGATGCGGCTGCACTGCAGGCACTGGCTTCGCAAAAATAATTCAATAAAAACAAATAGTTATAAATTTCTTGCCGATAGCCCCCGTGTGTAACCCCGGTCACAGACGCGCGCCGGGCGCCGCCGTAGTCTTCACATATGGCATCCGCCATTCACCACTCACTCAAGGAGAGCCTCATGAAAGCCAATGTCGGTGGAATCGATAAAGTCCTGCGTATCGTCGTCGGCCTCGGCGTGCTGTCACTGCTGGTCATTCTGGAAGGCAGCGCGCGCTGGTGGGGCCTGATCGGCATCGTTCCGCTGGGTACCGCCCTTCTTGGCTGGTGCCCGGCGTACACCCTGCTCGGTATCAACACATGCCCGGTCAAGCAGTAAAAACAGCCGCTCCGCAAAAAAGCCCGGCGCCGCCGGGCTTTTTTTTGGAAACGGATTGGTTTCACCGGCAGTGACAGCTATGATGTTTCTACCGCGCCGGCAAACAGCCCGCAGTTCAAAACAACCATAGCGCGCGGACAGACTGTCATCCAACTACCATCGGGGGAGTCTCATGAGACATATCGTCACCGCGCTTGCTGCACTGCTGTCCGCGAGCGCCGCGCTCGCCACCCTGCCAACCGCGCAGGCGCAATCCTATCCGGCCAAGCCGATACGCATCGTCGTGCCATTCCCGGCCGGCGGCACATCCGACATTCTC
>Ga0129336_10002641_pt1 | contig 11025 bp, 9 predicted proteins | sample CPB6_02_DNA_FD_96878 | JGI IMG/M metagenome (GOLD analysis project Ga0129336, IMG submission 96878) | Freshwater to marine salinity gradient microbial communities from Chesapeake Bay, USA - CPBay_Sum_0.6_0.2_DNA | ecosystem: Environmental > Aquatic > Marine > Coastal | place: USA: Chesapeake Bay...
ACCGGCGGGTCCGGCGCCGCCAGTGCAAGTGTTGTTTGCGGGTAGGCGGATTCGTAGCCGGCCACGCAACCACGCACCACGGCCGCCGCGTCGTACCGCTCGCGTTCCGCGACGGCCACTGTTTGCTCGAGCTGCGTCGCTTCGGCCATGCGGGTGAGCACCAGATCGAGCCGGCGCAGGCCGTCTTCGGCGCGTTCGATGTACACACCGCTGTCCGCCGGCAGCGCCTTCATGCGCAGATTGTCGAGGGAAGAGCGCACGACAGCGATTGGCGTGCGCAATTCGTGGTTGAGGCGGCGCGCCAGATTTTCCAGATAGTTGTTGTAATCCGCGAGCCGCTTCAGCGCTGTGGAGAAACTGCGGGAGAGATCGCCGATCTCGTCGTGGGCATGCTCACCACTGACCAGCTTCATGACGCGGCCACGTGAATCAATCGCCTGCTCGGCTTCGCTGCTCAGACGACGCAGGCGGGTCGAGATGCGGGTGGCGAACAGCAGCAGCACCAGCGCTGCGACCGTAAAGGCGATCAGCGTCACGGCAATCAGCCGCAGCATCGCACGGTGGCGGAAAGACACTACGGAATCCGTGCTTTCCTCGACGATCGCGATGCCGGCGACGGTTTCACCGAGCCAGACCGGATGTGTCACCCACAGCACCGGTGCGCTGCCGCCGGGGCCGGGCCGGCGGCTGAGGCTGGCGGCGCCGTCCAGTGCCCGCTCGGCCGCGCTGCCGGCGAACAGCACGTCATCCGGTATCGATTCCTCGCGCGGCAGGCCCGGCGGTTCCAGCCAGCGTGCCAATAGCGGAGCCAGTGCGCTGCGCAAGTGGCGCTCGATAAAACCGAAAGTCGCCTCAGCGGAAGCCTGTTCATCGGCAGCGGCGATATCTCCTGCAGTCGCCACCAGCTGCAGGCGGTTGTCGAGAATCCAGATGCGCAAGCCACTGCGGGCGATACCCGTGATCAGCAGCCGCACCTCCGCGCGCGCGGCCTCACCGTCCTGCGATTCCTCGCGCAGTACCGCCAGCCGGGGCCGGTCGTGGAGGGCAGCAGCAATGGCCGTGGCGGTGGCGCGTAGCTGCCGCTCCTGTTGTTGGCGCAGCAGATCCGCGGTGCTGCGCACATAAGAGACGCCGGCCCAGGGAATGATCAGCAGTGCCAGTGCGACCCAGAGCAGACGGCCGCGCAGACCTGCCACGACGCCGCGGTTCACGCGTCGCTCTTCCAGCGGTAACCCATGCCATATACGGTATCGACGCGGTCAAACGCCGGGTCGACCACCAGAAACTTCCGGCGCAGCCGCTTGATGTGCGAGGTGATGGTGCTGTCGTCGACCACAATATGCGCGTCCGCCATCAGCTGATCGCGGTTCTTGACATGCCCGGGGTGCAGGGAGAGTGCATGCACCAGCCAGAACTCGGTCAGCGTCAGTTCGACCGGGATGGATTTCCATGTAACAGCGAATCGGCGCAGATCAATGCGCAGGTCGCCGCGCAGGATGACTTCTTCGCCGTCAGCGCGCTGTTCGGCCAGTTCTGCCCGACGGAACAGCGCTGCGACCCGGGCGAGCAGGTGAGGCAAACTGACGCTCTTGGTTACATAGTCGTCCGCGCCGAGGCGCAGCCCGGCCACCATGTCGAATTCGCTGTCCCGTGCCGTCAGAAAAATGATCGGCAGTGACGCCGAACGCTGGCGCAACTCCCGGCAAAGAGTAAAACCGCCGTCGGGTTCGTCGCCGAGGCCGATGTCGAGCAATACCAGATCCGGCAACTGCTGCTGCAGGGCAAGACTGGCGCTGTTGCGGTCGCGGAAGCTGAGTACGTCATAACCGTGAGTGCGAAGGGCATCACTGTAGTTCGCGCTGATGGCAGGATCGTCCTCGACAATGGCAATGCGTCTGGGCACGGCAAACTCCGGAACGGTATCGACAGGCGGGAAATATACCCCATGCAGTGCGTGTGCCGCCGCCTGCCATCGGATTGCCATAATTGCTCACCGGCTCGCCAGAAGCCTGCCCCGTGATCGCCACGAAGTCCTGTTGCAATGGCCCCATCAGAACACCAGCCATCATCAACAGGAGACAGACATGGCAACACCCGCCGTACCGCCCAAATCCGTTGTATTCACCACCTCGCGTGTGACCCGCGACATGACGCTGTGGCTGCTGCGTGCCGTGCTGGTCGGCGTGCTCGTCGGCCTGGCGTTCACCGCGCTGACCGCGGTATTGACAATGCTCGTGCGTGGCTGATGACCAATCGCGTTGCAGGCGGTTCGGGGCCGGTGACTGGACCCTGGTGCGGCGGCCGGCGGAACCCTCCCGCTGCCGACTGTCGTGATGCGAGGCCGGTATCACGGCCTCGATGTCCAGTCCCTGGCCCCGAGCCGCTTGCGGCGTTACACGGACCTGGGGAGTCATCAACATGATCAAGCGCCTGTTCGCCATCGGATTCATTTTCATCTGTACCGCCGTTGCCTGGGCCATCCTTGCCGGCGTCACAACTCAGCGCACGCGGGACGCTGATGCCGGCGCGCGCGGGCGTGTCGAAAAAATCTGGGGGTCGTCACAGCGCCAGCGGCCGCCGCAGATCAGTCTGGTCCGCGAGGAAAACGAGACGGTTGTCATGACCGATGACAAGGGCGTCGAGACACGCAAGACCCGACGCAAGCGTCAGCTGATCCCGGTGGCTGTCGCCGGCAGCGATCTTCGCGCAGCCCTGTCTCTGGCGCATCGGCAGAAGGGCCTGCTCTGGTACGCGACCTACGGCGTGCGGTTTGAAGGCAGTTACCGCTTCGGCAACCCGACCGCAGAGCGCCAGATCGTCGAGATCTCATTGCCGTTCCCGGCCGAGCGTGCCGTGTTTGACGATCTGCAATTTGCCGTGGACGGACTGTCCTGGCATTCGCAACCGGTGGCGCAATCCGGCCGCATCAGCGGCAGCATTGCGCTACAGCCGCAACAGTCGGCCTTGCTGCGCGTCGCCTACCGCAGCCAGGGCCTTTCGCGCTGGAGTTACGATTTCGGCGATGGTGTCGCAGAAGTCCGTGATTTCCGGCTGGCGGTCACCACTGATTTTCGCGATGTCGATTTTCCCGACGATGGTGTCTCCCCCACCGCGCGAACAGCCACTGCCGACGGCTGGCAGCTGGTGTGGACCTTCCGACGGCTGATTTCCGGTGTGAACGTTGCGGTCCTGATGCCGGAAAAACTGCAACCCGGTCCACTGGCTTCGCAGATCTCCGCCTTCGCACCGGTATCGCTGTTTTTCTTTATTGTTGTGCTGCTCGCCGTCGGTGTCGTCCGCCGCATCGACATACACCCGATGCATTTCTTCTTCCTCGCCGCCGCGTTCTTCTCCTTCCACCTGCTGTTCGCCTATCTGGCCGATCTGGTCAGTATTCATGTGGCATTCGGCACGGCCGCGGCAACCTCGCTGTTCCTCACCATCTCCTACCTCCGCGTGGCGATCGGCGGCCGCTTCGCCTTTCTCGCGGCAGGAACAGCGCAGTTGCTCTATCTGGTGTTGTTTTCCTACGCCTTCTTTTTCAAGGGGCTGACCGGACTTGCGGTGACGGTGGGTGCCATCCTGACCTTGCTCGTGCTGATGCAATTGACCGCCCGGGTCGATTGGCGTGAAGTGTTCACGCGTCCTGCCGGCAGCGTGCGGCACTTGCCGGCGTCCACCGACCGGTGAGGCCGCGGCCGAATCTCAGTCCGATATTCCACATGCTGTAGCAGGCCGGACGGCGCTTGTTTCCGCTCATCGGCTTGGCTAGACTGACCGCATTCCATACCAAGGAACGGCGCAGCTGACAGACGTGCGACCGTTCCTGCCGACGGTTCAGGAGGAGATCATCAAACGGGATTCCATAGGCCTTGCCGTGATCGGCGCGGGCCGCATCGGCGGTCTGCGTTCGCGTCTGGCGGCCGGCCATCCGGCTGTGCGCTTTATTGCCGTGTCGGACCAGGACGGCAACAAGGCGGCAGAACTGGCCGGCAAGGTCGGCGCCGCTGTCCACGGCAGCCGCAATGAAGAGATCATCGCGCATCCCGAGGTAACGGCGGTGGTGGTGTCGACCAGTGAAGGGGAACATCTTGCGCCGATACTGGCCGCGTTGGAGTGCGGAAAGCCGGTATTGGTGGAAAAACCCCTGGCGCTGGATCTGGCCGATGCGGACCGTGTGCTGCGGGCAATCGAGAAATCCGGCGTCAGCGTGCATGTCGGTTACAGCCGGCGGTACAAGGAGCGTTACCTAATCGCCAAGGAGCAAATTGTGCAGGGGCGGCTGGGACGACTGACCGGCGCTGCCGCCCGTGTGTTCAATTCGCGTTCCCAGGCGCTGGCCATGCTCGCGCGCAACGCCCATGCGACACCGGTGGTGGATGCGCTCACCTATTACGTCGATCTGATGAACTGGATGCACGAGGGGCATGCGCTGGTTGAGGTCTATGCACGGGGACAGAAGGGGGTGCTCAAGGAGGCAGGGCATCCGCATGTCGATGACGTGAGTTATGCCGTCCTCACTTACGACGATGGTGCGGTGATCAATCTCGGCGTGAGTTATGCGCTGCCGGAGAAATATCCGGCACTGGGTCACGCGGCCCGTGTGGAACTGGTAGGTACCGAGGGGGTAATGATCCTGGATGACGATCATACCGACCAGATCATGTATACCAACAAAGGCATCCCGCATGTGTATCTGCCGGATCACCAGGTGAACATGGTGTTTCTGCAGAGCGGCACGCCCGGCGACTGGGCGCTGGGCGAGTTCTGGGGGCCGATTGCCAACGAGACACGGGCCTGGCTGGATTATCTCGCCACGGGCAAACCCTGTTCGCTGGCGACTCCCAAGGAGGCCAGACTCAACCTGGAGGTCACGCTCGCCATCGAACACTCGATCGCGACCGGACGCCCGGTCAGTCTGCCGCTGGCGCAGTAACCAGAATTATCGGGCGCGGGGAGAAACTGATGTCAAGCGACAAGGCGGTTTGCAAGGGCAAGTATCTGACCACGGTGTTCGTTTGCCTGGCGAGCGCCGGTCTCCAATCGGCCCTGGCAGACAGCTATCCCGTGCGTCCGGTTCGTTTCATTGTGCCGTTCCCGGCGGGTGGCGGCACCGATACCGTGGCGCGTCTGATTGCCTCACCGCTGGCGGAGCGACTCGGGCAGCCGGTGGTGGTCGACAATCGCGGCGGCGCCAATGCCATCATCGGCACGGATCTCGGCGCCAAGGCGCCACCGGACGGTCATACGCTGACGTTCTGCCTACCGGCCAGCGTGGCGGTGAATCCCACGCTGTACCGGGATCTGCCGTACGATCCGCCGCGCGATTTCCTGCCGGTGATCCAGCTCAACACGATAGCGATCATGCTGGTGGCGGCGAATACACTGCCTGTCAAAAGCGTGGCGGAGTTGATCGCTTACGCCAAATCCCGTCCGGGACAGCTGAATTTCGCTTCGTCGGGGCGCGGCAGTGCCGGCCATCTGTCGGTGGAATTGCTGAGCCAGTCGGCCGGCCTGCGCATGGTACACGTGGCGTACAAAGGGGGTTCTCCGGCGCTGAGCGACACGATCGCGGGGCAGATGCACTTGATGGCGGGGCCGATGATCTCTGCGATTCCCCATATCAAAAGCGGACGGGTGAAAGGCCTGGCGGTGATGGCACCGGTCCGCGCAAAGGTGCTGCCCGATGTGGAGGCGATGGGGGAAACCATTCCTGGCTTCAATGCGAGCATCTGGCACGGCGTGCTCGTGCCGCGCGGCACGCCGGCTGCTGTGGTTGAGCGTCTGAACCGTGACCTCAACAGTGTTTTGAGTCTGCGGACTATTGCGGATCGCATGGCGCAAGGCGGTTCCGAGGTGGTGGGCGGCAGCCCGGCCGCGTTCGCCGAAGTGATTCGTGCGGATGCCGGAAAGTACAGCCGATTGCTGACGACGGCGGGCATGGCAGGCAGCGCAAAGCGTTAATCAACGACAGGAGAGTCTTCGAATGAAATCGGGTTTCCAGTATTTCCCCGACAACTTCATGTGGTCGCAGGGCATGATGATTGTCATTGAGATGGCGCGCTGGGGTGGTGCCGCGATGAGCGAGGTGGATCGCGTCGGACGCCGGCTGAAGGACAAGGTCGGCGACAACGAAGCCTGGGGTGCTGCCTGGGAAGAGGAAGCGCAGCGCATTGAGGCCATGGGTGATGCGGCGAAGAAGGACGGATTTGAATTGTCGGCGGCCGGACATTATCTGCGCGCCGCCACCTACTATTTCGTCGGCGAGCGCTTTGTGGCGCTGGGACCGAAGAAAATCGAACTCTACGAGAGCTGCCTGCGCTGCTTCCGTGCCGGCATCCGGCATCGTTATCCGAACATCGAGCGCGTGGAGGTGCCGTACACACATGAAGGAAAACCGACGACGCTGCCGGCCTGGTTCATGAAGGCACCAGGCGACGGACCGAAGCCGACGGTGGTGTTCTTCGACGGACTCGACAGCACGAAGGAACTGTCGATCCTTTTCGGCGGCGTGGAACTGGCGTTGCGCGGGATTAACACCATGGCGATCGACGGGCCCGGACAGGGGGAAGCGCTGCGCCTGCAGAATATTCCCAGCCGGCCCGATTACGAGGTGCCGGGTGCTGCGGCCTTCGACTACGTGGCCTCGCGCAGGGACGTGGATCCGAAGCGGGTGGCGATCATGGCCTACAGCATGGGCGGCTACTATGCGCCGCGCGTAGCAGCCTTCGAGAAACGCTATGCGGCCTGCATCGCCTGGGGTGGTCACTATGACTACCACGCGACCTGGATTACGCGGCGCAAGATTCTGGAGTCCGGCGGCAACAAGGTCTCGGCGCCGCACTTCCAGTTACCTTGGGTGATGGGCATGCCGGACATGGATTCGGCGATGAAGAAGTGCGAGTCGTACAAGCTCGAAGGTGTCGCCAGCAAGATTACCTGCCCGTTCCTCGTCACCCATGGTGAAGAGGATTCCATTTCGCCGGTGGAGAACGCGAAGCTCCTGTATGACGCGGTCAGCTCCGCGACAAAGACCCTCAAGGTATTCACCGCGGAAGAGGGCGGTGCCGAGCATTGCCAGGGAGACAACCGGTTTCTCGGCGCGACCTATGTGGCGGACTGGATCGCGCGGCATCTCTGATGGGCGACACGCTGCGGCCCTGTGCCGTTAGCGGAGAAGCGGACGGAGTCTTTGTTGACTGACCAGGGGAGGAACGCCATGAACGGGTTTTTGCGATGGATGCTTGTGATGCCGGTCGTGTTGGCGGCCGGTTTGCCGGTGGCGCAGGCGCAGGCGCAGAATTTTCCGGCGAAGCCGGTGCGCTTCGTGGTGCCCTATCCGCCGGGTGGTCCGCTCGATGAAATCGCGCGCTCGGCCGGGCAGAAGCTCGCGGCGGCATGGGGGCAACAGGTTCTTGTCGATAATCGCAGCGGTGCCGGCGGCAGCATCGGGGCCGATGTGGTCGCCAAATCGCCGCCTGATGGTTACACCATGGTGCTCGCGAATTCCGGACCGATTACCATCAATGTCACTCTGCGCAAGGACCTGCCCTACGATCCGCAGAAGGATCTCGCGCCGGTCACGCAGATCATCGGTGCGCCGATGGTGATGGTGGTGCATCCGTCGATGCCGGTGCACTCGGTGAAGGAACTGGTCGGAATCGCCAAGGCCAGTCCCGGCAAGCTGAATTATGCGTCGGCCGGTATCGGCAACCTGCAACATCTCGCCATGGAGCATGTGCAGGCGCTCTCGGGTATTCGCATGAACCACGTGCCGTACAAAGGTGCGGCGCCGGCCTTTATCGGCTTGCTGAGCGGGCAGGTGGACCTGATGTTCGCCAATATTGTGGGCGTCATGCCGCATGTCACGGCGAAGCGGGTGCGTGCGATTGCGGTGTCGGCCAGGCGCGGTGCGGCGGTGCTGCCGGGTATCCCGGGCGTCGGCGCCACGCTCCCGGCCTTCGATATCGACGGCTGGATGGGCATTCTGGTGCGCGCCGGCACGCCCGACGCGATCATCCAGAAAATGCACAAGGATTTCGCTGCTGCGGTGCAGGCGGATGATTTCCGCTCGCGATTTGCCAAGCGCGGCGCCGACGTGGTCGTTGGCGGTCCGGAAGGACTGGCGCAGATCATCCGCACCGAGATCCCGCTGTACGCGGGCATCATTCGCTCGGCCAACGTGAAACCGCAGTAGAGTATTGGAGAACCGGAATCATGTCGTTTTTTGAACCGCCTGCCCTGATTGACGCGGAAGTTTTCGCTGCCGTACCGGACCGTCTGCGCAAGGGCGGCGCGCCTTCCAGCTGGATTGATGCCAATCATCCCGGCTCCAAGCTTGATTGCTTTCTTGAGGGGCCCGCGTTTGACCGCGACGGAAATCTGTACATGGTCGACATCCCTTACGGTCGTATTCTGCGCATGTCGCCGAAGGGTGAATTCGATGTGGCCGCCGAGTACGATGGCTGGCCCAACGGACTTGCCGTGCACCGGGATGGCTCGCTCTACATTGCGGATTATCGCCGCGGCATTCTGCGTTGCGACCCGAGGACCAGCCGCGTCGAGGATTTTCTGACCCATAACCAGTCCGAAGGATTCAAGGGCGTCAACGATCTGACCTTTGCGCAAAACGGTGATCTGTATTTCACCGATCAGGGACAGACCGGTATTCATGATCCGACAGGCCGGGTCTACCGCTACAGCACCGAGGGCAGACTGGACTGCCTGATCAGCAACGGTCCCAGCCCTAACGGTATCGTGCTCGATCCTCTCGACAAGATTCTTTACGTCGCGATGACCCGCGCGAACTGCATGTGGCATTGTCCTTTGAAGGGCGGCGCAGTGAACAAGGCCGGGGTGTTCTGTGTGCTGCCGGGCATTCATGGTCCTGACGGATTGGCGATGGATGAGGCCGGCAATCTGTCGGCGGCGCATGCGCGCCCAGGCATCGTCTGGCTGTTCGGCCCGATGGGTGAACCGCTGGCGCGGGTGCAAAGCCGGCAAAAAGGGAATCGCATGACCAACATGGCCTATGGCGGCGCAGATCGCAGGACGCTCTACATCTGCGATTCCTATCGCGGTGAGATACTCACGGCGCGGATGCCGGTGGCTGGGAAGGTGTTGTTTTCGCATCTCTGAGGAGGATTAAAATAAATGAATAAAATCAAATACTTGTTTGTTTTTCTCGGGTTTTCTGTCGCTCTGGCTGTGCAGGCGCAGGGCAGCTATCCGGTGCGTGCGGTGAAGTTGGTGGTGCCGTCATCGCCGGGCGGCGGTACCGACATCTCCGCGCGCATCATCGCGCCATCCCTGTCGCAGTATCTCGGACAGCAGGTCGTTGTGGAGAACCGGCCGGGTGCCGGCACCATGATCGGCGGTGAAGTGGTGGCACGCGCCGCACCCGACGGGTACACCCTGCTGATGGGCATCAGTACGCTCGCCATCAATCCGGCGATTTACAAGAAAGTGCCCTACGATGCCCTGAAGGATTTTGCGCCGATATCGCAGGCGGTGTCTTTGTCCAATGTGCTGGTAGTGCATCCCTCGCTGCCGCCGCGCAACGTGCGCGAGTTCATCGGTTTCGTGAAGGCACGACCGGGTCAGCTCGACTTCGCGTCGGCCGGTGTGGGCACCAGCCCGCATCTGTCGATGGAACTGTTTCTGGTGATGGCCAAGCTGAAAATGCTGCATGTGCCGTACAAGGGCAGCGGCCCCGGCGTGACCGATCTGGTCGCAGGACACGTGCTCTCGATGATGCCCAATATGCTGTCTGCCAAACCGCATATCCAGTCCGGCCGGCTGCGCGCGCTGGGTGTGACCGGTGCGCAGCGTGCGCCCGGTGCGGAAACCATTCCGACCATTGCGGAGGCGGGCCTGCCCGGGTATGAGGCGGTGCAATGGTACGGGGTGCTGGCGCCGGTGCGTACACCCGAAGCCATTGTCAGCAAGCTGCATGCCGGTGTGGTGCAGGCCTTGCAGAAGCCGGATGTGCGCAAACGTTTCATGAACGACGGTGCCTTGCCCGTCGGCAGCAGCCCGGCCGAGTTCGCCGCCTATATCCGTTCCGAGACTGCCAAATGGTCACAGGTGATCAAGGCCGCCGGCATCAAGCAGGGCTAGTGCGCATGATTTTCCACGATCATTCCCTTTCAAAGAAAAACCCCCGATGAGCACCCGCCGCAAATCACCATCGACCGCGATCAACGCGATCACGCTGACGCTTGCGCGGTACATCGCGTCAGCACCGCGACGCGCCTTGCCGGCGATCGTGGTCGAGCGTGCCAGACACCATCTGCTGGATACGCTGGCCGCAATGATTTCCGGCGCGAAGCTGCTGCCGGGGCAGCGCGCGCTGGCGTTTGCGCAAAGCCAGGGCGGCGTGCCGGAAGCGACCGTCATCGGCAGCGGCTTGCGCACCTCGGCCATCAACGCAGCGCTCGCCAACGGCATGCTGGGGCATGCCGACGAAACCGATGACACCTATTATCTGGCGCTGGTGCATCCGGGGTGCGGCATTGTGCCCGCAGCGCTGGCGCTGGCCGAGCGCGAGCGTGCCAGCGGCCGTGACCTGCTTCGAGCCATGGTGCTCGGCTACGACGTCTGTGCACGCCTGTCGCAGGCGGTAGGCATCGAGCGCTTCCGCAGCCGGGGACATTCTACGCACAGCTTCGGGAATATTTTCGGGGCGGCAGCCGCGGCGGCGGCAATACTGAAGCTGAATGCCGGTCAGTCACGCTACACGCTGTCCTACGCGGCCCAGCAGGCATCGGGCCTGTCCTGTTGGGCCCGCGACATCGAACACATCGAAAAGGCCTTTGATTTCGGCGGCATGCCGGCGCGCAACGGTGTCACGGCGGCGCTGATGGCCTCGATGCGTTTTACCGGTGTCGAAGACATCCTGTTCGGGGACCGCAGCTTTTTTCATGCCTTCGGACTGACGGCGAAGCCGGAGAAGCTGGTGCACGGTTTGGGCCGCGAGTTTGAAATCATGAATACCGCGATCAAGCGCTGGGCCATCGGCTATCC
>Ga0129336_10002643_pt1 | contig 11020 bp, 9 predicted proteins | sample CPB6_02_DNA_FD_96878 | JGI IMG/M metagenome (GOLD analysis project Ga0129336, IMG submission 96878) | Freshwater to marine salinity gradient microbial communities from Chesapeake Bay, USA - CPBay_Sum_0.6_0.2_DNA | ecosystem: Environmental > Aquatic > Marine > Coastal | place: USA: Chesapeake Bay...
CCCCACGTGGACGGTGCCTCCCGGCATCCTCGCCAAGGACATCCTGCCCTCGTTGCGCAAGGGCGATCGCCGCGTGCTCGAGCGCAAGAATCTGAAGGTGCTCGATCGCAGCGGCAAGGCACTCGATCCCGCGGTCATCGACTTCTCGGCTTATACGGTACGCAATTTCCCGTTCATGCTCCGACAAGACCCGGGCCCTGCGAATGCACTCGGCGTGGTCAAAATCAACTTTCCGAATCCGCATCTCGTCTATTTGCACGACACGCCTTCGAAATCTTTGTTCAATGAAACCGAACGTGCGTTCAGTTCAGGTTGTATCCGCACCGAACGACCCCTCGAACTCGCCGAGTTGCTTCTGGCCGATCCCGCGAAATGGAATCGGGCGGCACTCGACGCCGCCGTGGCCAGCGGCGAGACCCGCACCGTACGGATGTCGCAGCCCGTACCGATACTGATCATCTACTGGACAGCCGATCGGGATGACGACGGCAGCATCGTGTTCAAGCCGGACCCATACGGGCGAGATGTGCGTGAACTGGCTGCGCTCGACGAGCCTTTTCGAGCGGGCAAGCGTCCTCGGCTCTGATACGCTACGGCTCTCTTCGATCGGGGGGTGTACGCATGGAAGACATCGGGCTCGCGCACGGGCTGCTCAAGTATCTGCATATTTTGCTGTTCGTTTATTGGCTGGGCGGCGACGCTGGCGTTTTCTACTCCAGCAAGTTCGTCACCAACGCCAGTCTTTCGCGCGATGCGCGATTGGCAGCATTCAAAATATTCATCAATCTCGACATGCTGCCCCGCTATTGCCTGGCACTGATGCTGACGGTCGGTGGCGTACTCGCCGAGTTCGTTGGCTATGAGCATCCGCTCTGGCAGACCATCGCCATCGTTGCGCTCGGTCCGGTGTGGGTATGGGTGGTACATACCATCCACGCCAAAGAAGGCACCGATTTCGGCAAGATGCTTGCCACTTGGGACAAACGCTTTCGAGTGTTCATGATCTTCGCGATTCTCGCGTCGGTCGCTTACCACTGGGTCACCGGGCCGCTGCGTCCCTATCCATGGATCGCCGCAAAACTTTTGATCTTCGCTGCCCTCATCTTCTGCGGCTTCATGATCCGTCTGAAACTGCCACCGTTCATCGAGGGCTTCCGAACGCTCGCCAGTACGGGACCCACTCCGGAAAGCGATCGCCAGATGATCGACGGCATGGCCGCTTGCAGGCCCTACGTGCTGCTGATTTGGGCGGGCGTGGCGATTTCGGCGCTGATCGGCGTGTTGAAGCCCGGTCAGGGACCGATCGGCTGAGTGAACGCCGCCGTGCCGGCGGAGCGTAGGCGCGCAGCGCTCAGCCTGATCGCTGCGCTTGGTTTGATCGGCCTGCTCGGCAAAGAGTCGCGAGCAGAGGTCGTGCTGACGGGCGTCGCGATCTTGCCGGCGCAGACTTTTGCGCCAGAGACCCCCTCTTCCGGGGCTTATGCGGACGATGGTCGCAAGCTCGCCAGCCCGCGCTTCGCAGCACAGCCCATCCAAGGTATCAGCGCCATCGCCCCGGTTGCAGCGACCAAGGCCACAAAGAATGCGCCGATGCAGTGGTGGGCGCTTTCGGACAACGGTTTCGGTACCCGCGCCAACAGCGGCGATTACCGGCTGGCGATCTATCGCATGAAAATCGCACCCGTTCGCGCGCCGGCAAAGCCCGAGCGCCGCGCACGCCCGAAGCCAGGCAACGCCGCGCCAACCGTCACCGTCGTACAGCGTATCGCGCTGCGTGATCCGAACCGGCATTTTCCTTGGCCGCTCACGCTGGGCAGTGATCGCGATCGACCCCTTACGGGTGCCGACGTCGATCCGGAATCTTTGATTGTGATGGACGATGGCAGCTTCTGGGTCGGTGACGAGCACGGTCCATGGCTGCTGCATTTCGGCGCCGACGGGCGACTGCTCGAGGCTCCGGTGGAACTCGCGCCAGGTGGCAGCGTGCTGCGCTCAGCGGCACATCCCGAGGTGGTCGATACGGGGAAAGTTGCGCGTATCGGCGCTTCGAAGGGTTTCGAGGGGCTCGCCCGCGGACTGCGCACAAACACCCTCATCGCCATGCTCGAGGCGCCGATTCCTGGCGATCTCGCTGCCGGTGTTCGTCTGCTCGAATACGATCTGGAACTTCGGGCCTGGACGGGTCGCGAGTGGCTCTATCCTATCGACGGCGCAAGTCATGCCGTCTCCGAGATCGTCCGCGATCCGTTCAGTGGCGCTGATGGCTATCTCGTCATCGAACGCGATGCGCTACAAGGACCGGCGGCGGAGTTCAAAAAAATCTTCCGCGTCCACCTGTCGCGTTTACCAGAAAAAACTCTGGCCGTGGACCTGCTGAACATCGCCGATCCTGACAAGCTCGCCGGCGGTACGGATCATTTTCGTTTTCCGTTTTTGACGACCGAGGCGCTTTGGCCGACCGCTCCGGGCGAACTCGTCGTGGTCAACGACAACAATTTCCCGGCCGCGGGCGGTCGCAGCCCGGTGGTATCCGATCCGACCGAGTGGATTTTTCTCAGGGAATGAGCGGCTTCAGGGGATGAGCGGCTTCAGGGAATGAGTACGGTCGAGCCCGTGGTTTTGCGGGCTTCGAGATCGCGATGCGCCCGCGCGGCGTCGGCCAGCGCATAGCGCTGACCAACGTGCAGCTTGAACTTCTTCGACGACAGCGCGGCAAACAAGGCCTTGGCGGCCGCGTCGAGATCTGTCCGCTGCGCGATGTAAGCAAACAGGGACGGCCGGGTGAGAAACAGCGAGCCGCGCTTCGAAAGCTCGAGCGGCGAGATGGCAGGCGGTGGTCCCGAAGCGTTGCCGTAGCTCACCATCATGCCGAGTGGCGCGAGGCAGTCGAGCGATTCCATGAACGTGTCTTTGCCGACCGAGTCGTAGACAACCCTGACGCCCGCTCCCTGGGTGAGTCTGCGCACCGACTCGGCGATCTTGTCACGACCCATCACGAGCACGTGCTTGCAGCCGCTTTTCTTTGCGAGAGCTACCTTGGCCTCGCTGCCGACCACGCCGATGACCTTGGCACCGAGTGCCTTGGCCCATTGGCAAAGAATGAGACCTACGCCGCCGACGGCGGCGTGCACCAAAATCCAGTCCCCGCGTTGCACACGATAGGTCCGACGCAAAAGATATTCGGCCGTGAGGCCTTTGAGCATGAGCGCTGCAGCCTGTTCGTCGCTCACGCTGCGCGGCAGTTTGACGAGTCGCGCGGCCGGCAGATTGCGTACTTCGCAATAGCTGCCGGGTACCGTATGCACATAGGCCACTCGATCACCCGGCCGGAAATCTTTGATCTTGCGGCCGACGGCAGTCACGACTCCAGCGGCCTCGCGCCCGAGACTGCCGGGCAAGGGCATCGGGTAGAGACCGGTGCGATCGTAGACGTCGATGTAATTGAGACCGACGGCGGTGTGGCGTACTTGAACCTCGCCCTCGGCAGGCGCGACGATCACGATATCTTCGTAGCGCATTTCCTCGGGCCCACCGGCCCGATGAATACGGATGGCCTTGGCCATTTTTTAAGAGACGTTCGGTGTCAGCTCAGAGCGCCGACTCGTCGGTCTCGCCGGTGCGGATGCGAATGACGCGATCGATCTCGGTGATGAAGATCTTGCCGTCACCCACCTTGCCGGTCTTCGCCGCCTTGACGATGGCCTCGGTGACCTGATCGACGAGGTCACCGCGAACGGCAACTTCGATACGGGTTTTCGGCACGAAGTCCACCACGTATTCGGCGCCACGATAAAGTTCGGTATGACCACGCTGGCGACCGAAGCCTTTGACCTCGGTGACGGTCATGCCCGAGACGCCGATCTCGGACAACGCGGCGCGCACGTCGTCGAGCTTGAAGGGCTTGATGATGGCAGTGACGAGTTTCATGTTGTGTGCTCCCGATGCAAGGCGCTGACGCAGCGCGCGAAGTATTGCACCTTCCATGCCACGCCCGCGAGGCCCAACTGAAGCCGGTTTTTAGCCCCGGCGGTGGCCCAACGCACGGGCTTGCGCACCATAATGGCGCAGTGCGGTCGCCGCAACGCCCGTGAGTGGTGCGCCTCGACGTTCGGCCCTATCCTCTTCGCCATGATTCAGAGAGTGGTTCTCGCGGGCGCGGGCCAAGCCTCGGCGCAATGCATCGAAACCCTGCGCAAAAAGGGTTTTCAGGGACAGATCGACCTCGTGGGTGACGAGCCGCACCTGCCGTATCAGCGGCCACCGCTGTCCAAGAAGTATCTCGCCGGCGAACTGGGCCTCGATCGTCTGACCCTCCGACATCAAGCGTTTTTCGACGAACACCGCGTCGGGCTGCACCTCGGTCGCAAGGTGTCGGGCGTCGATCGCGGTAATCGGACAGCGACGCTGGATGATGGGCGCGTCCTGTCTTACGACGCCCTGGTGCTCGCCACCGGCAGCGTCGCCCGACAACTGCCACTGCCGGGCGCAGAACTCGCCGGCGTGCACTACCTCAAAGACATCGCCGATGCCGATCGGCTGCGTAGCGAAATCGAGCCGGGCCGACGAGCGGTGATCATTGGTGGCGGCTACATCGGACTCGAGGCTGCTGCGACCCTGCGCCATCTAGGCATGGAGGTCACGGTGCTCGAGATGGCCGATCGCGTGATGGCACGCGTGGTGGCCGAGCCGATCTCGCGCTATTACGAAGCCGAGCATGCGGGCCATGGCGTGCGGCTCTTGTTGCGCGCAGCCGTCCAGAGTTTGCAGGGCGACTCGAACGGTCGCGTTTGTGCCGTGAACACCGCTGCGGGCCGGATCGAGGCAAGCATCGTCATCATCGGCATCGGCGTGCTCGCCAACGATGCTCTCGCACGCAGCGCCGGACTTGCCTGCGACAACGGCATCCTGGTCGACACGCACTGCCGTACCGAAGATCCGCACATTTACGCGATCGGCGACTGCAGCAACCACCCCTCGCTACGCTACGGCAGACGAGTGCGCCTCGAGTCGGTGGACAACGCCTTCGAGCAGGGCACCACCGCGGCACTTAATATTCTGGGCGGCGATCACCAGCACGATCGCGTACCGTGGTTCTGGTCGGACCAGTATCACCACAAGCTGCTGATCGTCGGACTCTCGCAGGGGCACGACCGCGTCGTTCTGCGCGGCGACCCTTCAAAGAATTCTTTTTCCTGCTGCTATCTCAAGGAAGATGGCGAGCTGCTCGCCATCGATACGGTCAATCAAGCCAAAGATCAGATGGCGGCCCGCAAGCTGATCGCGGCACGCGTCAAACTCGACGCCACCAAAGCCGCCGATGGTTCGATCGCTCTCAAAGATTGCGTGTTGTCGGCTTGGTCAGATCAGGGTACGCCCCGAGCCGAAGAATGAGCAGCGCCGAACACAAAAACATCGCCACGTACACCCAGAGGACGGGTGTATGCGTGCCGAGCTGGTCGAAGACGCGATTGGTGACGATGACCGCTGTGCCCGAACCCAGTGTCCAGGCGGCGTACTGCCAACCGTAGTTCTCGCCGTAGGCGCGGTTGCCGAAGTAACGCGTCACCAGCACGGCGATGACGTCGAGTTCGGCGCCGGCAGCAACTCCGATGCAGACTGCGGCGACCAGAGCCGTCGTCCCGCTCGCATCGAGTGCGAGCATCGAGACGCCGATGAGCGGAAAGACCAGAATCACGGCAGCGACTCGCGGCGCAAAAAACCGATCCATCAAAAATCCTGCAAACGCCCGACCCACGATCAGCGCGAGCCCCAGGGCGGCCTGCACGGCCGCTGCCTGTTCGGGTTCGATCCCGCGCGCTCGCAGGATCGGGACCAGCGGGATCAGCACGCCGCCGATGCCGAAGGCGAGCAACAAGAAAGATACGAACATCAACCAGAAATTTTTGGTGCGACGCGATTCGGCCGCGCCGTAGCCCACGAGCGAGGGAGCGATGACCGCTGGCGTCGCTGCGCTGCGATCTGGCATGACGCCGTCGAAACCGAGACCGACGTCGGCAGGCGAGTCGCGCAATTTCATGAAGATGATCGGCAGCGTGACCACCAGCATCAGCACCCCGAGTCCGACGTAGGCGCCACGCCAGCCCACCGTGCCGATCAAATATTGCGAATAGGCCGACAACACCGCGCCGCCGATACCGATGCCGGCCAGCGCCGCGCCGAAAGCTTGTCCGCGCCGGCGATCGAACCACGCGGCGATCACCCGCGAATACGCGATCGATGAGGTACCCGCACCAATGAGCGGCATCAGTGCGAAAACGGCGTAGAAGTGCAACAGGCTGTCGCTAAGCCAGTAAAGCGACATCATCGAGGCGGCCACCAACACCACGCCCGCGAGCGCCCAGCGTCGTACGCCCTGCCGATCGAACCACTTGCCGATGTAGAGCGACGACACCACCGTCACCACGGTACCGACCAAGGTCACGAGCGCGTATTGGGTTTGGCTCCAGCCGAACTCTTGGGTGATCGGCCCCTGGAAAATTCCGATCGCAAACAGGTTGACCGACGCGATGCCCGTGGCGAGACCAATCATGGTGGAGAACACGAGACCACGCGTCCCCTGAGGCAATGCCGCGAGCACTGCAGCCACGATCGCAAGCGCGATCACTGCCCCGCGAAACAGGGGCGGGACGAAAAACGCCGCTCCCAGAAAAACCACCGCCAGCGCGACGAAGCGCCGATCGAAGCTCAGCGCTGCGTGATCACCCGACGTATTCGCCTGCTGCATGCTCCCCCCAGATGACCATCGCGGCTCGGTACAATGTCGAAGTCCAGTCGATCATACCGGAGCCGAGATGCGTAACACCTTACTCGCGATGCTGGCCGTTTCGTTCTGTGCCATGACGATCTCGACCACGGTCGCGGCAGAGGAGCGAAAGAACATGGTTGCCATTGCCATTCACGGTGGTGCCGGCGTCATCCCAAGAGATCAGCTCGGGCCAGACGACGGCGCGAGCTATCGCAGCGGTCTCGCCGAAGCACTCGATGCCGGCTATGCGGTACTCGCAGCGGGCGGCAGCAGTCTCGATGCAGTCACGACGGCGGTTCGCTTGCTTGAGGACAATCCACTCTTCAATGCGGGCAAGGGCGCCGTGCTGGCTCACGATGGCTATGCCGAACTCGATGCGTCGATCATGGAGGGGCGCTCGCTCGCAGCCGGTGCCGTGACCGGGCTGCGTCACGTCAAAAATCCGATCGATCTCGCACGCCGCGTCATGGAAAATTCGCCGCACGTATTTTTGTCCGGGAGCGGTGCCGAAGAATTCGCGCTCACGCAGGGCTTGACGCTGGTGCCCAACGAATACTTCGTGACACCGACCCGCAAGCGCCAGCTCGAACGCGTGCTGCAGGGGCGTGTCCAAGTACGCAACGAATTGCAGGGATTGGGCACGGTCGGTGCCGTCGCCGTCGACGCGCAAGGCAACGTCGCCGCCGCGACCTCGACGGGTGGCATGACCAACAAACGCTGGGGTCGGATCGGCGACGCGCCGGTCATCGGCGCAGGGACCTACGCCAACAACGCGAGCTGCGCGGTGTCCGCGACGGGCCATGGCGAGTATTTCATCCGCTCGGTCGTCGCCTACGACATCTGCGCACTGGTCGAATATCGCGGCTGGACGCTGGAAAAAGCCGCCAAAGAAGTCGTCCACGGCAAGCTCGTGCAGCGCGGTGGCGAGGGCGGCATCATCGCAGTCGACCCGAAAGGCAATGTGGTGATGCCGTTCAACAGCCCGGGGATGTTTCGCGGCATGCGCGACTCCGCAGGTCGCCGCGAAATCGCGATCTACGAAAAATAGCCGGCGAGAAACTCGGCAAAGTCCTGCTGCGGCGCACGTGCCATCGCCTCGGCGGCGACCAGCGACTCGGCCGCTTCGTCGGCGAATTCGCGCAGGCGCTGCTCGTTCGGCTGGTACAAATCGAGGAAATAGGCCTTGTGCGCCGCCGAAGTGCGAAGGGCCAGATCAAAGAACGACTCGCCGGTCTCGCGCAACTCGACGATCAGCCGCGCAGAGGGCGTGCGCGCAACGTCATCGAGCTTGGCAGCCTGTACCGCAAGTGCTGCCGCGTAGGGGCGCTGCGGATCGCCCTCGTCGAGCATCTCGCAGACACCCTGCATCTGATCGAGGATCTCGCGCGCCCACTCGAGCATGGGAATGTCACGACCGTCGCGAACCAGCGTGAGTCCAGGCTCGCGTCCGCGTCGCGCCACCATGACGTGATTGCGGTCGAGCGTCGCCTGTTCGGAGATATCGATCAGCGGGCTGTCACGCATCACGCAAAGCGCGAGAAACGCCTCGATGAAGCGCATCTTGTTCTGGTTGACGCCGACCGGATCGAACGCGCTGACATCGAGCGCGCGTACTTCGACGTATTCGACACCGCCGCGACGCAAAGCCTTGGTCGGTCGCTCGCCCGAGCGCGCAACCCGTTTGGGCCGGATGAAGGCGTAATACTCGTTCTCGATCTGCAGCAAATTGGCGTTGAGTTGGCGCCACTGGCCATCGACCTGCACGCCGAGGCGTTCGTACTCGGGGTGCGGCTGACTGATGGCACGACTGAGATCGCGGACGTACTCATCGAGACTGTTGACCGATACTTCGAGCCCCGCCTGATTGCGATTGCGATAGCCGAGATCGCTCATGCGCAACGAGGTCGCGTAGGGCTCCCATGCCGTGCCGCGACCGAACTCGGGCAAGTGCTCGCCGCGCGCGCGCAAAAATGATTTGCACACGGTCGGCGACACACCGAACAAATAGAGCACGATCCAGCCGTAGCGACGGTAATTGCGCAGCAAATCGAAATAGCTGTCGGAGACGAAGTCCTGACCTTCGTCACGCGACTCGCGCGCTGCCGCCCAGATCGGCCACAAGCGCTCGGGAAAAGAGTAGTTGAAATGCACGCCCGAGATCGCCTGCATCACGCGGCCATAGCGGATGCCAAGACCCTCGCGATAAATCGTCTTCATGCGCCCGACGTTGGAAGGCCCGTACTGCGCGATCGGGATGCTGGCGTCGCCATCCACCACGCAGGGCATGCTGGTCGCCCACAGCAATTCGTCGCCGAGGTGCCGATAGACGAACTGATGCAGATCGCAAAGATATTGCAGCAGCTCCCAGTTGGTGTTGAAGGTCGGCGTAACGAGTTCGATCAGCGCTTCGGAATAGTCGGTGGTGATGTGATCGTTGGTCAGCGCCGAACCCAATGCTTGCGGATGCGGAGTGCTCGCAATGCGTCCCGCAGGATTCACGCGCAGCGATTCTTTCTCGACGCCACGCCGCCCACCTTGCAGCACGCGCCGCTCGCCACTATTGATGACGGCAGCCAGGCGTTTCTCGAAGACGCGGTCGATGCGACTCACGACTTACCAGGGAATTCGGCCCGTGAACACGTCACGGGCCATGGCGAAATCACCGCGCAGGCTGAAGAGCGGATATTTGAACGTAGCCGGAGTATTCTTCTCGAAAAAGTAATGTCCCACCCAGGCAAACGCGTAACCCGTGACGAAGCCGCTTGGCAACAACCACGGGTTGACGGTCAAAAAAACCAGCACCAGCTGCACGACGGCAAGAGTTGTGCCGACCACGTGCAGGCGACGCGAGGTACGGTTTGCGTGCTCGCCGAGATAGAAGGGGTAAAACTCCTGAAAAGTCCTGAAGGACATCGCGCCTCTCGCTGGCTTGCCGGCGGGCCGCGATGCCGCGACCCCGTTGTCCCGGACGGCCTAATGAGGCATCTTGCCGTGCCAGCCAAAGGGATTTCAAGGCTGAACGTATCACCGACCAAAAAGGGGAGATTGCGCTTCATGATCGATCTGTCTTCGACCCACTGGCGTCGCGCGCTGCTCGCGGGAGTCATCGTCACGCTGACGGCGTGCTCGACCACTGCCACCGTGACGCCGCCGGCTGCGCGCGAGCGCTCCGTGATCGCTCCGGCAACGCCCACGCCTTACCCATCGACCTACAAACCGGCAACCAGCGTACCCACGTTGATTCGCGGCGCGACGGTGTTGATCGGAAATGGCGAGCGACTGGACGACGCCGACGTGTTGATGAGCGACGGCAAGATTGCCGCCGTCGGACGCGCTCTCGAGGCACCGGCGGGTGCAGTGGTGCTCGATGGTCGCGGCAAATGGATCACGCCAGGACTCAACGACGTGCACTCGCATCTCGGCGTTTATCCCTCACCCGGTGTCGAGGCGCACTCCGACGGCAACGAGGCCACTTCACCCTCCACGCCGAACGTGTGGGCCGAACATTCCATTTGGCCCCAGGATCCGGGCTTCGAGGCTGCACTCGAAGGCGGCATCACCACGCTGCACGTTCTGCCGGGCTCGGCCAACCTCTTCGGCGGTCGCTCGGTCAGCATCAAAAATGTTCATGCGGTCAGCTATCAGGCGATGAAATTCCCGGACGCTCCGCATGGCCTAAAGATGGCCTGCGGCGAAAATCCGAAACGCGTTTACGGCAACCGTCGTCAGCTGCCCTCCACTCGCATGGGCAACGTCGCCGGCTGGCGCGCTCAATGGATCGAAGCGCAGGAATACATGCGCGATTGGCGGCAGTACGAAGCGCGAAGCGCAGCCGGCGCCAAAGATTTGCGACCTCCGAAGCGCGACCTGCGCCTCGAAACGCTCTCCGGCGTCTTGCGCGGCGAGATCCTCGTCCAGCATCACTGTTATCGTGCGGATGAAATGGCGATCGTGATCGACATGGCGCGCGAGTTTGGTTATCGCGTAAGCGCCTTCCATCACGCTACCGAGGCCTACAAGATCTCCAACCTGCTCGCCGAAAACAACGTTTGCGCGGCGGTATGGGCCGACTGGTGGGGCTTCAAAATGGAGTCCTACGACGCAATCCCCGAAAACATGATTCTCGTCGACGCGGCGCCCGGTGGTTGCACGGTTGTTCATTCAGACTCGGCAGAGGGCATACAGCGCCTCAACCAAGAAGCAGCGAAAGGCATGGCCTTTGGCAAGCGTATGGGCGTCGACATCAAGCCAGAA
>Ga0129336_10002645_pt1 | contig 11014 bp, 8 predicted proteins | sample CPB6_02_DNA_FD_96878 | JGI IMG/M metagenome (GOLD analysis project Ga0129336, IMG submission 96878) | Freshwater to marine salinity gradient microbial communities from Chesapeake Bay, USA - CPBay_Sum_0.6_0.2_DNA | ecosystem: Environmental > Aquatic > Marine > Coastal | place: USA: Chesapeake Bay...
GCCGCCGATCCGCGCGTCCGCGTAGCCGTCGTCACGGGCGCCGGGCGAGGATTCTGCTCGGGTGCGGACCTGAGCGTCCTGGCTCAAGGGCCCGAGGCGCTTGACGGCTTCGTCGCCCAGACATCTGACGACGTGCTGCCCACCATGGCGCTGACTGTCGACATCCCCGTCGTCATGGCCGTCAACGGCGCTGCTGCGGGCCTCGGGTTCGTCATCGCTCTTACCGGTGATGTGTGCTTCGCCTCCCCGGGTGCACGATTCATCTCAGCCTTCTCACGTCTCGGCCTCGTGGCTGAGTACGGCGTGGCCTGGATGCTGCCGCGCATGATCGGCCGTCAACGCGCCGCGGAGATCCTGCTCAGCGGGCGTGCGCTCGACGCCCGGGAGGCCGAGCGCGTGGGAATCGTCCATGCGATCCACGATGACGTCCTGGCCGCGGCCATGGACTGGGCGCGCGATGTCGCCGCCCACTGCTCACCGGCTTCCCTACGCACGATCAAGGCCCAACTCGCCGCTTCCGACACCGCGGATTTCACCACCAGCACGCGCGAGAGTCTGGCCTTGATGCGCGAGTCCTTTCGCGGGCCGGACCTCGCCGAGGCCCTGCTGGCCAAGACCAGCGGCCGCCCGCCGGCCTTCGGCTAGTCGAGCTGCCCTGCGTACGCCAGGGCGAGACGGACCAGGCGCCCCTGACCGCCGGTCATCTCGGCCTGGAAGGACTCCGATGCTGCTTCAGAGGGCGAAATCCACGTGAGATCGAGCGAATCCTGGCTCGGTGAGCAATCGCCATCACACGGCACGACGTAGACCAGGCTCACCGCATGCTGTCGAGGATCGTGGTAGCCCGTCACCACCGGGTCCGGGAAGTACTCAGCCACTGTGAAAGGCGCCGGGTCCAGCGGCAGGCGCGGTAGCGCCATCGGTCCCAGATCCTTCTCGATATGGCGCAGCAGCGCCTCCCGCAGCCTTTCGCCGTACAGCACTCGACCGGAGACGAGGGCTCTGCTGATGGATCCGTCCGGCATAGCCCGAAGGAGCAGCCCGATCGACGTGATCGTGCCCAGGGCGTCGACCCTCACCGGGATCGCCTCGACGTAGACGATGGGCAGGCGCTCCCGGGCCTGCTCGAGCTCGTCCGAACTCAGCCAGGACCCGCGAACGTCGAGCATGTCGCTCATCGGTCCTCCTCCCCGTCGTCGGATCGCACCATGGGCCCCGCCGGCCTAGGCTGGCGGCATGCCGACTGTAGAGCCACACCGACCCGACGGCGCTGCCTACCCCGTCGTCATGTCCGAGGATGAGTGGCGCAGCCGTCTGGACCCGCGAGAGTACGCCGTCCTGCGCGAGGCTGGCACCGAGCCGGCATGGTCGGGCGAGTATGTGAGCACAGCGAGCGAGGGGATCTACTCCTGCCGCGCGTGTGGTGAGGAGCTCTTCCGGTCGGACTCCAAGTTCGACTCCCACTGCGGCTGGCCATCGTTCTTCACCCCCCTCGCCGGTGACCGCATCATCGAGATCGAGGATCGCAGTCACGGCATGGTGCGCACTGAAGTGCGCTGTGCCTCCTGCGGCAGCCACCTCGGCCACGTCTTCGCTGGAGAGGGTTACTCCACGCCCACAGACCTGCGCTACTGCATCAATAGCGTGTGCCTCACGTTCGAACCCCCCGGCGTGGGATGACCGATCACCCGCCCCGTCAGCCTTACCCTGCATAGGTGACCTCAGGCTCGGACAGCTTCGACCGTGCGCTGACCAGCCTCAGGGTGGTGCGGCTGAGGCCCGAGCTGACCCTGGACGAGGGTCCGGCTCCCCAGCGCCTCGCGCCCCATGCTGTCGCACTGACCTCCGAATTCATCGAGGATGACGAGGAGATGGCGTCCGGACGCTTCGTCCTGCTCCATGATCCAGACGGTGTTGAAGCCTGGAACGGCGATTACCGGGCCGTGGTCTTCATCCGGGCCACCCTCGAGCCCGATCTCGCGACCGACCCGCTCCTGACGGGCGTCGCGTGGGCCTGGCTCCTGGAGTCCCTGGAAGCGTCCGCGGGTGCCTACACCGCGCTCGGTGGCACCGTCACCCGCGTCATGAGCGAGTCCTTCGGCGCGCTCGGAGAGCGCGACGTGAGCGGCATGGTCGAGATCCGGGCCTCCTGGACCCCCGCCGGGCCCCCCGAGGACATGGGCGGCCACGTGGAGGCCTGGGCCGGGGCGCTCGGTCAGGCCGCCGGCCTTCTCCCCCTGCCACCCGGCGTCACGTCGCTCACCCCGCCGCGGCGTTCCGGCTCGCTGACGTGACCGAAGCACCGGAGGACGCGACCGCACCGGAGGTGACCGTCGCGCTCCCTGCGGTCGACTTGCTCGACGGCATTCCCGAGGTCGTGATCGACGACGCGGGGCTGCAACGCGCGATCGATGCGCTTGCACGCGGTACCGGCCCCGTGGCGGTCGACGCTGAGCGGGCGTCGGGATTCAAATACGGCCAGCGTGCCTACCTTGTGCAGTTCTATCGACGCGAGGGCGGGACGTGGCTGATCGATCCCACCGGTTTCTCCGATCTCGTCGCTCTCGGCGATGCCCTCGACGGCACCACCTGGATCCTCCACGCGGCGTCACAGGACCTGCCGTGCTTGCGCGAACTCGGCCTTGATCCGCGGGAGGTCTTCGATACCGAACTCGCCGCCCGCCTACTGGGCAAGGACCGCGTCGGACTCGGACCCCTGGTCGAGAGCGAACTCGGCATGCACCTGGCCAAGGGCCATGGCGCGGCCGACTGGTCTCGGCGGCCGCTGCCCGACGACTGGCTGAGATACGCCGCCCTTGATGTCGAGGTGCTCGTCGATCTCTACGACCTCCTCGTCGAGGATCTCGCGCGCACGGGCAAGGTGGACTTCGCCGCGCAGGAGTTCCGAGCCGTGCTCGACGCTCCCGCGCCAGGCCCACGACAGGACCCCTGGAGACGCACCTCCGGGTTACACAGGGTCCGCGGACGCCGGCCACTCGCAACCGTGCGAGCACTATGGGGATCGCGCGACGAGCTGGCGCGGCGCCTGGATATCAGCCCAGGACGCATCCTGCCCGACGCCGCCATCGTCGCGGCCGCCGTCGCTCAGCCGAAGGACAGGGCCGCCCTCGCCGGTCTGCCGGAGTTCAGCAAGGGAAATGGGGCCAAGCACCTCGACCGATGGTGGCGTGCGATCAGTGAGGCGAGCGCCCTGCCGGAGGATCAACTCCCCGCGCCTGCGCTGCCCACCGATGGTCCACCCCCTCCGCGGGTGTGGAAGGACAAGGACCCGGAGGCGGCCTCTCGCCTCGCACGCGCTCGGGCCGCTCTCACTGCCATCGCGGAGGCCAGGAGCATCCCCGTGGAGAATCTCGTACCGCCCGAAGCGGTTCGTCGAGCGGCGTGGCGCCCTCCCGCACCCCTCACGCACGAGACCGTCTCCGCGGCCCTCGCAGACGCCGGTGCGCGGCCCTGGCAGGTCGAACTCGCGCATGAGGCCCTGACGACGGCCTTGGCTGACTAGGCGCCGGGCTCGGCGGTCAGATCCGAAAGCCCCGTAAGGGTGGGTGCCGCCACGCGTTCCGTCACGCGACGGGCGATGCTCTGGGCAGTGAGTCCCGCGGTGGACAACGTACTCGCGCGACTGGCGTGCGTCGGGAACTCCCCCGGCATCCCAAAGGTCATCACCGGCGTCATCACTCCGGCGTCCTCGAGCCTTGAGCGCACCGCCGTGCCCACACCCCCGGCTCGGATGTTGTCCTCGATGACCACGACATGATCCGAGGCTGCCGCGAGGGTGACAAGCGCATCCGGAACGGGCAGCGCCCACCGAGGGTCGATGACGATGGACTCGATGCCCTGGGCCGCCAAGCCCGAGGCAACGTCGAGACCCAGACTCGCGAAGGCGCCGATCGCCACCACCAGGACATCCGGGCTCTCCGCCTCACGCAGGACGTCGACGCCATCGATTCGACGATGGGCCGCGATGTCCTCGGGCACGGCTCCCTTGGGGAATCGGACCACCGTCGGGGCATCGCTCACCGTGACGGCTTCGCGCAAGAGCTCCGCGAGATTGGCTGCATCCCGGGGAGCTGCCAATCGGAGTCCGGGGACGACTCCGAGCAGGGACATGTCCCAGATTCCGTTGTGACTGGCTCCATCATCGCCGGTCACCCCCGCGCGATCGAGCACGAAGGTCACACCGGCGCGGTGGAGCGCACAGTCGAGCAGCACCTGGTCGAATGCGCGATTGAGAAACGTCGCGTAGACGGCGACCACGGGATGGAGTCCGGTGTACGCCAGGCCTGCGGCACTCGTCACTGCATGCTGCTCAGCGATTCCCACATCGAAGGTGCGATCGGGGAATCGCTCGGCGAAGCGCTCAAGTCCCGTTGGGCCGAGCATCGCCGCAGTGATCGCGACAACGTCCCGGTCCATCTCGCCGATGTCAACTAGCTCTTCGGCGAAGACGGAGGTCCATGTGCGACCGCTGGCGCTGAGGGCCTGACCCGTCTCGGGGTCGATCACGCCGATGCCGTGGAATCGATCCGCCTCGTCCTGCTCCGCGGGCGCGTAGCCGTGGCCCTTGTGCGTGATGACGTGGACCACGACCGGTCCCCCGAAGGCGCGGGCGCGGCGCAGGCCGTGTTCGACGGCCAGAGTGTCATGGCCGTCGATCGGGCCGATGTACTTGAGCCCGAGGTCCTCGAACATCCCCTGCGGCGCGACGATGTCCTTGAGGCCCTTCTTCATCCCGTGCAACGCCTCGTACACGGGTGCACCGACGACAGGCGTGCGCTGAAGGGTGCGACGGCCCCATTGGAGGAACCGCTCATAGCCCTGGGTCGTGCGCAGGGTGGCGAGATGATGGGCCAGCCCTCCGATCGTCGGAGAATACGAGCGCTCGTTGTCATTGACGACGATCACCATGGGGCGATCGGAGGCGGCAATGTTGTTCAGTGCCTCCCACGCCATACCGCCCGTGAGGGATCCGTCACCGACCACCGCCACCACGTGCCTCGGGGATGCGCCGTCCAATTCGCCGCGGAGTTCCAGGCCCTTGGCGATGCCGTCGGCATAACTCAGGGCAGTCGATGCGTGGGAATTCTCGATGACGTCGTGAGCGGACTCGGCTCGCGACGGATAGCCCGACAGGCCCCCCTCCTTGCGCAGCCTGTCGAAACCCTCGAGTCGGCCCGTGAGCATCTTGTGGACGTACGCCTGGTGGCCGGTGTCCCACAGGATCACATCACGCGGGGAATCGAAAACTCGGTGCAGGGCGAGGGTCAGCTCTACAACGCCCAGGTTGGGGCCCAGGTGCCCACCGGTGGCGGACACCCGCGTGACGAGGAAGTCGCGGATCTCGTCAGCCAGTGCCGGCAGTTGCTCCTCGGGGATGCCTCGGAGATCGGCAGGCGAACCGATGCCGTGAAGCAGGCTCAAGATGAGGCCTCCCGACTGCGCGCCCGAGTGGCGCGTCGGCTCAGTGTAGGCCCAGGCGCTGCACCGCACACGTCAGAGACGGCCGTGCCAGCGTCGGCCGGACAGGGCCTCGGCAACGAGGGCGACCTCTCGTTGGAGGCGCTGCAGGGCGGCGGCTTCGACCTCAATGGCCGCGAGGACTTCGGCCACATCGAGGGCACTCCCCTCGAGTTCTCGACGGGCGAGAGAGTACGCCTCCCGGGCACCATCGAGCCGAGCGTTGATGTCGCATCGGACCCGGAAGGCGAGCCCGTCCGGGTGTCCACGCCACACCGTGTCCGGGCTACGCGGCACGGAGCCCACATCCCAGAGCCAAGCCTCGGCACGACGGGGGAATTCGTCGTCGTCCGGGTCGCAGACGGACTGGGGCCAGCCCGGGGGGATCACGTCAGACGAGGGATCGCAGGACGTACTGCAGGATCCCGCCGTGCCGGTAGTAGTCGGCCTCGCCTGGCGTGTCGACGCGCACACGAGCACTGAACTCCACGGTACGACCATCCGCAGCGACGGCTTCCACATCGACTTCGTGCGGGATGCGCCCCTCATTGAATTCGGTGATGCCTCGGACGGTGAAGACCTCATCTCCCTGCAGGCCCAGGGAGGAGGCGTTCATACCGTCGGGGAACTGCAGCGGCAGGACGCCCATCCCGATGAGGTTGGATCGGTGGATGCGCTCATAAGACTCCGCGATCACGGCCTTCACGCCGAGGAGTGCGGTGCCCTTGGCGGCCCAGTCCCGGCTTGATCCCGATCCGTATTCCTTGCCCGCAAGGATGACCAGGGGTGTGTGGTGCTCGGCATAGGCCATGGCTGCGTCGAACACCGGGACGATCGCGTCATCCGGCGTCGTGAAGTCGACGGTGTAGCCGCCTTCCACGTCGTGCAGCATGAGATTGCGCAGCCGGATATTGGCGAATGTTCCGCGGATCATGACCTCGTGATTGCCCCGGCGCGACCCGTAGGAGTTGAAGTCCGGCCGGGCTACGCCGTGCTCCTCGAGATAGCGTCCGGCCGGGCTGTCCGCCTTGATATTGCCGGCGGGTGAGATGTGATCCGTGGTCACCGAGTCACCGAGCTTGAGTAGCACGCGGGCGCCCGTGATGTCGTTGATTGGGCGAGGCACCTTGGGCATACCCTCGAAGTACGGCGCCTTGCGCACGTAGGTGCTCTGGGGATCCCAATCGAAGCGATCACCCGTTGGGGTGGGCAGGCCCCGCCAGCGCTCATCGCCCCGATAGACGTCGGCGTAGCGTGACGCGAACATTTCCTCGTCGATGCTGGCGTCGATGACGTCCTGGATCTCCTGGGCGCTCGGCCAGATATCCGCGAGGAATACCGGGTGCCCCTCGTGGTCGGATCCGAGCGGCTCAGTCTCGAAGTCGATGTCCATCGTGCCTGCAATGGCGTAGGCCACCACGAGCGGCGGCGACGCGAGGTAGTTCATCTTGACGTCGGGGTTGATCCGTCCCTCGAAGTTGCGATTGCCGCTGAGCACCGACACAACGGCCAGGTCGGCCTCGTTGACCGCGGCGCTCACCTCGGGAATCAGCGGTCCTGAGTTGCCGATGCAGACGGTGCATCCGTAGCCCACGGTCTCGAAGCCGAGTTTGTCCAGGAACGCAGTCAGACCGGAGCGGTTGTAGTAGTCCGTGACCACCTGCGAGCCCGGCCCCAGCGTTGTCTTGACCCATGGCTTGCGGCTCAGACCGCGCTCGACGGCCTTCTTGGCGAGCAGGCCCGCGCCGATCATGACCGAGGGGTTAGAGGTATTGGTGCACGAGGTGATTGCTGCGATCACCACATCGCCATGGCCAATCTCTACGGGTTCGCCATCGATCGATGTCTCCACAGCGCGCGCGGGCTCGCGCGTGTAGTCCCGAAGCGCCTCGACGAAGGACTCCTTAGCCTCCGCGAGGACCACACGATCCTGGGGTCGCTTCGGCCCGGCCAGCGAGGGCACCACGGTGCCGAGGTCGAGCTCGACGTACTCGGAGTAGCGCGCCTCCCGCAAAGGGTTATGCCACAGGCCCTGGATACGGGCATACGCCTCGACCAGGGCGATCTGATCATCCGGACGTCCCGTGAGGCGGAGATAGTCGATCGTTGCGGCATCAATCGGGAAGATCGCGACGGTGGAACCGTACTCCGGGCTCATGTTGCCGATCGTGGCTCGGTCGGCCAGGGGCACTGCCCCCACCCCGTCGCCGTAGAACTCGACGAACTTGCCGACCACGCCGTGCTTGCGCAGCATCTGCGTGATCGTCAGGACGAGGTCGGTCGCAGTCGCTCCAACTGGGAGTTGCCCCGTGAGCTTGAATCCGACGACACGTGGAATGAGCATCGACACCGGCTGACCGAGCATCGCCGCCTCAGCCTCGATGCCACCGACACCCCAGCCGAGGACCCCGAGTCCGTTGACCATCGTCGTGTGGCTATCGGTGCCGACGACCGTATCCGGGTACGCCTGGCCACCCCGGGCCATGACGACTCGCGCCAGGTGCTCGATGTTGACCTGATGCACGATGCCCGTGCCCGGCGGCACGACCTTGAACTCTTCGAATGCGCCCTGGCCCCACCTGAGGAACTGGTACCGCTCACGATTGCGTTCGTATTCGAGGGCGACATTGAGATCCGCGGCGTCGGCCCGACCGAAGTAGTCGGCGATCACGCTGTGGTCGATGACGAGTTCAGCAGGGGCAAGAGGCTCGATCCGAGCCGGGTCACCCCCCAGGTCAACCACCGCCTCGCGCATCGTGGCCAGATCGACCACAACAGGCACACCCGTGAAGTCCTGCATGATCACCCGCGCCGGCGTGAACTGGATCTCCTCGGAGGGCTCGGCTGTCGCATCCCACGAGCCGAGGGCCCGGATCTGCGACTCGGTGACGTTGGCGCCATCCTCGGTGCGCAGCAGATTTTCGAGCAGGATGCGATGCGTGAAGGGCAGTGAGTCGGCGCCGGGGACCGCGTCGATCCGATAGATCTCGTAGTCCCTCCCGGCCACGGACAGGGTCTCCCGGGCTCCCAGGCTGTTGCGCTCCGATGACACTTCGCACCCCTCCTTGGCTTCGGCCATCACCCTACTCAGCGACCCGTCCGGTCGTGTCCCTGCCTCGGACGCCTCGGAGGGTGCGCGGAACCTGTTAGCGTGACCGGCTGGCAGCGAGGAGGTCCACACCGCATGTGCGGCATCGCGGGAATGCTCGGCCCAGCCGAGGTCACCTCTGCGGTCATCGGCCCCATGCTCGAGGTCATCGAGCATCGCGGGCCTGACGACTCGGGCACCTTCGTCGGCCCGGATTTCGCATTCGGAATGACCCGCCTATCCATCATCGATATCGCGGGCGGACACCAACCCATGTGGACCGACGACCGCACGGTTGGCATCGTCTACAACGGTGAGCTCTACAACTATCGTGAGATCGACGCCGAGCTCGCCCAGGAGGGACGCCCTCCCCGAAGCAGCAGCGACACTGACACCATTCTGCGGCTCTACGAGGCCCAGGGTCGGGACGACCTGCCCGGAATGCTGCGCCGCCTCCGTGGGATGTTCGGCTTCTGCATTTATGACGATCAGCGTCGTCAGTTGATCCTCGCACGCGACCCTTTTGGCATCAAGCCCCTCTACGTCAGGCTCGCGGCTACGGCAGTGGGCCCACGAGTCGCGGCGTTCGCGTCCGAGATCAAGTCGCTGCTCGCTGACCCGGACGTGGCCCCGGACATCGACCTGGACGCCGTGGTCAACTACCTATCGTTTCAGTTCAACCCGCTCCCCCAGACATTCTTCGACGGGATCGTGCGCCTCGAGCCGGGCCACTACGCGGTCATCGACCTCGAATCGCCCGGCTACGAGCCTCGGATGTACTGGCGCTACGACTTCACCTCGCCGGATCACGATGAGCGGGCCCTGGAGGATGAGGTGCGGCAGGTGCTCGAGGACTCTGTTGAGCATCACCTCATCGCCGATGTCCCTGTCGGAGCCTTCCTCAGTGGTGGCGTCGACAGTGCGATCACGGTCACGCTCGTGCAGGAGGCCCGCGCTGCACAGGGCTTAGACCCCGTCAAGACGTTCACCGTCGGCTTCGACGCTGTCAGTGAGCACTCCGAGGCGCGCGAGGTGGCTGATCGCCTCGGTACCGACCATCACGAGATCCACGTCGACATCGGAGAGTACCTGGGCGTACTTCCTGACATCGCATGGTTCTTCGATGAGCCAGTGGCTGATCCGTCCGCGGTCTCGTTGTACTTCGTGGCGCGTGCCGCGCGTGAGCACGTCACCGTCGTGCTGTCGGGTGAGGGGGCGGATGAACTCTTCGGCGGCTATCGCATCTACCGCGAACCCATGGACCTGGATCGCATCCGCCGCCTGCCTGGCCCGGTGCGCAGCCTCGCGGCCCGTCTGGGCCGATCACGTCGCTCTTTCCCCGGTCGCAACTACCTGCGACGCGCATCCACGGATTTTGCGGACCGCTACATCGGCAATGCCTACGTTTTCCGCCCCGAGGAGGTCGCCCTGATGCTCAAGGCTCCGGTCCCCGAGCATCATGTGCGACCGGCCGATGTGCTTGCTGCCACGTACCCCGGCTTCGACGCGCTTCCGGAATCCCGCCGAATGCAACTCGTTGACATGCACTACTGGCTGCGTGGAGACATTCTCGCCAAGGCCGACCGGATGACCATGGCCCATTCCCTGGAGTTGAGGGTTCCCTACCTCGATCCCGAGGTCGCCGCCCTCAGCGCACGCATCCCGGATGACCTGAAGTACCGCGAGGGCACGACCAAGTGGCTGCTACGTCGAGCATTCCGCGGCCGCATCCCTGAGTCGACTGAGCACCGTGCGAAGCTCGGCTTCCCCACGCCGTTTCGCCACTGGCTCAGCGAGGACCCGGATGCCGTGCTCGCGCCGATCCGCCGCAGCGCCTTCCTCGCCGATCTCCTCGACATGGACGTGGTCGAGCGCATGGTGAGCGACCACAGCGCCGGGCGCGCAGACGCATCGCGTCGCATTTTCGTCCTGCTCATGCTGGCCCTGTGGCACGAAGCATTCTTCAGCGGCGACGTGCGGCTACGTCCTTCCGCTCGCCCTGCTCCTTAGGGCGCACGCCAGTCAGCGGCATCGCTGGCGACCTCGGATGACACGAGTTGCCAGGGGACGCTCACCACCATCACCCCGGGGGCAAAAAGCAGGCGGGTCTTGAGCCGCAGCGCGGACTGGTTGTGGAGCAACTGCTCCCACCAGTGCCCGACCACATACTCAGGGACGTACACGGTGACGAGATCACGGGGACTCTCACGGCGCAGGCGCTTGACGTAGTCGATGATCGGGCGCGTGATCTCCCGATACGGGGACTCGATGACGCGCAGGGTCACGGGTATCTCGCGTCGCTCCCAGTCCGTCCTCAGGGCCGCTGTCTCGGTCGGGTCCACATCGACAGTGAGCGCCTCGAGCGTGTCGTGTCGGGTCGCCCGCGCATAGGCGAGCGCCCGCAACGTGGGTTTGTGCAGCTTCGAGACGAGCACGATTCCGTGCACA
>Ga0129336_10002646_pt1 | contig 11012 bp, 24 predicted proteins | sample CPB6_02_DNA_FD_96878 | JGI IMG/M metagenome (GOLD analysis project Ga0129336, IMG submission 96878) | Freshwater to marine salinity gradient microbial communities from Chesapeake Bay, USA - CPBay_Sum_0.6_0.2_DNA | ecosystem: Environmental > Aquatic > Marine > Coastal | place: USA: Chesapeake...
AACGCGTGATCCCATCCACCCTCGGCTATCACCTCACCCCTAATCCTGCGCACGCAATAGTCTCCTCGCCCGCGCATGCTCACGCGATCCGCATCTCTTCACCTCACTCCTTTCTTCTCTCGCGGGGTGCCAGATCTATTGCCACGCGTCGCGCTGCGAGGGCGGTGATGATTGATCCTGCTCTCTTAATAGCGCCATATCTGCGGGGTGTCACGCACGCATCGCGCGATTAGTTTCGTGCCTTTTCGACGATTTCATCCCTCACCACTGCGGAACAGGTGCTGCACTCTGCTGCACACCAGTGATCAAGGGGCGCCTCGCGTCCCTCAACAGCAGTGCATTTCGCGCTGCCTGACTCCGATGCGCAACGCCTACCTCGCCATCGCTACCGGGCTCGCCCTCGGCTTCTCCTTCCTCGGCGCCGTTCACGCCACCGCCGCGCACCTCGATCGCGCCACCCGCGAGCAGTGCAGAACCCAGGACTGGCCCGTCCATCAGCACACCGCTCACATGGAGTTCTGCCGCACCTACCTCGGTACCCGCGCCTTCTGATCGATTGCCCTCACTCGCATCTGCGGGTGGGGGCTTTTTCATTGCCCTCTAACAGCAGTGCATCAGCACTCCCTGTCAGTCGGCAAGCGGTTCTTTCGCCCCGGGGACGCCCGGGTTACCCGCATGACGGAAGGTAAGCTCTACCGTCTCAGCCAGCAATTGCGCCTGCTGGCACGCCACGGCATCGCCCTCTCCGAGGACGGCCGAGCACTCCACGGCGAGATCAACGCCGAAATCGAGAACGCGCGCCTGGTCCTCGAGGACCTGATCGACCAGCTCCTGGACGGTCACATCCTCGGTGACCTGCAGCGCCGTCACATCGATTTCTGCCAAGAGATCGCCCGGCTTAACCGGCCGGCAATACATCAGCTCGAGCTCGAAGTCTGCCCCTTCTGAGCCCGAGCTTCCCTCGCCCTCACTCGCGTCAGCGGGTGGGGGCTTTTTCACGTGCGCCCAGACAGCAGTGCATCTGCGCTCCCTGTCAGGACGCAAGCGGTTCTTTCGCCCCGGCACACCCGGGTTCCCCGCATGGCTACCGCCACCAAGGCCAACCTCGAAGCTCGCATCACTGAGCTCGAATCCCAGTTGGCCGCCAGCACCACCGATCCCAGAGCGGCCGGCATGGTCCGCTTGGTCGGCATGCTCAAGGCCGTCAAGGACATCACCCGCCCCGACGGCAAGATCACCTGCTGCGCCATCCTCACCAACTCCGCCACCGAGCGGCGCGGTGAGCAGGAGCTCAAGGTCGACCTCCCGATCGACGCGATCATCGCCACCGACAACGGCGTGCCGATCGCGTCCGAGATCCTCGACATCGCGCGCAACACCGAGTGGGCCAGGGTCGCGATCAGCGGCTACTGGACCACCTACGGCGAGATCACCCGCAACGAGCGCGGCTACCCCGTCGCTCACCGCCGCCAACTCCGTGCACAGCGCGTTGAGGTGCTGAACTTCGCTCCGGCCGGCGAACCTCCCGCCACCCCGGCGCCCTTCAGCGCCGAACCCACCACCGAGGAAGTCCCCTTCTGAGGTCCACGCCCCACACGCTCCGGCGGGTGGGGCTTTTTTGCTGCCCAGCGCTTCTGCCATGGACATCCGGCTCACCTTGACTCCCGACCAGGCGCGCGCGCTCTGCGACGTCCTGGCCGCTAGCCACGCCCGTCAACACGACACCACGCTCGGCCCTCTTTGGCGCGAGCTCAACACCCAGTTGCTAACTGCACCCACCACTCCTCGGTAACTTCGCCGAGTAGCAGCTCAGCACACCAGCCCTCATCCGCATCCGCGGGTGGGGGTTTTTTGCGTGCGCCCTTGCAGCAGTGCATCTGGGCGCCCCTGTTCTTCGCTCCCGTTACCGCTATGCGCAACACCTTGATCACCCTTGCCGCTTGGACGATCGCCATCGCGGTCGTCAGCTGGCAGCGCCTCGTGCGCCCCGCCATCGAGCGCGCCTTCCCCGGGATCCTCGATCCCGCTCCCGAGTCCATAACTGCGTCTTGCGAGTCCAACCCATGTCTCACCCGCGCCGCGCGCCCCGCTCGCCTCGAGCACACCAGCGCGCCGGCTGAGCAGGCCGAGACCCACGCCCCCGCCGCGCCGCGCAAGTCCCGCACGCGCACCAGCAAGCGCGCCGGGTTCGCCGCCGCCTGACGTACGGACAAACGCCGTACAGCTCACCACCCACCACACGCCCACTACGCGCCATGGTCCTCACCCAGTACCGCGCCGACCGCCAGGTCCGCCTCAGTGTCCGGGGCTCCAGCGACAAGCTCGAAGCCATCGGACTCCTGCTCGAGCAGCTCTTCCCCGGCGAAGTCCTCGTCTCCTCCGATGAGGACGAGCCCGACGAGCTGGACCCCTCCCAGATCGAGGTGCTCGAAGCCATGCACGACTACCAGCTGGCACAGCTCTATTGCATGCCAGCCCCAGCGTGCTAAAACCCGCGCGGACTGCAACCTGCAGCGCGCAAACCAACCCACTCCACGTTCTTTCACGCATCACCATGGGACTCTTCAACTTCAACCTCGGCAACAGCACCACCGCCACCTCCGGCTCCACCCCGGAGATCATCCAGCTCGCCCTCAACGAGGAGATCGTCACCGTCACCGCCGCCGAAGCCAAGGGCCTGACGATCGAGCAGCTGTTCAACCGCTTCGCCTCCGCTCTCGGCGATACCGCCCGCATCTCCCGCTACATCTGCGCGGGGCGCATCGTCGCAGGCACCTCCACCCCAGAGGTCGGCATGATCTACCGCGGCGCCGTCAGCTCCGAATCCAAGGGCTGAGCGCCACACCACATCCCCTCAAGCCCTGCCCTTCGGCGGGGCTTTGTTCTTTCACGCCACCACCATGACCCTCCTGCGTACAGCCCACGACGGCTGCTGGGAGCTGGCGACCAACAGCTGGGGCACCTTCCTGCGCCCCGTCGCCGATCCCGACGCCAACGTCACCATCACCGACGAGCAACTCAAGGGCTTTGAGCTGCGCACCGACATCAGCAAGATCCCGGCTGACCTCTGGCAGCGCTGGATCCAGCTCTGCTTCGCCATGACCGAAGCCAGCAGCGCCAACCTCGAGGTCAGCTGCAGACTGCTGCGCCACGAGGACGACCGCTCCCGCTGGCGCATCCTGGTCCCCCGCCAGGAGGTCTCGGCTGCCTCCGTGCGGGTCAAGTCCTTTGACCGCTCGGTCGACATCGCCACCGGCGAGGTCATCGAGCAGTACCCGCCGATCGGCTGGATTCCCTGCGGCTCCAGCCACAGCCACAACACGATGGCGGCCTTCTTCAGCGGCACCGACGACAAGTACGAGCTGGGCGACCCCGGCCTGCACATCGTCGTCGGCGCCATCGACCTGACCAAACGCAACTACACCCTCGCCGCCTCCATCACCGCCAACCACCGGCGCTTCCTGATCGAGCACGACGCCGTGATCGACACCACGCCGGTCTCAGACGTCAGCTACCACCCCGACGCCCGCGCCATGGTTGCCGTCGCGCAACCGTCAGTCGCCCTGGCCACCACCAGCGGCGTGAGCTGGGGCAAGTCATCCGGCTTCCCCAGCTGGCGCACCATCGGCCACTACCAAGGCGGCGACAGCGAGGACCCCTTCTACTGGTCCGATAGCTGGTCTCATGCGTCTCGCCAGGTGTCTAACCGGCCCGACGCCGCCCCCGCCGACGAGGACGCCGAGATCCTGCTCGCCACGATCGCCGACGCCCTCCACGAGCTGCAGGACAAGCTCAGCCCAGAGGTGGTCCGCAAGCTCGACGAACTCAACTGGCAGATCCACGACGTGATCTCCGACCGCACCCTGCTCACTTGCTTCGACACCTGATGAGCTACTTCCAGATCACCGATGCCCCGCGCATCCACATCCACCCCCTGCCGGTCGGCACTCGACTCGCCCGTCTGCAGGGCACCCCGCCTGAAGACCCCCGCCAGTGGCTGGAGATCAGCGCCTGGCTGGGCACGGACTGGGCCGAAGGCACCAGCGAAGTCCGCTCCTCGGACGACGAGCGCGAGGAGGCGTTCAAAGAGGAGCACTGCCACGGCTGCTCCTTCTACTTCGATGTCGACGACATCCACGTCGGCGACCTGACCCTCGACATCTCCTACCAGGAGGAAGAGGTCCAGATCGCCCAGCGCACCCTGCGCATCAAATCCCCCTGCCCCTGTTACGCCGACAGCATCCATCACGTCGAGTGGCCTTGCGCCATGGGCGAGGACTTCCGCGACTACGAGCACCCCGACTCCGATTCCGATTCCGCCGAAGGCGAGCCCATCACCTACAGCTACACCCGCTTCACCACACGTCTAAATCCCAGCTCCCTCCAGCTGGCTCCATCCACCCGCGGCTACGGCAGCTTCTACGGCGTCGCGCTCCAGCGCGTCGATCGCATCGATGGCACCTGGCTTCAGACCGGTGCCCTGCGCTCACTCAACGCCTTCGACGAAGCCGGCGGGGAGATCTGCTGGGGTCATGGCACCGCCACCCCCGTCAATCTCGCCGACGCTGCCGCCACCTACGTCCGCACGCCCTCCAATAACGACCTGCTCTCCCTCAACGGCTACACCTACAACCTCGAAACCCTGGACGAGGCCCGCTTTACAGACCCTCTCTATGGCATTCAACCCATTAGCGGCGCCCTGTTCGAGCCCACCGCTGGCGAGCACGCCCTGCTGATTGCCAGCACCGCCACGCCGCAGACCTTCCTGCTGCTGGGCACCGCACCGGGCGCCCAGATCGTCAACGGCGTCGCTGCCGTGCTCGCCACCTGGCATCCGGCCGTGCCCTTGCCCAACGGTGACACCCTCGGCTGCTGGCTCTCGCCAGCCCTGCCCGATGGCACCCGCTGGCTGGCGGCCATGGACCCCGAGACCAACCAACCCCTCAACGGCCTGCTGATCGGCCAACTCAAACTCCCCGCTGACCTATGCGCATCCACTCCACCCACGTCATCGGCGCCGGCGGTACTGGCGGCCACCTGATTCCTCTCCTCTCGCGCCTGCTCACCTATCACCCACAGGCCAACGCCGATCTGACCATCCACGACGGCGACAGCTTTGAACCCCACAACGCCGTCCGCCAACCCTGCAGCTCCGACGCGATCGAGCAACCCAAGGCCACCTGGGTGCAGCAGCTCTGCGCCCAGCAGGGGCTGAACGTCCAGGCCAACTGCCGCTACCTCGATCAGCGCCGCTTCCAGCGCCTGCTCGATCAAGCCTCCGGCACCACCCTCTGGGTTGCCGCCGTCGACAACGACGCCACCCGCCGCATGTGCCTCGATGCCCTCGAGGCCGCCCCGCCGCAGCGCAACTGGCTGTTCATCACGCCCGGCAACGCCGGCGCCGATGACCCCAACGCTGCCATCAAGGGCAACGTCCTCTGGTACGGCCGCATCGGCGGGCGCACCTACGGCGTCAACCCCAAGCTCGCCTTCCCCAACATCGAGCACCCCCAGGACGCCATCCCCCGCGAGGGCGGCTGCATGCTCCAGCAGATCAGCTCCCCGCAGCTGATCTCCGCCAATGCCCTGGCGGCTGCACTCACCTTGACCCTGGTGCAGAACCTGCTCGACGACACCCTGCCGCCTGAGGCGTCGACCCTGTTCTTCAACGGCCGCACCTACCAACTCTCCGCCGCGTGATCCCCATGTTCAAAACCGCCACCGACACCACCAAAGTCCACGACGTCCTGCTGCAGCTCGAATCGCTGCATACCGCTTTCTCCGCCTTGCTGGAGCAGGCCAAGGCGCAACTCGAGGCCATCGACCTCACCGATGAGCACCTGCGCAAGATCGGCGATCGCATCCTTGACGATCGCGATCTTCGCAGTGACACCGCCTATCAGGTGTCCTCACGCCTGGCCGATCTCATTGATCAACATGGCACTGACATTGCCGGTGCCAACACCCTGGTGTACGCCATTGCCCGCCGCCTCGATCAGTGCCAGCGCGAGAGCGTCGAATCCCAGATCCGCAGCTACCTCGAGAGCGAGACCTTCGACGCCCTGATTCAACGCCGCGCCTTCCAGATCCTTGATGCCGGCAGCAACCGCCACATTGACGACCTGGTTCGTCAGCGCCTGCGCGAGATCATCCTCGCCCTCTACGGCGCTGGCGCCAGCGCTGACATCACCACCGCCTTCTCGGACGCACGCACCCAGCGGGAGGAGGTGCAATGAGCACCGATCACGCCGATCCCCAGCGCGACGCGCTGCTGCAACTCCTCGCCCGCGTCAACGCCGAACTCAAGGACACCCCGGGCACCAGCTTCGGGGTTGTCCTTGATGGCCAGGGCAACGCCTACTTCCAAGACCCGGACGAAGCCAACACCCCCGAACTCCCGCTGCCATGAACATCGACCACCTCTACGTCGTCGACACCGACTCCGGCACCTTTTTCGGCGCAGCCACTGCATACTTGATGGACTTTCGCAAGCTCGATGATCAAGAGCTCGTGGACTTCGTCCACGGCACCGACTCCGATCGCAGCGAGCTAGGCGAACGCTACGGCACTTCCATCCAGTGGCTTGTCGACACCTATCGACCCTCCGTCTACAACCCAGGCGACACCGACAATGGCTAACAACTACGAATCCGGCGCCACCATCGTCCCCGCCGACTGCTTTGCCCCAGGCGGGGCCGAAGCCGCTGTTCTGATCAACTGCGAACTCCAGAGCATCCTTGAGCAAGATGACCGCCCAGAGGAGTTCGACGATTTCTCAGCCGGCAACCTCGATACCGAGATGCTCGGCAACGGCTCGCTCTACCTTGCCAGCGGCGACGAATACTTCTGCTACCCCAGCTTCGAGTACCTGATCGAGAAGCTCGCAGAACGCAAGTTCCTTATCAAAAGCTTCGGCATCCAAGTCGCCTACTACTGCAGCAAGCTCCGCCCTGACGAGCACGGTGGCATCTACTACCGCGCCCTACCCAGCGGCGAGATTGCCTCCATCAATACCTGCCTCGATGATCTCACCGACGAACAGTTTCTCGACGTCGTCGATGCCCGCAACCGCCCCTGCGGTTAGGCGCCGTAGGCCACCTCGGGCTGCACGCCACCCCTGGCGCTGTAGCCCGGCTCACTGTTCTCCGGCGCCATCGGATTGCCCATCAGCCCCTGGGGCCACAGCGATCCGATCGCCGATGACAGCCGCAGCCCGTTGAGCGATCCATTGCTCAGCCCAGCGCGGATCTGCATCGGCTCAAATCCCAGTCGCTCACCCGCCATCTGCACGGGGAAGTCGTTATCCATAGCGCTTCAGCTTGCAGAGGCGGACCGCTTCATCCGCCATGCGGTAGTAACTGGTGCGCGTCTTTCCCGCTGCCTCCAGGGCAGCCTTGACGCGCAGCCACAGCGCACATTCCCAGCGCGCCGGGATCTCCACCTCAGACGAGCTCGTTATCGCGCTCGGCTGAAGTCTGCTGACCTTGCTGCAGGTAATCCATCAGGGCCACCAAGCCCTGGCCGGCAGCGGTTAAACCAGCAGCGGTACCACCCGCCGCTGCGCCATAGAAGCCCACCTGCCCAGCGCGATTGGCTGCTCCGGTCCCGGAGAGCATGCGCTGCAGGTTGTACAGCGGATTCTGCGACGCTTCGCGATCCGCCGTCTCACGCAGCAACTGCTCGGCACCGCCGGATGCAAAGACCTCCTGGGACGCCGCACCCGGCTGACCGCGCAGCATGCCCTCCAGATCAGACAGCCCACCCTCGGAAACCCCATAGCGAGCGCCCACCCGCTGGGCGGCCTTGGCCGGGGATGCCTTGGCCTGGCTGCTGATGTCAGCCATCACCGCCTTGCGACGTGCGGCCAGCTGCGCATCAGCTTGCTGGGCCATGTAGCCCCGGATCCTCTCATCCAGGCTGGCAATACCGCCAAACATCGCGGAACGATTCGTACTGCGTTGCACTCATTCTAGTTGGCTCTTTTTTCGCCCCCATGCAGCAGTGCATGTCAGGGGCTTGCTTCGTTGTTCTCTTCTTTCACCATGGAACTCAACCTCGGTCCTCTCTCCGCTCGCCTGTATTCGGGCAGCAACTGGACCCACGCCGAACTGGCCTGGGTGTCCAACCGCAACGGCGGCATGGCCCGCCGTGAGACGGCCATCAACGCCGGCTTCAAGTCCGATCACCTGATCGACATGGTCGGCAAGGACAATCCCGCCGATACCTTCGAGTGCCCGGACACCGGTACCCTCCACTTCGGCAAGATCGTCCAGACCCCGACGGGCGTCTACGCGATCACGGCCAAGGAGGTCTACACCAAGGCCCTCTACTCCAAGGCCGTCAAGCAAGGCCTGGCCGCCGCCGAGTCCGCCACCGAGGTGGTCGAGGCACCCGCGCCCTCTCCGGCCGTCGTCGCCTGACCCCCATCGTCACCCTGCCCCGGCACGCACTCTGCGCGCTGGGGCTTCCTTTTTGCTGAAAGCCCGCCACAATACGCCAGCCACATCACGCGCCATGACCGATGACATCGATCGGCGCCTGGGCCCGCTGGTTCGTCTTCGCAATGCCACGGCAGAACTCCTCGCCGACGCCAAAGCCGACCTCCGCCAAGGCACCTCCTCCTCTGCTGAGCGCCGCTCCGTCCGCGCCCTCGCTCGGCAACTGGCGTCCTTTGACCGCCAGCTCGAGACCGCAAGGCAATCGCTATCTCGTGCGCCGCGGCGTCCATTCACCACGTTTCACGCTCCACATCTATGACCTCCGCACCTGTCTCTGCTGGTGCTGCACCTTCACCAGCCAGTACGACCGCAACGCCTACCTCAACCAGCTCCGCGCCGGTGCCACCACCACATGCCCGGACCTCCTCTGCCCAGAGTTCAGCCTCAACGGCCTCTTCTGACCCCAGAGGCCAAGGCGCCTCGTCGCTCTACGCCCTGGCCATCCAGGTGCAGGACATCGACGGCGAGATCGCCCTGGCCGCCGAGCTGCTCGAGTCCGATGACCCGGCCGAGCGCGAGACCGCCGTCGCCCTGATCGAGCAATTCCTTGTGGCCGCCGAGCATTCGCGCGGCCTGCTGCTTGATAAGGCCGACCGCGTCGCCGGCTACATCGATCACCTGCGCGCCGTCGCCCAGTTCCGCAAGACGGAATCCGAGCGCCTGGCAGCCCTGGCCGCTGCCGACGCGCGACGCGCCGAAAGCCTCACCTCCTACCTGATCAACGTCCTCACCAAGCTCAACCCCGGCGCCACCAAGTTCTCGCTACCCACCCACGAGATCCGCAGCCGCAAGTCCACTTCCGTCCTGATCGAGGACGAGGACCTGATCCCCGAGGACTTCCGCAAGCAACCCCTACCGCGCCGCGAGATGCCGCCCTCCAAGGCTGACATCAAAGCCGCCATCGCCTCCGGTACCGCCGTACCTGGCGCCTCCCTGCAAACCAACACCAGCTGGTCGATCAAATGACCTTCGAGACCTTCCGTGATAACCGCGGTTACATCTGCGATGCCCTCGCCACCTATGGCGGGGGGTTCTGCCAAGGCTTGGCCGTTGCCCTCTCCCGTGCCGACGGCAGCAATACCCGGCGTATCTACGAGGCCTGGCCCGAACTCTGGGCCGACTACGGGCCGGGCGGGCGCTTCTTCCAGCGCCATGGCTGCTGACTTCTGGCACGCAGCCTCGCCCTTCGGATCTCACCTGCTCACACCCAACAGCAAGCGCGCCGTCCTCCTGCTCCGCGAGTTCTGTGATCCCCCCGACCTTTATCGCCGTCTCGGCCCTGCTCTCCTGCTGGATCCCGAGACGGCGCAGTTCCTGGTCGACGTTCTCCGTTTCTTTCACTACCGCATCCAATGGCTACCTACTTCATCACCAGCGACCCAAAACCAAGCAGCCGTAACCCCAACTACCACGGCGTCTACTACGGCAAGCCCGCCAAAAACGGCGGTGAGTGCTACGCCATCTTCCCCAGCTACCTCGCCAAGCACGTCAAGAAAGGCGACGTCATCGACGACGAGCACACGTCCTTCGACACCGCCCTCAACGCCACGGTCCTGGCGCTCGACTTTGAGCAGCCAAACGGCAGCGAACTTTCGCTCCCTCCTGGAGAGAACGGCTGGTCCGATCCTGACGCTCTCACTGCCCTCGCACCCGCCGACGCCGCCGTCGTCGCCGCGGTCGCCGAAAACGTGAAGCCCAATCCCGTGCCAGGCCGGGCCTTCTCGCCCAAGGCGCAGCGCCGCGCCGATGCCGCCGCCCGCGCTGCCGAGCACAACCTCGACCTCGAGCTGCTAACCATCCTCGATCAGGCCTGCAGCGCCTTCAACTACGCCTGCCGCCGCATCGGCACCGCCGAGAAGCCGCGCGCCATGGAGGCCCAGAAGCTCGCCACCACCGCGCTCATCCCCTGGCTCAAGAGCCGCGGTGTCGCCCTGAGCGAAGACGACGAAAAGGCCATGTCTTTCTGATGGCCAACCTCTCTCCTCTCTTCCGCAAGGACCCTTGCCTTCGTCTGGCGCTCGAGCTCGGCTTCTCCATCAAGCCGGGCCGGCGCCACTGGCACCTCAGCCACCCAGCCGGCGGCCACACCATCTGCTCCTTCGGGCGCAAGCGCTCCGTGCGCAGCGAGCGCAACACCATCGCCGCCATCAAGCGGGCGGCCTGCTGCCCAACGCCTACTGCGACGTGAACCATCCCTACCTCTACCCCGATCAGGCCCCCTGGACGGAGGACTACCAGGAACTCCGCCAGATCCTGCGCTTCAAGTACGGCATCCCATGCGATGACGACGACACACCTGAACCTGACACCGATGACTGACAGCAGAGACAAGCCCATTGCCAGCTTCATTGTCAGCGGCGCTGATCCGCTGACCTCGATGACCGTCAGCGGCGAAACCGTCACCCGCGCCGCAGAAGACCCCGTCGCCATCGGACGACTGATGGTCGACATGGCCATCGCAGAAGGCGACCACGACCTCGATGGCTACAGCCTGACCTACGAGCGCAACGACGC
>Ga0129336_10002647_pt1 | contig 11011 bp, 8 predicted proteins | sample CPB6_02_DNA_FD_96878 | JGI IMG/M metagenome (GOLD analysis project Ga0129336, IMG submission 96878) | Freshwater to marine salinity gradient microbial communities from Chesapeake Bay, USA - CPBay_Sum_0.6_0.2_DNA | ecosystem: Environmental > Aquatic > Marine > Coastal | place: USA: Chesapeake Bay...
CTCTTATTATAGTGAAACTCAAGATTTTAATCCTCAAGAAGCTTTGAAGGAAGGTGCTGGTTATGGTCTTCTTAAATATGAGACAGAACCTAATTATGAACAGACAAAAGATATTAATGATAATATTGGATATTTAACACAACCAACAAAAACAATTGAACTTGACCCTAAATTAAAACCATTTACTATTAATGATATATCAAGAACTTGGGATGGAACTTATGGTCTTAATGCTTCTTGGTATTACGGATTAAGAGATAAAAATCCTGAATTTAATTATGGAACTGAATTATATTTCCCACAATCATATCCAAATCATTATTATAATACACAAAAATTTGCTCCTATTTATAATGTTCTTAATAAACCTTCTTATCCAATTTAATTGATTTTAATTTTTTTTTTTTCTATTTATATATACAAATGGATAAAATTTTATGTGAATGTGGAACTATGATTAGTAAAAAACAATTATCAAAACATAAATTAACAAAGAAACATTTAAATGCTATTGATAAGAAAACATTAGATTTAACATCTGAACCTGAATCAGAACCTGATACTGAAACTGATACTGATACTGAAACTGAAACTCAAAATGATGATTATGATGATGAAAAGGAACAAGAACCAGAAGAGGAATTAGTTATCAAACCTGTTTTAAAAACAATTGAAAAAAACAATGATATCGCTCAAAAACGAAGAGAACATTTAAATAAGATTAGAGAGAAAGCACACGAAGCAATTAGACAAAAGAAGTTACAAAAGTTACAAGAGAAAGTTAATAAAGAAGTTGAAATTGAAACAAAAGCAAAGATGTATGATGAACTTATTGAAAAACAAAAAAGAGATGAAGAATTAAGAATTCAAAAAGAACAAGAACAAAAAGAAAAAGAAATTAAAAGAAAAGTAAGTGATTATGATAAGTTACTTGAAGAAAATCTTAAATTAAAAGCAAAACAAAATATGACATTTAATGCTGATAGATATGCCCAACACGCTCTTATTGATAATATAAGACAACAAAGAATGGATTATTTAACTCGTCATTTGGGTATTAATTTATAACTTTATAAATAATAAGATGATTTTATTAGAATTATTTAGTGGAACACAATCAGTTGGTAAAGTATTTAAAGAAAAAGGTTGGGAAGTAATATCTTTAGATATAATGAAAAAATATAATCCAACAATAACAACAGATATATTAAATTGGGAAGGTTATAAAGAATTACCAAAAATAGATTTTATATGGGCATCACCACCTTGTAATTCATTTAGTACATTAGCAATAAGTTGTAAAACAAGAGATTGGTATTCATTAGAACCATTAAAAAAAAATGCAGAATTGGGAAATAAAATATTAAATAGAACATTAGAAATAATTAAATATTTATTAGATAAAAATAAAGATTTATTATTTGTTATTGAAAATCCATTTGGAATGATGTATAGAATGCCAATAATAAATAGTTTTAATAAAGAATTAACTTATTATTGCCATTATGGTTTTGAATGGAAAAAAGCAACACATTTTTTTAATAATTTTACAAATGGTTTAAATTTGAATAAAGAAAAAATAACAAAAGAAAAACAAAAAACTTTAAAATCTGTTGTTAAATTACCATTAAAAGATAGATATTCAATACCACCAAAATTAATAGAAACAATTTATAATTCTTATATGGAACAATATACAATAATCCCAAGAATAGAATATAGTTTTGAATATACTGACGCTATGATTTTAATACGTCCTTCTTCTTAGCATAACGTCCTCGCATATATTCACGCATATATTCCCTTTTCTTTTCTTTTCTTGCTAACTTTCGTTTTTCTTTTTCAGTCATATTTTCAGTTGGTTTATAGACAATCTTTCGTCCTCTTTTGGGTTTGGGTCTTTCATTAGGAATAGCATTAAGGACTGATGAAAATACATCAGCAACGATATTTGAACCTTTTAATGTTGCTTGTGATTTAGCAACTACCAATTTCTTATTTTGAATTTCATCTGCTTTCTTTTGTTTTGCTTTCTCTCTTTGAAGTTTCTTTGCTTCCGCCATTTTTGCTTTATAAGCAACCTCCCCCAATTGTTCTTTTAACTTTTGACGATACTTTGCAGCACTTATCTTATTATTTTCTTTCTTCTGAGGCATTATAATCTAATATTAATGTCTTTAATAAAAATAATCATTTTTTTCTTATATAAGTTTCTTAAAAAAATTATGAAGTTAAGAATGAAGTAAATAAGAATAAGATTCTCATAATACTATCATTTATAGTTCTTAATAATGATGTATGAGGATTTACTTTTAATTTCTTTGTTAATTGTATTATCATATTAAAATCTGGAAAATCTGGTATTGGATTATCATAATGATCTTTTATAGTTAATGACAATGATTGAACGATTTCTTGTTTATTTGCTTTAAAATTAAAGGAAGTTCCACCATCATAATTTTCATAAGAAATAATGGAATTATAACAATTCTTAATAGGTATAGCACATACGATATTGTTAGGTTTAACCAAATTCCCATTATTTTTAAAATTATCCAAATTATTATCATTAATACTTAAATCAAAACCAGCATCTAAATGAATAAAAAGATTTGTAATACTCATAACATTTATTGGTATTGTTGAAGTTAATGATGAATTTGATGGTATAGTTATTTGAGTTTCAGTTATTTTAAATCCCAATAATGCGTGACAATTGATTGGTTCGAGAATAATTGTATGATTTTGATTTTGTTTTGTATAAGTAAATTTATTTGTTTTTTTATCATAAGTAACATTAATTTCTGCTGTTGATTTAATTAAATTGAAATAAGTTACAATATCATCTACACTTATATTCCCATAAGGTAATGAAAAAGAATATTTTGTTCCTTGATGATATACATTAAAATTATTATTATAATTATTAATGACCTGATAGAAAGTATAGAAGGTATTGAATGAAATAATTGATATATATAACTCTTCATTTGGTTTCACTGAAATAATACCATCAGGTATATAAATTTCAACTGTATGTTTATCTTGTGATTTTATATTATTAATATAAATATTTGTTTTTTCAGGTAGAGAAACAATTATATCTTGTGATTGTTCCATTATTTAAGAGTCTTATCTATATTAATAAGACGATTTATTTTATTTAATAATTTTTTTTCATTATAAATCTTATCTTCTGGTGGTACATCCATAATAACAAATGAAACCATAAAACCTTCTAAATCATCTTTATCAGTAGTTATTGATAAAGTTTGAGGTATATATTCATAAGTATTATTTGTAGCATTATTTTTCCAACAATTACCAATATCAAAAATTAATTCAAATTCAAACACACCATTCTTTAAAAAATCACCTGTTATTGGATATGAAAAGATATTATATGGACTACTATTAATATAAAGGTTTCCATTATTATCGCAATTCATTCTTGGTTTTTGTGATGTTATAAGAGCATCAGGTGCTGAGTTATTTCCAGTATTAATTGATGAACCAAAACCTTGAGTATTTAAAAGGACTGGTGTGCTAAAGATTACTGAACTATTACGACCTTTTGAAGAACTATCAAAAAGATTATGATTTGGAATATTTAACAATCTTAATACGATATTATTCACTGCTTTTGATTGTAAAAATGATTGTGATATGACATTTGGAATACAAATACTTTCAATTACTAATTTCGCTTTTGTGCTGATATCTAAATTCTTTAAATTTGGATTATTTATTGTAAATCTATATTTCTTAGTATTTAATCTTGTTGTAAATCCTGCTGCCTTAGTTGTAAAGGAAACTCCGTCTATCACTTGAGTTACATCTGCTTGTGGTGCTGGAAATAGAGTTGAATTTATAGCAGTTGTATAAATGGAATTAGTATCATCTTTAAGTTCATCATCAATACCTAAAAGGGTTATTTTTGCTCGTTGAATATATTCAGTCATTATCGTCTATAATAATAAGAAGAAATAAAAATAATCATTTTTAAATAATTATAATATTCTTTTATATGAATAATAAGGAATTGAAGGATTTATATTATTTAATAATCGTTTTTCTTCATAGACATCATCTTTATCATCATCTATATCTTTAATAATAAAATTAATATTAAAACCTTCCAAATTATTTCTATCAGTTGTATAACTTAAAGTTTGATGAATATAATTATAAGTATTAGTATCTGAGGTTGCTTGAAATGTTTTTGAAATATCATAAATTAATTCCATTTCTATTTCACCATTTTCTATTAAATCTTTATTAATACCATAATTAAATAAATAATCACTTGTATTTGTTATTAATATACCATTATTATCAGTATTTATTCTTGGTTTATCATCTTGATTAAGATTATCTGGATTTAATCCAAATGAAAATCTTGTTCCATAACCTTGAGTATTTGCTTTTAAAGGACAACAGAAAATAATTGGATTTCCTGATTTACCACTTTCAAAAAGGTTTGTAGAATTTATTCCTTTCATTTTTAAAATGACATAATTAGTTGCTTTTGATTGTAAAAATGATTGTGATATGATATTTGGTATATAAATTGATTTTATAATTAATCTTGCTTTATCACTTAAATTTAAATTTTTAATTGAACCATTTAATTTAAATAAATATTTCTTTGTATTATTTTTCACGAATGATTGTAATACTGGACTTATTGTATAATTATTACCATCTATTGTAGTTGTCAATAATCTCGTAGCATCTGTTGCTTTAAAAAAGTTCTTTGATGATATAGTTTTTATTAAATTAACTCTCCCTTTATATAACTCTTGAACTTCTGCTAATGATAATAATTTATCATTATAAATTCTAAAATCATCCATATAACCATTAAAACTACCACTATAACCTGATAAACCAATATAAGTAGTTGAATTAAGATTTAATTCCGCAGTTAAAGTTTTTGTATGAAATAAAGTTCCATTTTTATAAATTTTAAATACTTTTGCTGTTGTTTCATAAGTAATAACTAAATGTATCCATACATTAAAAAATTCAGCAGTTGGAATATTATTTGTTAAAATATCATTACCGCCGTCATTAAATATAACAAAAATATCATTTGCCCTCATCCATAATACAAGTATTTGAAGTGATGAAGCAACTGATCCTAATTGAAAAAGGGTGTGTGTAGCATTTGTAACTCCTATTCTTTTAACCCAAACAGATATACTCCAACTTTTATTAACAAGACTAAAATTTCTTCCTACTGATATATATTGATTACCACCAAAACAAACAAAACTACCACCTTGACCTTTAAGACTATTTTCATAATCACAATTATAATTACCACCATTAAAAAATGTTCCTGTATTTCCTGAACCACTATTATCAGTAACAGATGTTGCCCCATCATCAAATTTATACCAAAGATTTGGATTAAGAGTTGTTTCATCCACATTTTTAATAAGGGGATATGATCTATCTTCATAAAAATTATTATATAAAAGATTTAATTCTTGTGGTGTTACTACATAATCATAAATTCTAAAATCATTAATTAATCCTTGAAAGAAAGATGTTGAATATTTTCCAATGATTAAACTATTGTTAGTATTAAATTCAGCACTGAAATTCTTTCTACCAACTTCTATAGAATTTCTATATATAATAGCAGTTCTTGAAACTGTTTCATAAGTAATAGCAATATGAACCCAATTACCAGCATCATTTGGAAAAGTAATAAAACTATCAAGATTATCATTAGTATTACTAAAAGTAAGATTATTAGTTGATTTATAACCAGCACTTATAGTAGTATTAGCAGTTATACCACTACCTAATTCAAATAAATAATCATTACGAGAATTAGCAGTCCTTTTAACCCAAAGACAAATTGAAAAATTCTTTTGATTTAAATTAAAAGCACTTGTTTTTTCTAAATATTGATTTGTTCCATTAAAAGAAGCACTACCAACTCCTCTTTTAACATCTGTACTTGATGTTGCTCCATTATTAGTTAAATTATGATTATTCATAAAATCATTACCAATAGTTGAAAGACTATCAAAACGAAACCATACTAATGGACTTTTATTTATATTTAAGAAATCAGTGGATGCTTTAGCAGGGTCAGTTGTAGTTGGTATTTTACCTCTTTGTGTTTCTTGTTCTACATTATCACTAAATACGAATTTAAGATTTGAACCAGTAGCAAAATTAAGATTAAAAGTATTTTCATAATTATAAACTGCTGATAATTTTTCAGTATTACTATTAACAAATACATTTGATGATAAAGTTGTATTTGTTGAAAAGTCTGGTGAGAGATTTATATATGTATCATCAATAGCATAATTAGTTGAATTTATTCTTGTATTATAAATAGAATTGATATCATTTTTAAGTTCATCATCAATACCATAAAATGATATATCTGCTTTTTTAATTAAATCCATCTTTGTTCCTTTTATTAATAAATAAATAAAATAATATAATTATTCTTCTATAACTTCCGTTTCAGGTTGTTGTTCCTCTTTTTTATCTTGTTCTTCTGAAGTCATCATTTCTTTTGTAAGTTTTCGAGTATCTTCAATTAATTGTTTAATTCTTTCAGTTGCACGAATAAATTCAGGAGTATTTTCCTCAGGTTTTTTTTCACCTCGAATATCATAAATTAAATGACAAGCAATTGAATATTCAATTAAATGTAAATCTACATCTGGATATAATTTCTTTGCTAATACTATATAATGATAATATAAATCAGTATCTAATTCAGTTTTATTACCTTTATCTTCAATAACATTTGAAGTAATATCACTAACTTCAATTTCGCTTGCATTAGCATCTTCAATATTTGAACTCATCGTTTCTTATTTATAATAAGAAAATAAAATTTTAAATTTATTTATATTAATAAAGAAATGATTAGAACTGAAAAGATAAAGGATTTGAAATCATATTCAATAAAAATTCATAAGAAACCTGAACCTCGATGTAATAATGAGGCATTACCATCATTTTTCTTTAATGCTCTTTTTATAGGTATCACCGGTGCTGGCAAAAGCTACTCAATGATTAAATTACTTAAGATGTACGAACACGAAGGAGTTATTGATGATGAAGGTTTTGCTTGTGAAATGCGATATATCCTCATTAGTCCCACGAGTAAAAGTGATGCTAATGCTGTTTTTCAATTATTAAAAATAGAAGAAGATGATTTAATTGATGATTTTTCATTTGATGTATTAGAAGATAAAGTTAATGAATTAATTGAAGAAAAGAAGATGATTAGTGAATGGAATCTTTATTGTAAAGTTTTTAAGAAGTTTTATAAAAATCAGGATATTGATAGTCTTACTGATGAAGAATTAGAAGTTTTAGAGAAATATGGAATGGAAGCAGATGAAACACCAAGAAGAAAGAAAACTAAGATTTATTGGTTAATAGTTGATGATATGATTGGTTCTGGTATTTTTAGTAGAAGTAATAAAAATAAATTTAATAATCTTGTTATTTTATGCCGTCATCATAGTATTTGTATAGCAATGACTGCCCAACATTTAAATGCTGTTCCACCATTAATAAGAAGTAATTGTAAAGTTTATGTTATATTTAAAGCAAATAATTTCAAAAAGATTGTTGAAGGAGTTTTTAATGAAGTTTCTGGATTATTAACATTAGATAATTTTATTGCTATGTATGAAGATGCTACAAAAGAAATGAATAATCATTTAACTATTATTAATGATAAGAAAATGCCTGAGAAATATAAATATCGCAAAAATTGGAATGATTATTATGTTTTTAAATAATTAAATTATTTTTATTTATTTCATATTTATAAATAGAATAAGAATGGTTATTAAAAATATGAAAAATAGTAATAACAATAATAATAATAATAATGCATCTATTAAAGAAAATAGTGGTTCTGCTGTCAATGATAATGATAGAATAAATACAAATGTAAATATAAAAATTGATATGGGACAACCACAAAAACCTAAAAGAAGAGTTAAAAGAAAACCTAAAGTTCAACCTGAAATACCTACACAAGTTCCTGTTAAAAATAATCTTGCTCCAGTTCCATTGGGTGCTACATATATGCCTTCTTCTTCAACTTATGATACATCCTTACCTGCCTTTAGACCTACATTTGAAAGCACAAGAGTTCCAACTGGTATTGATGGTGGTATTATTATTCCTCCACCAGTTGCTCCTATTGTTCCTTTTGTTCCTGCTCCTGCTCCTGAAGATGGTTATCGTTTGGGTGCTGGTACTCCTGCTTATAGTGATAGAGGTGCTATGGGAAGTTCGGCAACACCTGTTTTTTCAAGAGAATTAACACCTGCTCCTGTATCGAGAGAATATACACCTATGAGTATTGCTCCTGTATCAAGAGAAATAACACCTATGAGTGCTATAAGTGCTATGAGTCGTGATAGTGGAGTTAGTCAAACATCTTATGGTAGTGATTTAGTTCCTTATATACCTCCACCTGTTGGATATTTACCAGAAACCTTTACTACTTATCAAATGGAACAACAACGATTTGAAAGACCACAATTGATGAGTGAAAGCAGAGAGCAATCCCCTTTATTTCCACCAAGACCATTATCAACACCAAGACCACCAAAAAAGGCGATTGTTACACCTGTTCCAAGACCATCACCTTTTCCTGAAACACCAACAATTACGAGACCATCATTTCCAACAACTCCTCCACCTGAAGTCCAACAACTTTTAAAAAATCAAGCAGAACAAGGTGCTAAATTTAATGCTTCAATAGAATTAAAACGATTTGTTAGAGGTGCTATTAATAGAAATAAATTAGAAAAAATTAATAATGCTGTTGAAGTATTACAATATCAAACCAGAGAGTTTCTTGCTAAGAAAAGGATAAGAGAAGAAGATAGTAAAAGATTAAAGGCATTAACAACTCTTCAAGGATATGTTAGAAAACAAATACAACAACCTGAAAATATTTCAAAAAACTTTTTAGATTCTTTAATTGATGATGTTGAAAGAGAAGTTAGTGCTGAAGAAAGAATACAACAATTTTATGGTGAAAGAGGTGGAAGTGGTATTAGAGAAGTTAGACCTGAAATTGCTGTTAAAGAAGGGTTAAGTCCAAGTTTAACAGAAAGAAGTGGTGCTACTACTTATGATATACCATCACCATCCGGAACCTTAAGTGGTTTTGATGAAAGAAGACGACAAAGATTAAGGGATTTAGAATCACAATTGGGTATTAGAAGTGATATATCAATACAACCAATTATTCCTGAAGAACCAATGATGACTGAAAGAGAAAGAGTGAAACAAGAATTATTACAAGCACAACAAGAGATTGCTGATAGAATGAAATCAATTGAAGAACCACCTCAAGAACCACCCAAAGAATCACCTAAAGAAGAAGAAAAGGCAAGAAAGAGGGAATTAAAGAAACAAGCAAAACAAGCAGAAAAGGAATTAAAGAGATTAGAAGAAGAAGCACAAAAATTAATGGAACAAAGACAACAAGAACAAAAAGCAAAAAAAACACAAGAAGATGAAGAGAAACAAAGACAGAAACAAATAGCGGAAGATATTAAAAAAGCAGAAGAAACACAAAAGAAGTTAGATGAAGAAAGAAGGGCAAATGCTCAAAAACGAAGAGAAGCAACTCGTAAAAAACTCGATGCTATTAAAAGCAGACAAGCAAGAACAATTCAAAATGCTTTTAGAAATAAGAAAGCAAGAGAAATAAGAGATACTTTAGATAATGTTATTACTGGTGTTGAATTTCAAGTTGAAGAAGAAGAAACACAACGATTAATTAAAGAAGCAGAAGCAGAACAGAAACGCATTAAAACTGAAAGAGCAAAAGCAAAACGAGAAGCGTTTTTGAAAGAAGAAAGAGAAAAAGCAATGAAATTACAAAAATTAAATGATGAAGTAAAAGGTGTTTTAGATGATTTAGTTAATAATGTAGAATTAAATGTTTTACAACAAGAAACAGAAGCAGAACTTGCTAAAGCAGAAGCAATAAGATTAGAACAACAAAGACAATTAGAAGAATTAACTAAGCAAAGGGAATTAGAGATTTTAAATCAAAGAAAGAAAGCAGAAGAATTAATAAGAAGACAAAAAGAAACAATTAAAAATGCTAAAACTGAAATGGAAATAAATGATATACAAACTGAAATTGATGAAACAACTAAACATTTGAAAAGAATTGAAGAAACTTATAAAAAAATAGTTAAAACTAATAAACAAATTACTGAAGCAGGTCTTGATATTATAACTAAAGGTAAAATTAAAGAAATTGAATTTGACGCTAATGAATTCGATAAATTCATTGAAAGTATTCCAAATACAAAGAAAGTAATTGATGATACTCAAAAGAAGATTAAACAAGTTGCTACAGATAAGAGATTACAATATCAAGATAGACAAGAACGATTATTTAATATTAAAAAGAAAAGTGCTATGAAATTAATTGGAAAAGTAATTAGAGATAAACTTGATAGAAAAATAATTTTTAATAAGTTAGAACAATCATTTTTAAATGATGAATATGAGAATGAAATTGCTAAGATTGAAGATGTATTGAAACAACAAGAAAGTAAAGTTATTAATATGAGATTTGAAAAGATAAGAGAAAGAATAAGAAAAGAAACTGAACCATCAGCACTTCGTAAAGGATTAAGTTTTGGTTTGGGAGCATTGGGAAAACTTGCTATTGGTACAGGAAAACTTGCTATTGGAACTGGTAATTTAGTTGTTAAAGGTGTTGTTAAATCAAAACAAATGTTAGATGAACGAGCAGAAAGATTAGCAAGAGAACAAGAAGAATTAGAGAAGGAACTAAAACGAAAACAATCTGCTATTATACTTCAAAAGAATGTTAGAGGAAAACTTGCTCGTGAAGAATATAAGAAATTATTAAAAGCAAAAGAAGATGAAGCAAATTCTATTACAAATCGTGTTAAAGGTATATTTGATAGTTTCAGTTTCTTTTCATCGAAATCAGAAGAACCTAAGAAAG
>Ga0129336_10002648_pt1 | contig 11008 bp, 3 predicted proteins | sample CPB6_02_DNA_FD_96878 | JGI IMG/M metagenome (GOLD analysis project Ga0129336, IMG submission 96878) | Freshwater to marine salinity gradient microbial communities from Chesapeake Bay, USA - CPBay_Sum_0.6_0.2_DNA | ecosystem: Environmental > Aquatic > Marine > Coastal | place: USA: Chesapeake Bay...
AAAGCCAGCATCCCCGCGTAACAAATAGGTATAGACCGGGCTTATCTACCCCCTCCACTCCTCCGACCCCATGAAATGGCCGTTGCCCGATAACGCAAAGATCGGAATGAAGCTCACTTTTGTCTTGATCATATTGGCACTCGCCTTCGTCAACAAAAAGAAGGAATCAATCTCCTCCAACATCTGGGCCTGGATCTCAGCCCTCACCATAGGCAACATCATTATTGCTGTGGTGTGGTGACCGGTCTTAGATACTCCCTTTAACTGCCATCCAAGTTACAAGTTTAATTTGGTTTTCAGAAACAGTCTCAAGGGGTGTGGGAGGTTCAGGTTTTTGAATTCCCGAGGATTCAATTACTTCCTTTACCGCAAGAATTCTTTCCTTGTCGGTCCCTTCGAAGGAGAGAGCTGTACGAACCGCTCGCTCAACTTTCTTGGAAGGCACTGCATTCAACTTTCCAATGAGTTCTCTGCGGTCTTCCACACTCAAAAATTCTCCTGATTGGAAAACTAGAGCAGATGCGTCTCGGAAAGATTTTGGCGAATCTGGTTTCAAATTAATCGGATCTGTTAAGAACGACCAATCTGTAAATACACTCTCTCTGGCAACGGTCCAAGCATCAAAGGCGTGATCGTAAACCTCAGGGGTTATCCATCGAGGCGTAGCTTGCGATACTGGATCGGCTGCTACCAATGCAGCAAGCATGTCATCGTTCACTATTGGCTTGCCTTCTTCAATATAGACATTCCAATTTTCATCAACGGGAACAAATCTAAACCAAGGTTTCTCATGGGTTCCGATTTTTATGCAGAAAACGTACCCATTCGACCTAATTCTAGGATTTTCGAATCCACTTCCTGAACCATAAGGAAGATTTTCTACATTATGTCTTATGAATGGATCTTTCATTTCAAGAGAGAGTCGTCTTCTATACTCTTCACCGGAAAGTGCGGCACTACTTCCACGAGACTCAAGCAATTCAGGATTTTCATTGTAAAGTTGATCAATTTGCTCTTTCGTGTCTGCAAAAATAATTTGCTTGCCAGGTGTTCTACCTGGAAGCACTACTCCCGCTCCAACGGCAGCTTCTGCTTGGGCAAGTTTTCTCTCCAAAGTTTCTTCGAGACGAAGAAGTTCGTCAAGGTGCGCGCTTGGGAAAAAGAGTCCCATTTGTACGATGTCATGTTTACTGCCAATTCGGTCTATTCGACCATGCCTCTGCACTATGCGCATCGGGTTCCACGGGAGGTCATAGTTGATGATTCGCCCCGCTTGTTGGAGGTTCACACCTTCAGACAAAACATCCGTGGTTAACAAAATGTCGAAATTATCTGGGCTCAATGGGGATCCATCGACCTTTAAAGTGCCTGCGGTCTCGGGAGCAAATTCAGAAATCAATCGAGTGCGTTTGTCTTGATCTACGCCGCCCGTAGTTCCATGCAACTTAGTGGATAATCCCGTGCCCATGATGGGTTCAGCTATACGCCCCTTGTAATCAGAAAGTGGATTCTTGCCCGCATTATCAATTGCGACTGAGACCTTTGCATGTATGTCTATTATTGTGTCTGCAAATGACGAGAAGATTATAACTTTTCTTCGATCACCAGAGGAAACTCCACGCGCGTCCGCTTTGCGCGCACTAGAGGCGATATTGTTTAGTTCTTTAATTAATTCTTCCACCTTAAGATCGCTGAACTTGGCTGCCTTCATGGCAAGCTCTTGCAAATCTATAAGTAGCTGAAGATCTGAAGTCACGTCTTCGATTAGCAGGTTAGTCTCATACAATGAAGCTTGCTCAACGTCTTCTTGACCAATCGCGCTCCACTCATCCAGGAACTCATCTAGATTCTCGGCATCTGAAGAGGTCCACTCTCTCAGCGCCTCTCCCGTCAGGACTTTTCCTTGATTAAGTGCATCCAAAAATCCTTTGTGAGCCTTAACAAGTTTGGTCAATGTCGCACTCAAGGCTTGTGGACTACTCTCTAGTCGCTTCAATAGAGCTGACCTGAGAAGTCCTGCGTTGGAAACCTGAAACTTTTGAATTTCGCCACTGAGTAAATAAGCACTCGGTGTATAACGAGCGAGTATTAATCGACCCGGATCATTTCGCCTTTCCGTATATCTAGCAACTAATGGCGTATCGGCGGGTAAGTCCAAAGCATAAACAACCCGGGAAACTAGTTCATCGCCGGTATTTTCGTGTGCATAATCAATCCGGTAAACCTTTGGGGTTGGAAACTCAACGGTCATCTTCTGACCATTTGGTCCGTTAATTTCTTGACCAGGATAATTATCTTTAACAAACTTTCGTGTGCGTCTCACAGCTACTTGATCCATTAATGTAAAGAGGTGTTCAGGCGATAATCTCTCTGGGTCTAAGTCCTGGGCCTTCTTTATGTAATTCTTAATGCTTGGGATATTTTCACTAGCGAATTGGGCATCATCACGAACAAAGTACTTAATGAGAGTTTCCAAATCTGAAAGACTGTTATTAACTGGTGTAGCGGTCAATAAGACAACTTTTTTTGGCGTACTTCCCGCAAGAATTGCACGATCAATTGCTGAGCTTCTTTGTGCTCCTGCATTTCTTAGGTTATGGGCCTCATCAACCACAACCAAAGCAAAGTCATCCATACGTCTAGTAAATTCTTCATGGCCTTCATGCTCAATATCCATGCGATTGCGAATCTCCTCGTATGAAAAGACTTCAACTCTTCGAGAAAAATCATGATTCTTTAAGAATGGTTCCCACATACCTGTCTTTAGTGATGCCGGGCAAACAATCAAAACACCTTGCCGATTCTCTTTAGCGGCACGAGCAATAAGCTCACCTGCTAAATAAGTCTTTCCTAAACCAACCTCATCAGCGATTAGAACACCACCTAACGTATCCAAGAGGCGAATAGCTCGAGCTACTCCATCACTTTGGAACTGGGTCAGCGCAAGTTGCAATTTGCGTGGAGCTAGATCATCTAGATCACTGCCGTAAAGTTCATGAAGCATCCGCATAAATACAGTCCAAGGGGAATGCTCATTCCATTGCTCTTCATAAATCTTAACTAAATCGAACTCTTCACTTTGATCCCAATAGTGCTCGAACCACTCTCGTACGAGGTTGCCGTGTACTTGATCTCCAGCACCGTAACCCAAATTTAACTCCGCATTCAAACTTAAACCCGCTAAAGTAAAATTACTTGAACCAGCCAAAACTGCTGGTAGGGCTGAATCTTCAGAAATAAAAGCTTTTCCGTGAAGGAAACCCTTTGTGAATCTGCGAACTTCCACTCTAGGCTGGGCTTCACTATCAATCTGCTTTAACCATTCGACTAATCGCAACGCTTGCGTCGACGATTCTCGTGTGAATCCCAGAGCATCACGTTCCGCAATCATCCAATCTGAATGCCTCTTCAACGCAGCAACCAAGCGAATATTACGATCTGCGTCAGAATCGCTAAGAGCTCTAATGACTTCTTGCTCTGGTTCCGCTCCCAGTAGAAGTCGGACTCGTGGGGCTTTCTCCAATTCATCCGCTATTAAATTGAATCCAGCTGGATTTATGAATGCAGTGGCAATTGCAATACTGGGTGTTTCACGAAGTTTTCCCCTCATAATGCCAAAAAGTTGATTTAGAGCGGTTGCAACTGTTTCGCCCTTGTCGGATCGATTACTTGCGAACATTGGAAGATTCATCTCAGTCATGATTTATACCTTTCCAAACATTAAAAAAGTGAATTGTGCGATCAAGAGACTCTTGGTAATTCCATGTTTTATGAAATGTTTGATATATATGTGAAATGTCTGATTCATCCAACAGATAGAAAATTGAAATAAGTGCATCTAGCTCAGCAATAGCCTCTGACTTTTCAAATTCATTTTCAAGTTTCTGGAATTTTACCTTTAACGACTTCACCCATAAATCGTTGTTTCCATCAAGATCAATAAGCGATGCCACCAATTGGATGAGTCTCTTGTATTTTTCATCGTTCTTCTCCACCAATGGGAAAGGAAATCCATTAAAAATATGGAAGTTTAAATTCAAGACTATAAATCGTCGGGCATACCAGTCCAGGACCATGCTCGACAAAGTTGCTAGTATGAAAGCTTCATCCTGAGGCGTCCCTTTAACTCGAAGTAAGTAAGGGGCCGAATTTACTAATAGAGTTTGCCCAGGTATGAGCATGGAAATTATCGTACGAGAATCTACAGAGTTGGTAACTTGCCTAAAAGCTATTCTTGGATGATTTGAAGGGAGAGTGCTGATATCTGCCAATGTGGTGGAATCCAAATTATAAAATGCAGAAGAACTTGTCCTCGCTTGATTAAATCGCTTATTTTGCAAGTAATCGACGGCTATTCTTTTGTCCGCCCATGCGAATACTTGATCTGGATTTACAGCCCACAGATTGAAGCTCGAACCACCTAATACTGGCATTTTGTCGGCACTTGACTGTGTGCTTGTATCAAATACCTTTCGATCGCTTGTTGCATGAAATTCCGCAATTGGCTTGAATTCGAAATCGGGATATTGATCGAACCTTGGACTTAATCTAATTTTCTTAAACACTTCAATTGAAGGTTGGCTTGGCAACTGCGGGATTGTCATTCCGGTAGAGGCACTAGCTAAGTCATCAATGTCCAGATACCCGTATTTAACATTTTCTTCTTTGAATTTACTAGCACTATCAAAGGGGCCGTTAATTCCAATTGGCTTACAACTTCCGAGCGTCTTTTTTGCACAAATCAAAATAATTGAATACTGGGCATGCACTGAAGGGAAAATCCATCGATTTGTGTTTATAACCGAGGTGATTAACGTTTCACTGTTTCTTAAAACCTCAACTCGCCATGCTGACGACCCTGCGCCATTCAGAAGTGATCGTGGTGCGACAAGCGCCATTTGCCCTTGATTTCGAATTAACTGCCAGTTTCGCCATGTGAAGGCCTGATACAAATCAACATCACCTGTACCTAAGCCAGGAAAGGGTCCCGATAGAATGATGCTTCTAATGTTGGCTATTTGCTGAGATTCAACTTCAAATTCATCAACTAAAGATGGGTATTGCAGACGTAGATTCTCGATTGCCTTCTTTGAATCTTGGGGTGATTTACCTAATAGTCCCGGTGAGATTCTTAACCAGAATTTTCTTTCATCCAGCATGAGCTCTTCCCAAGGTGGGTTTCCAAGAAGTACATCAAATCCAGGATTATCTCGAACAAAAACTTCAGGAAAGAGATAAGGCAAATGTGCTGGTGACAGACTCTCAATGAAGTTTGCGACCTTCTCATTCTTGGATAAATCAATTAAATGTGCTTCTTCAAATATCGGGGGTACCTCGATGATGCCTAAACGAGCTGCTAAGGCACAATTAAAAATATGAAGAGCGGGTTCTGCTGCAGTTCTGGCATTAAATGAAGCAATGGCAGATTTTTTAACTTCACTCTTGTTTGCTTCGTCTGAGTTGGCTACTTCAACGAGTAGCTCTTTGGATTTCTTGAGGGATTCTTCAAAACCATCGGCGAAGAATGAAACGGCTATGCCGGTTCCTTTCACTCCTAAAGGTGCGGCGGAATCTGGAGACAGCTCTCTCAAAGCTTCTTCGATTGTCCCAATACCTGTAAGGGAGTTAGCGCAAACAAGGCCATGGTCCAAATTCGACATCGGTAGACCGGGAACAAATGTATGAATCCACAAAGCCAGTCTTGCTAATTCAACGGCCAGTGGATTTATATCAAGGCCATAAATACATCGGCGTGCAATTTGACGGCGTAAAAGCTGTGCAGGCTCTATTTCACCAAATGCACTTTCATCGTTGCCGAGAGCCTTCTTCGCTGCGTCAGCAAGCCGATGTAGCTGTGCATTCACTCCAGGGACATTTGTTTCTTTTTCTGCAAGAAATGTGCGCATCTTAGATTCGATACGGTCGACTGCGGCAACTAGGAAATGGCCGGACCCCATTGCAAGATCCGCAACTCTAAAGTCGAAAAAATCTCTTGCTGCAGCAGCGTCATCGCCAACTGATAAGTGACTTTGAATTCTACTCAGGTGCGCATCGATAGCGGGAGTCAAAGCTGAATCAATAAGATGGTCCACAATTACGCTTGGAGTGAAGTATGAGCCGGTTGCTTTTCTTTCACCAGAAGATGAATGGAAATACACTTCACCCTGATGAGCTATCACTTGATCACTCGCTGTCGCTGGCACCCATGCGCCCTTCGAATCGACTGTCAAATTTTGTGAAGCGACAGAGAGGCTTGATTCAAGTAATCCTTCATAAATGGTGCCGAATTCACGTACACTTAAAGATCTAAAATCTACTGGTCCAAGAACATTATCTTCTGAGATGTCAAGCAATAAATGTTGAAGGACTGGACCTAAAATATCGTCTTGAATTCCCAACTTTTCAATCAAAGCACCTTCCGGATGAACTTCTGGATCTGTTCCGAAGAGCCCTCCATTGTAAGCAGGAACATTCCAGGTCTCATTACCCTCATCGATTGCATCCCATACTTGGACCAAGTCGAACCAGAGAGTTTTCGATTTTCCAAATTGCTCTGGTGAAGTATTCATAATTCTCTTGGCAATCGTCTTTAAACTATTTGCGTCGTAGCCTTCATTTCTCCCAGCTGGTAGCAAACCTCGATCCTCGGCGTAAGCTTGAAAAAGAAGTCTGAATAAAATTCTCAGAGTTAGTCGATAAGCAAGTGAAAGACCCTGGGAATCCAGATTCGTATCTTGCTCTCGTAAATGCTCTGCCACAGACTTAGAAAGTTGTGGGACAACATGTTCATAAATTCTTTCTCGAAGTCGAGAACCAAGTTGTGATGCGAATAATTGCGATCCCTGAAGTAAATCATTAGCAGATCCATTAGGTTCTAAAGCATCGGCAGAAAAAATCAGGGTAAGTAATCCTGCTCGCTCCGAATCAATCGCTGCAAGATCGATTTCTAAATATGTTTCAACTTGTCCTTTTTGACCGACTCCAACACCATCTCTTGCTGGATAGATTCGTATCTGATCCTTTCGAAGTACGAATAACCATGGGACACCTTGGCGGGCTGCGACGTTCAAACCAAAGGCGACCGGTGAAATTCCAGTATGTCGTGCACTCGTTGCATCAAACTGTTCAGTTTCATCTAAGAGAATTGCGACTGCCTTTGATTGAGGCGTTCCGGCCGTAAGTAGGAGTGCGTTGCCTGCTGTTTTCTCAGATTTGAATCCGAGGGCTTTGATTAGATGTTCATTACGAAGGGCTAAAAGTGGTTTTGCCTTTTCGCAGGATTCTTTCCAATCATTTCTCTTGGGTACGTTCTCACGAATGTGATAACTAGCAAACAATCCACTGTTTGTAACTCCAACTAAAGAAGTTGTGTTGAGTGATCTGCGAAATTGGCCAAGACGGGTATATGCAGCAATAGCATCTGGCTCATCTAAAGCCGACTGAAGTTGTCGGCAGCCCTGATCGAGAGCGAGAGGCTCGGTTACTTCCGATTTTTCATCAGGTCCAAAAATCCAAACCTGATTACCAAGAACGGCACCAACTACTAATTGAATATTCGATTTACCTTTATAAGCAGCGTGAAGAGCCCGCATAGTTTCTCTGGATGGCGGTGCTGAAATGGAAGCTAGTGCGACGTAGATCGGGCCGAGTCCCGATTCATCACGACCGGTGTAGACCCACTGAGGGATGGCTCCGGTTGGAGGCTTGGCGATGAGCCACTCTCGAGATTGGGTTCCTTCGAGGAGTCCTTGGTCTAGTGGCATGTGCTAAACCTAATAAATATTGCTGACATTTCCTCAAAATCCAGAGCACAAATCATGGTTATTCTCTTCCACCGTTGCTTTTGCTAAGTCTGACGATGAATTCCCTAAGGGTTAACCCTTTGACTCTCAGGTAGCCTTCTACATCGTGCTTAATTTCAAAAAAGTCAGAATTAGAGTCTAAGTTAATCGAAAATTGATGATCACCTTCTTGTGACAAGTGAAGTTTCGATCCAGAATTAGATTCGAGAAGTTCTCTTGGAGTCTCCCCGGTAGAATAAATCCAGAGTCCTTTAAGTGAGCGTGTAACAGAAACATAAAGTTGACGCAGGCCAATTTCTTCAATTTCAATTATTTTTCTAGGATCAACAATTATGACGTCGTCGAATTCCAAACCTTTTTGCCGACTAACAGGAATTATATTCAATCCTTCAGCAAGACTATTGCTCTCCAAGACGTTAAACGCAATTCCCGAATTCTTTAGCTCTTCCATTAGAAGTTCAACTTGGCTATCCGCAATGATAAGACCAATGTGTGATGAGCTTGAGCCAAGTCTCTTCAGATCTTCAATTAGTAAGTTGACAAGTTGCTTAAAGTCATCACAAGTCTTAAGTTCAGGATCAACATTCACGTCTCGAACCAGCCGTGGTGACTTTAATTCGGGGTCTATATGAGATAAGACTCTTGTAGCATATTCAAAAATCTGTTTAGGAACGCGATACCCAAATTCAAGCTCGTCAAACCTCTCTATTGTTTGGCCAATACAAAGTGCAATTTGATTCCAGCTTGAGTAAACCCAAGGTCCTGTGGCCTGTGCCAAATCACCCATTAGTAGAATGTCACCATTTTCACTCCGTCGCTTAATGGACTCAAGCTGCATTGGGGTTAAATCTTGGGCTTCATCAACAATTATGTATTCGAAGAGATCTTTTTGGTCCGGACCATAAAAGCGAAACGCAAGAAAATCAAGTAGAGCCACATCAGAAAGAGTCCATAGTTCATTTGAAAGTTGCGAAGCAGATTTTCTTTCTAAAAGCATAAGTTCCCTTATGCTAAAGTCCAAATCCCGCGCCGCATTGATTATCCGACCTTGACTTGAATAAAAGTCTCTTAAAAAAGTGGCAGGACTGAGCGATGGCCAAATTCTTTCAACTAAAGCCTCGATATCACTTTCTTTCAAAAAAGGGACATTTCGTAATGGTTGACTACCCTCACTCTCAAAGTTCTCCTTCAGAATTGAATTAACACTATTAAGAAGCCAAGTCTTAAAAAAAGAACGTGACGCACTATAAGAAGTTTTTCCTTCACCGATAAGTGAATCTTGAACTAGTTTCGACATTTTTATACTTATCCCCTCAGCTGAAAGCGCCACTTGGCGTATGTGGCCAGGTGGATTGAAAATAATGTCGTCTTCGGGGAACTTGAGTCGATCTTTAATTGCTTGCAAAATTAGAGCTTTCATCCGAATATCGCCCTTTAATTTAGCAACAGATCTGCTCTCGACTGCGCCAATGGTCACCGTCGGCCCAAGTTTAGTTAGATCTTTGTGAACTATTGTTTCGTCTCCCAGACTCGGAACTACATTCTCTATATACCGAATGAAAGCGATGTTCGGTCCTACGATCATTGTCTTTTCAGCTTTTAACTCCGCATCATTGCCTGGGAACAACAGCCATGAAGCTCTATGAACGCCAACAACTGTCTTTCCTGTTCCTGGGGCACCTTGGATTATATGAAGACCACCGCGTTTAGCGCTAATAATTTCGTATTGAGAGGCATGAATCGTTTTAACGATTTCTTTTAAAGAGCCACTGCTTCCCTTTTCAAGTTCATCCAGAACCGCATCAGAAACATCGGACTCAGGATTTTTTGTCAAATTTTCAACTCGAGTCTGTAACTCCTTGAAAATGACTTCCTCTAGATCTTTTACATGATTTGGATGATCAAAGATAATTCGACATTTTTTGGCAAGTCCCAAAGGATCCTTGATGTTTGAACGGTAAAAGAGAGCAGCGATTGGCGCTTTCCATGAGCACACTAATAAATCAGCTCGGCTATCGTAAATTGCAAATTTACCTATGTAATAACTTTCATTTTTCTCAGTAGTTATATTTGCAAAGCAAACATCCTCATTCTTATCGCCAATTTCCCTTAATTTCTGAGGTTTCACACCAAAGATAGTGTTAATTGGCGTCGCCATTGCATTCGACAACGAATATTTTCCAGACTCTCGATCTAATCGGCGAGACTCACGAGCATTTAAGGCTCTATCAACATACTCTTGAATTTTCTCAATCGAATCTCTTACATTCACTTTTACATAACCTTACTTGTGAGGAAAACTCTCTGGATTAAGAGCCCAATTTGTAATTTCAAGAGTTAACTTCTTGAGTTCTTGATTGCGAGAGCCGGGTGCAGTGACGACGGCGCCACCAGAAGGGCTAGGAAAGACACCGGTCTTTAGCCATGCATTCCCGGTCTTAATTGGGATCCCCATAAAAGGTGCAAGTTTTTTAAAGAAGTTTTTAGCTTCTTCAGCAGACATACGGGGTTTAATGGATTTACCTTGAGCGTTAGTTGAGCTGGTGAGTTCAAACCAGACTCCTGCCAATACTCTAAAGATTGTGCCACTTCCGAGAAGGCTGGTTTTACGTATTTCTTGAGGACTCTTTGCAAAATCACTCTTAAAACCTTCGCTAAGAGCATCAAGAAATTTCCGGGTTCGTTGCTCGACATCTTCATCCGACCATTCCATTTCTTGGACTCTACTGATTCGACCTGAAATACCAACACTCAAGGCACGAATCGAATCTGCAAGTGTTTTGGCAGAAATGAGCATGTTGCTATCTCCCGCAATACGATCTTTGTTGAAATCTACTTTTCCATCAATGAGAGAATGTGGGGATTCAGTTGCCACACGGCTCGTTACTCGGTTAACAAGTTTTGACTGATCAAATCCGATTGCAAGAGCCTTCACCATACCTTGGGCATTATTTGCAATATCAGCAAAGATCTGTCTCGCTTCTTTAGCAGATGAGCAAACGAGGATGTCTATTCCGATGGATTCTTTGACACTTCTTTCAATGTTTTCTTCGGCTTTTTCAACATTTGCTTTTGCTAGTTCTATAACCTTCGCTTGTCCTGCTTTTGTTGCTTCTGAAAGACTTAGTTTGGCCGCCTGAAGTTCCTTATTTAATTGATCCATCCACATGTGGAATCCAAGTATTCGATGTTGCCCATCAAGTATT
>Ga0129336_10002650_pt1 | contig 11003 bp, 9 predicted proteins | sample CPB6_02_DNA_FD_96878 | JGI IMG/M metagenome (GOLD analysis project Ga0129336, IMG submission 96878) | Freshwater to marine salinity gradient microbial communities from Chesapeake Bay, USA - CPBay_Sum_0.6_0.2_DNA | ecosystem: Environmental > Aquatic > Marine > Coastal | place: USA: Chesapeake Bay...
AGAGGCAAAAACCATCATCGACAACTACAAAAAAGAATTTTCCGGCATCAATGAATACATGGAATCCACGATTAACTTTGCAAAAGAAAAAGGCTATGTTGAAACCCTGATGGGAAGAAAACGCTGGTTGAGGGATATCAATTCGTCTAACTTTACAGTACGGGGATTTGCAGAGCGGAATGCCATCAATTCCCCCATCCAGGGAACTGCAGCAGACATGATTAAATTAGCCATGATCAAAGTACATCACCAAATAAAAAAACACGGATTCAAAAGCAAGATGATTCTACAGGTACACGATGAATTGATCTTTGATACATTGGAATCTGAAGCAACTGATTTGAAAGCATTGATTTTGGAGAATATGGAATCAGCACTCCTGCTTCCCAATGATGTACCGGTAGTAGCCGAAGCAGGGGTTGGCAATAACTGGTTAGAAGCACATTGATATGAACAACTATTTTACAATTATATCCATGATCGGTGGGCGCTATTTTACAGTCGCAGGAATAGCGTTTTTTATTTTTTATGTTTTGTATAAAAATAAATTCATAAGAACGAAAATTCAAGAGCGTTACCCTGACAAGCAAGATTATTTTAGAGAAATATTTTACTCGATCATAACCATTATGATTTTTTCAATGGTGCCGCTGATTTTTATTTTTAATAAAAATGTTTCAGTGTATACTCAACTGTATTCAAACATTCATGAGAGAGGATGGCTGTACTTTTTTGGATTATTCCCAGTCATGGTTTTTATACACGATACATATTTTTACTGGATGCATAGACTGATGCATCATAAACTATTGTTCAAGTATTTTCACCTTGTGCATCACAAGTCCACCAATCCCTCCCCTTGGGCTGCATATGCATTTCATCCGCTGGAAGCAATCATCGAGGCCTCTATTTTGATTGTATTCTTATTCATCATGCCAGTGCACAAGCTGCATTTTTTTCTCTTTTTCCTTTTCATGATTTTATACAATGTATATGGGCATCTTGGATGGGAGTTGTATCCAAAAGATTTTCATACAACCAGAATTGGTAAATGGATCAATACATCTGTTGCACACAACCAACACCACCAATTTTTTAAAGGAAACTACAGCCTGTATTTTCTATTTTGGGATCGATGGATGGGTACACTCAGAAAAGACTACGACCAACAATATGAAAATGTACAAACCAAATGAGACCAAGGATCATCTATTGTTATGATGCTTATTGCGGCTGGTGTTATGGTTTCAGTCCTGTGGTCAAAGAATTATGGATCCGCAACCGAAACAGATTTGAATTTGAAACACTTTCAGGAGGCATGATTCCAGTTGAATCTGCCAAACATATCGGTCATATTGCAGGTTTTATCCAGGGAGCATATAAAAATGTTGAGGAACTGACAGGAATTCAATTCGGCAAAGAATATCTATGGCATATTTTCAATCCTGACCAAAGCGATTGGTTTCCTTGTTCTGAATTGCCTGCCATTGCCATGACTGTATTTAGGACATATCATCCCGACAGGACCATTGAATTTGCCTCAGACATTCAATATGGAATGTACTATGAAGGAAGAGACCTGACAGATCGGGAGGCATACCGCCACCTGATGGAGAAATATGAAATCCCGACGGAAGAATTTTTTGAAAAATTGAAAACGTCCAAATATAAAGAAGGGGCCTATTATGATTTTGCGCTGACCCAACAGTTAAAAGTAACCGGCTTCCCAGTTGTTTTCATGCAAGTGACGGATGCAAAACTTTATATGATTGCAAAAGGATACACTCCACTTGCTGCCATTGAAGAACGCATTGACAATATTCTGGAAGAGATGAATAATGCATAATTCATCGTAAATTGTGTGCTCAATCAGTGTTCATGGAGTACAACAAATTGGTATCAATCACAGGATTTTCAGGTTTATTTGAATTATTGAGCAGCAAAACAGACGGAGCAATTGTTAAATCACTGGAGGATCAATCCACCAAATTCGTTTCAAGCAGGATTCATCAATTTTCTCATCTTGAATCAATTGAGATTTATACCTCAGATGAAAATGTGAATCTTGTTGATGTTTTTCAAGCAATTAAAAATGCAGAAAAAACACTTCCTTCTGAAAAAGACGACAAAGCAATCAAAGCATATTTCAAAGAAGTATATCCCACAATGGATTTTGAAAGAGTCTATACCAGTGACATGAAAAAAATGATCAAATGGTACAATGCAATCAGTAAGCATGGTATAGAAATCAAACTCAGCGCTACGGAAGAATAGCATAAATTTTACACAATGCACTACTCAGCAAATATTGAGAAACTGAAACACAGTTTCCTGCCCGATGTATTTGAATTAAAAGATTGGGAAACAGTAGAACCTTATTTCATTGAATTGCGCGACAGGAATATAACAGATAAAGCAGGATTGGAAAAATGGTTGAAAGACCTCAGTGAGCTGGAAGCATTCATTACGGAAGACGCCTGTTGGAGGCAAGTCCGCATGACTTGTGATACAGAGAACAAATCACTCGAGGAAGCTTTCAATTATTTCTTTCTGGAGATTCAGCCGAAAATGCAGCCTTATGCGGATCTTCTGAATAAAAAATTAATCAACTGCCCATTCACAAAAGAATTGGACCATGATAAATACTTTACCTACCTGAGATCTATCAGGAAAAGTATTGACTTGTTCAGAGAAGCAAATATTCCCTTGCAAGCAGAAGCAAGTGTGCTGCAACAACAGTATGGAATGATCGCAGGTAAAATGACTATTGAGCAGGAAGGAAAAGAATATACACTGCAACAAGCCGGAAAATTTTTAGAAAGTTCAGACAGGTCAATAAGAGAAACTGTTTACAGAAAGATTGCAGCAAGAAGATTAGAAGACAAGCAACCATTGAACGATCTTTTTTCAAAATTGATTGGAATTCGACATCAAGTTGCATTGAATGCGGGATTCACCAATTACCGTGATTACAAATTTGCTGAAATGGGCCGCTTTGATTATGCACCAAAAGACTGCTTCCATTTTCATGAAGCCATAAAAACTGAAGTGATGCCTTTGGTGGATGAAATTTACAGTGATCAGCAAAAAAGATTAGGGCTAGATGCTATGCGCCCCTGGGATACGGAAGCAGAACCTTCTGATATAGCACCATTGCGCCCATTTACAGATGGGAAAGATTTGCTCCAAAAAACCATACAATGCTTTGATCAATTGAATCCTTTTTTTGGCGATTGCCTTAGAAAAATGGAGGCATTGAATCACCTTGACCTCGACAGCAGAAAGGGAAAAGCTCCAGGAGGTTACAACATGCCCTTGGCAGAAAGCGGCGCACCTTTCATTTTCATGAATGCAGCTTCACAGATGTCAGATCTGACTACCATGGTACATGAGGGTGGACACGCCATCCATTCTTTTCTTTCACATCCGCTTGAGTTAACCGGATTCAAAGAATATCCCACTGAAATGGCGGAGGTTGCCAGCATGTCGATGGAATTATTTACCATGGACCATTGGAATGTATTTTTCAAAGACGTTGCAGAGATGAATAGAGCCAAAAGGCATCAATTGGAAAGAGTGATCACCATTTTCCCTTGGATTGCTACCATTGATAAGTTTCAACACTGGTTGTATGAGCATCCACAGCATACGGTAGAGGAACGAGAGACAAATTGGTTACTTATATTAAATGAATTCAGCTCCAAGGCGATTGATTTCAGCGGTCTCGATGCCTACAGAACATATAGCTGGCAAAAACAACTGCATTTGTTTGAAGTGCCATTCTACTATATAGAATACGGCATTGCTCAACTGGGTGCTGTAGGCATGTGGATGCAATACAAAGAGAATCCTAAGAAAGGGTTGGATAATTATATCAAAGCACTCAGCTTGGGTGGAACGAAGACGCTTCCAGTTCTTTATCAAAACGCAGGAATTGAATTGGCATTTGATAAAAACAGCATGAACCAATTAATGCGCTTTGTCAAAAAAGAATTAGAAAGTTTATAAGTGGTGTTTAAAATCATATGGCTGTATGAATACAAAGACATAAACAAATGATATTTTTGAATTGCTACTAATCAGAGCCTTAACGAATGCCCCGGTGTTTTTACACTGGGGCTTTATTTTTACAGACAGGCTTTGCAAACACCTGAAACAATCATATTGATTTGATGTGCACGAAATCCTTTAGGCAAATGAACAGAAGGTATAGTTGTTTCATCCAAACAAATTGTTTTGCCACATGCATCACATGAAAAATGAACATGGTTGTCATGATGATGCCCACTGACAATACAATCATCGTTGCACAAAGCATAACGTGTGACATTGTCAGATGAAGGAATGGTATGAACAATGCCTTTCTCCAAAAATGTTTGAAGGGTTCTGTAAATCGTAACCCTGTCGTATTTATCCTTACAGGATGATTCTAAATCCTGATGCGCCATTGCATTGGAAGCAGAAAGAAAAATATCAAGTATTGTTTTTCTGCCCTCTGTAACACTGAGCGCACTTGCCTTTAATATATCACTGCTTGTTTTTTTCATTCAGCCAGCAATTCTTTAATATCTGCTACCAATTGGTTGACTTCATCTTTTTTTATACCATCATAGATCCCTCTCACACGACCCTGACGATCTACCAAAGTAAAAAACTGTGTATGTAAAAACTGCTCCTTTATATTAATCGAACTGTTTTTAGGATCATCCAGCAGATAACTCTCTCTTGCTGTTTTGTAGAGCTCTTCTTTTGAACCGGTAACAAACCACCAGTTGTTTATTTGTGCACCCAATGAATCTGCATAGTGTTTCAATACAGGGATTGAATCTGTTTCTGGATTGACCGTATGGGAAATGATCAGAAATTGAGGTTCTTTATTGAACTGGTCATAGATGGCTTTCATGTTTTTATTCATCTTGGGGCAAATCCCATTGCATGTCGTGAAAAAATATTCCGCAACATAGACCCTTTTCTTGATATCGGCCTGTACAACCTGATTTCCATCATGGCGTGTAAAACTGAAAGGCTGAACTGTATTGATGACGGGTAGCTTTACTTTTTCAAAATCAGTGAAGTAAACCATGCCCCCATAGAACAAAGCAAACAACACACCAAAAAAAGCCAGGTATTGCAGTAATTTCTTATTCATCTTTCATCATGTTCAGTCTGTTGCAAAGGTACGCGAAAGAAATAATGCAACTTTGTTGCAAAATGTTTAATTTTACGGTCCTTTTATGTTCAAAATCAACTACGACGCCTTGGGAATAGCAGCTTCCATTGCCTGTGCAATTCATTGCGCTGTATTGCCGCTGTTGATAACGAGTTTACCCGTTTTCGGCATCAATATCATTAAAAACACAGCTTTCGAATATGGCATGATTTTATTGGCGGCAGGGATCGGTATAAATGCGTTGCGCCATGGATTCAACAAACATCACCACAAGAAAACGCCATTTGTAATTTTTTCAATTGGGATTGTTTTGCTTCTTTTAAAACAGTCTTTTGAAGAATACCAGCTTTTCTTTCTTATTCCCGCAATGGGGCTTATTATTGCAGCCCATACCATCAACTTTCTCAGCTGCAGAAAAGCCAAACATTGTCATGCAGAGGACTGCAACCATTGATTACTGAAGCTTCGCCAAAATAGCAGCGGCAACTTTTTTCCCCTGTTGGTTGCCATTCTCACAACCAGATCTGTAATGGATGGATCCGTATACCCTGCTGATGGAAGCTTCTTCAGCAGCATGCCTGAATGACTTGAAAGAGCGTACTGGAAGATTGTATTCCAGTTCTGATGAATCAGTAAATGCAAGATTGTCACCAAATATATGTGTCAACATTTCTGCAGCTGATGAAGAGGTGGTGCTATGTCCGGATGTATATTCTGGGAAAGGAGGTGTTTGGATATAGGAGATCCATTGCTCATCAATCAATCGTTGAATCGCAGTTTGAGGTCGAATCCTGACGGTCTTGTATTTTACATACCAGCATGAAATAAAACCATCGTACAACCCAACAGATGTATACGCATATGCTTTCGCACTTGTAACAGGATCTGCATTTTTAATTTTACATGCCTTTGCTGCAATGGCCATCCAATGGCCGCCTGGTGTCATTTTCTTATCCTGAAACATTACATGCCCTTTGTGTTTGGAAACAAAAGGATTGTCGTCCCAAAACAAGGCAATATCAATTTGCTCCTCGTTCAAGCTTTGTGAAATATCATATACTTCCTTCATCTCTTTGTAAAAAGATGAATTTTTATCTTCACTGTAGGCAGCAAAATCACCTGCCTCTACTTGATTGGAACTGTCCAGCCCCATGGTCAACATGCTTGACCAAAATGGCTCCAATCCATCAGCATAATCAGGTGCGGTTGGCACCCAACGTGTTTGATCAGAAGTCTTTACCTCAAAACGCTCCATGCCCCTTGTTTCTTTATAACGATCCTTGCCCAAGCGTTTTGCTACAACATCTGCCACTCTTTGTCCAAATGCTATCGAGCTGTCAACAATTGCCTGGTCTATATTGCCTGCATATCTTTTGATCATAGAATCCTGGTAAGCAGTGATTTCAGGAGCAGAAAATGTTACTTTTTTTGCAGTCTCACAAAATGCCTGAATGGCAGCAATGGAATAATTATATGAAACTTTTTCTAACGGAACAGGCATCGCATCAAATCCCTTCAGTTTTGCTGTAATGGATGGAGCTGAACTGTTTTCAAATCGAAGTGCTTCATACATGGCCAATGAAGTGTTGGCATAAATTCTGCTCGCCACGGGTGGAGTAAAAATATCTACAACAATGATATCCGTTAATTTTTTTACCAACTGATGGGGCAACTCCTTGTTTGAAACCGCATCAGCTGATTGTTTGTTGTTGCATGAAAGGATGACTGCAAAAAGCAAAACAGATATTGGATATTTCATATTAATCATTGTCAGGGTTGTATGGTTCGGGAGCTTATTCCTTTTGAATTATAAATTTTGGCAGTTGACTTGGAAGGCATCATCCATGTTCGGCTGGATTGTGACATAAATGATGAACCCCATGAAAACTCCACTTTTTGTTTTTGTTTGCTGGGAAGTTCAACGATGGCAAATGCATCATCTTTTTGCAGCTGTGCAGCTTTTGCACCAGGCATTGCAAATTCAAATACATCAAGTGGCTTTCTGTTTTGGGTTGCAATAAAAAATGATTGGTTCCTGATCCGAATGCTCGAAAGGGCTCTTGCATCTCCGGGAACAAAAAATCCGGATGCCTCAAATGAAAGCGGTTTAAAATGCTTCTTGCCGTCATTCAACAAGACCAATCCATTGAATGCATCTGCCTTGCCCTGTGATGTTTCCATGCCATGGTCATTGCCAATCATCAGAATATCATTGTATCCATCCTGGTTGACATCGATGCACTGTGATCCGTAAGCAGGTGCAATCTGCGCCTCATTGGGTAAATCATGAATAGAGAATTTCCCTCCGCCGATATTTTCAATCCAGACCGACTTCATATAATTTGCTGTTAACTTTTGTACCCCCTTCATTTCTTCAGGTGTAAAAACATCTTGAACCGTTGCTCGTCCAAAATCAGCATAATGCTCATATTTTCTCCTGATCAAAATCAGTTGTTTCTGCATATCGTCCTTGCTATGGAAAAAATATTCATGTTTCTTACCGGAGGAGTCAGGAAAATAACAGGAAATAAAAGCATCGTATGCGCCGTTCTGATCAAAATCCTTTGCATAAATGCTCAATGGCTCTCCTGAAGAACATTTAAAGTATTGATTCAAGCCAAAATTTCCCGCCACATAATCCATATCACCGTCATTGTCCAAATCACCCGCCGAGAGACTGTTCCACCAACCCAATGCATTTGTAACTTGTTCACCCGGATTGATTTTCACCAATGCATTGCCTGTATTCTTGAAAAATGTCAGGGCCATCCATTCGCCTGCTATGATCAAATCAATCTTGTTGTCATTGTCGAAGTCTGTCCACAACGCATCGCTTACCAATCCAACTCTTGCCAATTCCTTGTTCCATTGGTTGGTTATATTGGTGAACTTGATCTTCCCTTTCTCTGAATCATTTCTGAGCAGTAAGGATTCGCCGGCTTTTGGATATGCTTTTGTCTCAACCCTTGCACCTACAAACAAATCAAGATCGCCGTCATTGTCAATATCCGCCGCCTTTGCATTTTGCCCAGATGAAGTTATAAGAGGCAATCCCCCTTCTGCAATTTTAAAATTCCCCTTCCCATCGTTTTCACAGATGATGTCTTGGTAAAGCGTTGAACCGGGATCGTGTTGGTTGCTGCCTCTAACAATATATAGATCATTGTCTCCGTCATCATCCGCATCGAAGAGCAGGAGTCCCATGTCCTCTTCCTTCAGCAGCTCAGAGCTTTTCAGTGCAAGTATTTTTTTTGTAAACTTCCCATTGGACTGTTGGATGAAAAGTGTTGGTCCCTGGAATCTGCTTGAACTGCCCAATACCATATCATCCAATCCATCTCCGTTAACATCTCCTACAGCAATAGCCGGACCATATTGTGAGAATTTATGGGGGAGTGTTTTTTGGATATTGAAATCAATATAATCATATTCTTCATGTACATAATTGATCCCCAATGTGGATGGATCTTTTATTGTCAAATAAGGATGCATTGCCGGTAAAGGATCTGCATACACTGCCGATGCATTTTTATAATCCAATACAATAACCTGGTCAGCTGCTATTTTTTCAAGTTTTTGCGAACGCTGATCTGGCCAGTAAATTCTCAATGAATCAATGGCAGCATGACCCCCCAATCCAAAATGCAGGCTCTCATCTGACTTCGAGAGATAACCTCTTACGCATGATTGCTCCGCAACTTGCTGTTCTCCTTTGTACCATATCCTAACTTTTGCACCAAAAGCATTTAGATTTTGAGCGGCACCCTTTAACTGAATTCTCAGGTAGTGATTGCTAGAAACTTGATTTTTCTTTTCTTGTTGCATCAAGGTATTTTCAAACAGAAATGCAGGATCGTTGATATTGTTCGTGATGATATCTAGGTCTCCGTCATTATCCAAATCTGCATAGGCAGTTCCATTCGTAAAACTTGGAAGACTGATGCCCCACTCTTTGGATTGATCGGAGAAGGTCAGGTTTTTTTCATTTTTAAAAATGAAATTGGGAATCTTGACTTCCGGAATCATCTCAAGCAATTCTGATCTTGAAATCAAAGAGCTGCTGATGCTGCTCCTAAAAGCACCAAAATCATGGTCAATGATATCACGCGGAAAACCATTGGTGATCAGCAAATCTCTGTAGCCATCGTTGTCAAAATCAGCGAACAAAGGTGACCAGCTCCAATCTGTTGCCTCCACACCTGCCAGAAAAGCGATGTCACTGTAAACCGGCAATCCATTGGTTGGATTGATTCCTTGATAAACCTGAAATGAATTTCTTACATACTGGTATTCGTACTGGTATTGCTCGGTGAACAAATAATGGTTGTAATTATTTGCGTTCATGTTGACCTTCTTGCGTTTGTTATCAGCAGGAAGCATTTCAACGGTAAAGAGATCGGGCTGGCCATCGTTGTTCACATCAGCAATATCACTGCCCATGGACGAGTAAGATTGATGTTTTAAGATGTCGGCAATTTTATTGGTAAAGGTTCCATTTTTATTGTTGATGTAAAGCAGGTCATTGGAAAGATAATCGTTGGCAACAAAAATATCGGGATAGCCGTCTTTGTTGAAATCATGGATCAATGAAGAATGGCTGTACCCACCCCAAATGATTCCTGCTGAAAGCGAAACATCTGTAAATACAGGATGCCCTTTCGAGCTGTCATAATCATTTCTGAAAAGCATGTCCCTTGTAGGGGCAGTGCCGTCTTTTATTTTGGTGATATATTGATTGGGGTATTGTTGATCGATGAAGTTGACAGCAATGAATAAATCAAGATCTCCATCGAGATCGTAGTCAAAAAATGTGGAGATTGAATTGTGGTTGTTGTCGGTGATGCCGTATTCCATTCCCATTTCTTTGAAATGTGGAACCCCTTCTTTGTCATTCCCCTGATTGATGAACAAAAGGTCTCGCAGCATAGCACTGTCTTCAATCATGGTATTGCACACATAAATATCCTGTTTGCCGTCGTTGTTGATGTCAACGATGGTAACACCGGACGACCACTGACCCTTGTTCTTTTGAGCATTTGCAACGGAAGTCACTTCCTGAAATTTCAAATCACCTTTGTTCAAGTATAATTGGTTGTCAACCTGATTGCCGCAGAAATAGATATCCTGCAACCCGTCACCGTTGAGATCTCCCACAGCAACTCCGGCTCCATTGTAGGTAAATTCATTGTCCAGGATATTGATGGAATCGTTGATGACAATTGTATTGGCAAATCCAATACCTGATTGCTTTTCATCAATGCGTTCAAACAATGTTTGCTCCTCTCTGCAACCGGCAAAACTGAATGCAGCTATACAAACAACATATATATATTTTCTTATCATCATGGTAAAAATCCAAATGGGTAGAAATAAAAAAGGCCGCACTTCGTGCGGCCTTAAAGTTATTATAATTCAAGAATTAATAACCAGCATTTTGCTTCAAGGTAGGAGCACCATCTTTAGCACTCTGGGTAATCGCCTTTGCAGGAAGTGGGAAGATTTCATTCTTACCTGCTACAAAGTTTGCACCAGTAAGATATGTTCTCTTAGATTTTTCTTTTGCAAAGTAGGAATTCTTAACAGTTGCAGCTTGTCCCCATCTAACGAGGTCAAAGAAGCGATGTCCTTCCATACCCAATTCAACACGACGCTCGAAACGAACCGCCTTGCGAGCAGTCTCAGCATTGGTCCAAGCGGCAGTATATAAACCGATTTGGTAGTTTGCAGCAGGAGCAGCACCATCCAATACAAAGTCAGCTGGATTTGAAGCTCTCTGACGGATTTGGTTTACAAGAGTACGTGCTCTTTCGAGGTTACCCAATTCAACTTCAGC
>Ga0129336_10002651_pt1 | contig 11001 bp, 13 predicted proteins | sample CPB6_02_DNA_FD_96878 | JGI IMG/M metagenome (GOLD analysis project Ga0129336, IMG submission 96878) | Freshwater to marine salinity gradient microbial communities from Chesapeake Bay, USA - CPBay_Sum_0.6_0.2_DNA | ecosystem: Environmental > Aquatic > Marine > Coastal | place: USA: Chesapeake...
ACCTGCTCTGTCAGTCGGTCGTCTTCCATCTGTCCTCCCAGCCGTTTCCATTTTGGAAGCGGTCACGGTTGACACCTATCGACAATGGGATACACTGTCAACGTTCGCATCACAAGATGCGACGGAGGACACATGAACACCTACACGCTTAGAGAGAAGCTCGCCGATGTCCTCGGCGCGATCATTATCGTCGGCGGATTTGCGATCGCCTATGCCGTCGCGGTGCAGCTGTGAGTAAGCAGATCAGCAGCGCCTTATCTGAGGTCATGCGCTCGGTTGGGTATGTACAGAAAGATCGTCGGGCTGAGTTCGGGGATCGCTACAAGTACGCATCTGAAGCTGCGTTCATCGGTGCAGTACGGGAAGCCATGGTTAAGAGCGACCTTGTGCTTCGCCCCATGAAGCTGGATGCTCGGACCGAAGAGCACGCACCAACCCGCCAGGGCGCTCGACAGTACCGATGCGATCTCGTGGCGACCTACGAATTGAGTCACACCAGCGGTGAGACTCTTATCGTACAGTCGCTAGGCTGCGGCATTGATGTCGGAGACAAGGCGGCATATAAAGCCATGACTGGCGCATACAAGTATGCGATCCGGCAGCTCCTCATGCTTGAGACTGGTGACGATCCCGATCATCAGCACAGCAGCCAGCAAGAGTCAGCCGCGCTGAATAAGCCGACGGCGACTGCGGCCAAGCCCCCACCGCCTCGCGAGAAGGATGCCACCTGGGAGGCCTCCCGGTCGGGGTTCTGCGCCGAGCTTGGCCGCCTCGGTGTCGAGTACGAAAAGCTCGCCGAGTACCTGGAAAGCATTGGTCGGGAGCGTCCGTCGGCTATGGACGCTGCTACGCGCGCCAGTCTTATACGAGCACTCAAGCCAGAAACGGCCTTTCGAGCCAAGTTCGACGCACACCTCACTACCGGAGCAGCATAGCTTATGCGACACCTATACATCGACATTGAGACCCTGCCCTGCGCCGATCCAGCCGAGGTTCCTGCGCCAAAGGCCCCGTCAAACTACAAAGATCCCGAGAAGATTGCGGCGTACATCGAAGAGGCCCGCGCCTCCGCGTGGCGGGAGACCTCCCTCGATCCGCTGCTCGGTCGCGTGCTCTGCATCGGCGTAGCGGTCGACGACGCGCCCGTGCAGGTGTTGTACGATGCCAGCGGTACGGAGGAAGAGCGCCTCATCGGCGAGCTGGCCGACATCGTCGGCAAGGCCAGCGATGGGGGCAAGTATCCGCTACTCTGGTGCGGCCACAACATCAGCGGCTTTGACTTGCGCTGGCTCTGGTTCCGGGCCGTCCGCTACGGCCACCGGGAGCTGGCCCGTCTGCTGCCCTATCAGCGGTGGCAACAAGGCCAGATCGCCGACACCCTCCGCATCGCGCAGGGCTCGGACTGGAGCGGGAAGGGTCTCGGCCTGTCGCGCCTCGCCGAGTTCTTCGGCCTGTCGGGCAAGGCTGAAGGGCTTGACGGCTCCAAGGTGTACGATGCCTGGCTCGCAGGCGAGCACGATCGGATCCGCGCTTACTGCGCTGCCGACGTCGAACTAGCCCGTAGTCTTTACGATCGCTTCGAAGGAAACATGGGAGGTAAGCTATGATTATGGCGACGATCACCGGTCGACTCGGCCGGGATGCAGAGGAAGTCAAATCCGCCACCGCCGGGATCAACTTCTCGGTAGCGAGCGATCAGGGCTGGGGCGAAAAGCGTACTACCAACTGGGTCCGCTGTACGCTGTGGGGCAAGCGGGCTGAGGCGCTCCGACCGCTGCTTACAAAGGGCGTTCAGGTCGTCGTGACCGGCGAGATCCAGACGAGCGAGTATAACGGCAAAACAAGCCTCGAATGTAAGGCATGGGAGGTTCAGCTCATGAGTGAGCGCAAGGAGCAAAACCCACCCGCACCACCGCGTGGCAATACCGGCGGATACGATGAATCGCCCTTCTAGGCTAGACGATCAGTCCGACATGCTGGCGCGGCTGGAAAGCCTCGGCAAGTCCATCGCCGATGAATACGGCTGCGTTCACTTCCGTTATGAATCGTTGCACCGTGAGATCACGATGTACCGCTTCCATCGGGAGTGTACTTTCCCCGCAGACAAGTGGGAAGAAGCCGTCACGATGGACGGCGCGGTATACCAGAAGGGGACGAAGTACATCGACGGCGGCTTCCGCCTAACGGTCTGGAAACGCCTCACTTGACGGGCGTGTAAGTCTTTCCATCGAAAAAGAGCGCCTGCCGGTTGTTCTTCGGCCGGTAGGGCTCACCCAGCGACAAGTGAATCCACTGGCTCGTCGGCGAGGGCTTTTCTAGGATTACTTGACCAAAAGGAAGCTTGCTTTCCTTCCGAATCCAGTCGAACACCTGTTCGAGCGATACGCCCTCGGAGAGCGGCACGAAGTCGACGGCCTCTCCGATCATATGCTGGCTGGTCTTGCTTCCGCCAACCTTGGCATTGACGGATGGACCCCGGAAGGCGCTATTCACGCGGAGCGCGCCCCAATGCTCCCGCACGGGCTGGAGGAGCTGGGCTAACGCCGTCAGGGCCAGCTTGTATCGCTCGGCCTCGACACGATTTTGGTCCTGCAACGCGGTCTGTCCGGTGCGGGTAAACTCGCCCCAGGTGAAGTTTTTACTGAGTTTCTCGTCTAGCGGCGTGTTCATTTGCCCGCCTTCTTGGCCTTGTTGGCCTTTTCAAGCTTCTCGATTCGCTCTTCCATCTCATCGGATAGACCGACTGAGAGCGACGACTGCGCCTGCTCGGCCTTAGCGACTCGCGCTTCGAGGCCTGCGAGCTGCGCCCGGGTCGCCGCGTCGGCCGCTTGGCAGGGCGGGGGCTGCGTCGTCGGCATGTTGGCCTGTGCCTGCGCTTGGATCTCCAGCTTGCGCATCTCTTGCTCGTGCTTCTGCTCGCTCATCTTGCCCCATTGTTTCCAGGCGGCCCCACCGCCGAGCACCGCGATCCCAGCGAGGGCAATCGCCAGCATCGGATTGTCGGCGCCGAGCTGCTGGAGCTGCGCGGGATCAAACGCTGGCGGAGCGGGCGGCTGCTGTTCCGTCGTCGGTACGGGCGCGGGCGCCGTCGTCGGGCTGGTCGGCTGGTCGGTGTCCATCGGAAAGTCTCCTTTGTAGCCATAGTAAAAGCGAAAGGTCGTCCCGGGCGGAAAGTCGCAGTTCTCATACTGGTAGGACACGCCCGGATAAAGCGTCACCACTCCGCCCGGTGGCAACGCACACCACGGACGAGGCGGAGGGGGCTCGTAGCGGTTCACGCTTGCCCCAGGTACGCGACGGCAGCGCTGAGGACGCCGATAATTGAGAGCGTGATCTTCGCAAGCCGGCCCTCTCGTGCGGCGCCCTGCTGCCCCATCAGGCGGACATCGTCGCGGAGCTGGCTCATCTGAGCGAGCACCTCGGCGTGCCGCTCTTGCCCTCGGGTCTCGTGCGCGTCGACCTGAGCGGCCAGGCGAGAGGTTGCGATCCGCTCTTCCGTCAATGCGTCCCGCAGCTCGGCAACGTCGCGCTCCACGGCGCCGAGTCGATGATCGAGCTGCTGCAAATCCACCGGCATAGGCTACCCCCTGCCGGGACCATACCGGCTAGCAGTCGCCGAACCCCGCGAACTGCGGCATCGCCTTCAGCGCCGCATAGGCCGCGTCGTAAATCGGCGTCGAAAGGTCGGTCAACTCGAAGTCAACCGTCACGGTGTCGAGCGGTTGACCCTCGCCCGACCGCGACTCAGCCTGCGAGGCCCAGACTACGCCGCGCCCGCGCACATCGGACTTGCCGACGAGCATCATCCCACGGGCTTGGACGTAAGCGCCCGACACCGCGAAACCACGAAATAAATAAGTGCCAGTTAGAGCCATGATAATCTCCTAAGCGACTCGGGTAAGATTGACCGTGCCGACGAAGCGGACGGGACCGGTTCCGGCCGGCGCGGAAACGAGGATTTGAAGCGCGTTGAGCGTGCCGTTGTATTGAACAACGCAGGTCCACCCTGCCGCATCGGCTCCCACGGAGCCAGTGTCAGCCACGTTGGTGCCGACGATCCCGTTTCCGCTACCGTCGCGGTAGATTCCGCCGTTAATGTGCCACCATGCGATGTTGCCGTTTTTTGCGGATGCTCTATCGTCCGCGATCACGGAAACACGGAAAGCCAGTGCCACACCGCTTGCCAGCGTGATGGTATTTGTTGAGCCCTCTGCGAATCCATCGATGGTCAGTCCGGTAGCCGCTGCACCTACCGTGATGCTGCGTCGAAGCACGATCTCGGACGCCTGAGCATCCCCATTGGTGGCAAAGCGTCCGGAAGCGTGCGCGATCTCGTACTGGTACTGAGTCGAAGCATACTCACCGCCGACAATTGCAGAATAATCTTGTCCAGCGGTATTGCCGTTGCCCGAACCGACGAAGGTAAAAAATGCACTACTTGTATTCGCGAGGCCGCCGCATACCACCGATCCACTGCTTCCGCTTGCCGTGTTCGCATTACCTCCGCCGATAAACGAGTTTATCCCGCTGGCGGTATTCGTGTCGCCAGCCGCGATCGTGGCTCCTTGATTGGTCGCTTGATTTCCGGTCCCACCGCCAACCTTACTGTGAGCGCCGCTGGCACGATTACTGACGCCACCACCGACCACAGCATTATTGCCCGACGCAACGCGATTTGAGCTTGATCGGTTGGTCTGCAAATCGACTGCTCTCGTGCCGCGCTTGTCGCCTCCTGTGGAGGTATTGTCAGGTGTGTTCGCCAACAAAGCGCCCGTGCCCTTGGGCCTAATCACGGCGTCAATGTTGGTCTCGGAGCTGTTCGGCGTCCATGAAATCGCCGGAACCGTCGCGTTCGGCGCGGAAGTCGATACCGCCTCAGTCCAATTCACCGCCGCCCCGGCTGCACCCTGAGCCCCCTGCACCCCTTGTGCTCCTTGCGCTCCCTGCGCTCCGGTCGCGCCCTGGCTTCCGGTAGCACCCTGCGGCCCCGTCGCACCCTGCGCCCCTTGATGGCCTTGTGCTCCCTGCGGGCCAGTGTCGCCTTGCGGACCAGCTGCACCCGTCGACCCTTGCGGGCCGGTGTCGCCCTGTGGCCCCGTCGCGCCCTGTGCCCCGTTATCACCCTGCGGACCCGTCGCGCCCTGTGCGCCTTGGTGGCCTTGAGCGCCGGTTGCACCCGTATCGCCCTGCGGGCCCGTCGCACCCACCGCACCCTGTACGCCCTGCGTACCCTGCGGACCTGTCGCACCCTGAGCGCCGACGTCGCCCTGCGGGCCTTGCGGTCCCGTGGCACCCGTCGCACCCGTCGTGCCCTGCGGGCCTGCGTCGCCTTGCGCACCTTGCGCACCCTGAGCGCCCGTGTCGCCGGTCGTGCCGGTCGCACCTTGGAAGCCTTGGTGACCCTGCGTGCCTTGCGCACCCGTAGCACCCTGCGCACCTGTCGCGCCCTGTGCCCCGGTCACACCTTGCGGGCCGGTGTCACCTTGCGGGCCGGTGTCGCCTTGTGCTCCTTGCGGGCCTGTGGCGCCGGTAGCACCCTGCGCACCTTGCACGCCCTGAGCACCGGTGTCGCCCTGTGCGCCCGTGGCACCCTGAGCACCCGTATCACCCTGCGGCCCTTGGCTTCCGATGGCCCCTTGCGCACCGGTGGAGCCCTGCGCACCCGTGGCACCCGTGTCACCTTGCGGTCCCTGCGCACCCGTATCGCCTTGCGCTCCCTGCGCTCCGGTCGCACCCTGAGCACCGGTGGAGCCCTGTGCGCCTTGCGCTCCGGTGGCTCCGGTCGCACCTTGCGGGCCTACGTCGCCCTGCGCTCCGGTCGCACCCGTGGCACCCTGCGCACCGGTAGCCCCGGTCGCACCTTGCGCCCCCTGCGCACCCGTCGCGCCCGTGATCGCAATCGCGAGGATCATCGCCTCGCCGTCGGCGAACGAATACCCGCCTCCGACGTAGGTTACAGGGATTTCAACGTACTGGTTCGCGTAGACCGTCGGCGTGCCCGATACGGTCCACTTCTGGTAGTTGTCGCTGTTGTCGGCGTCTTGCAAGACGATCGCATCGTCGGTCGAAAGCAACGCCAGAAACAGGTCGACGTCGATCCCGCCGCTCGTCAGATGATCCACGAAAAGCTTGGTGGCGCTGGTCTGCGTGCCGTTGTCCCAGGTGATGTTCCCTGCGCCCGGGTCTCCACTGGTCGATCCGGTCTCGGCGTTGTATGGGAAGAAACTAGACGACTGCCCGGGTGTGCCCTGCGCACCGCTGGCACCCTGCGCTCCCGTGGCTCCCGTCGACCCTTGCACGCCTTGTGCGCCCGTTGCACCTGTCGCACCCTGCGCACCCGTGGCCCCGGTGTTGCCCTGTGCCCCGGTAGCTCCGGTCGAGCCCTGTACGCCCTGCACGCCTTGAGCACCCACGGCACCCTGAGCGCCAACGGCACCCTGCGCCCCCACCGCTCCCTGCGGTCCCTTACTGCCAGAGATGAGGTAGGCCATTACTCGCTCCGATCCCAAGCGCAAACCGTGACAACCGTTCCGGGCGTTGCGCTCGCGAGGTAGATGGGTTGATCGCCCCGATGCTGGAGCTGCACGAGTTCGTCTTGCTGCAAGAGGAAGTTGTTGGCGCTCACCGCCCCGCCGTCCGTGCCCGTGTAGGCGATCTTGCCATTCGCGGCGAGAAACTGGATCCAGATCGCCGTCGTGAAGGACGGAATGTTGACTTTCGTCGCTACGTTTGCCGCTCCAAGCGTAATCGCGAGCGGCTGCACAAATCCGGTCAGGGTCGCGGCCATAAGACCTCCTCGACCAACCGTACCGGCTACCGCGCCGTGCGCCCTCCCCACGCCCAATAGTCGATCTCGGCTGTCTTCTGGACCGCATCCGTCGTCAGAATCCCCAACGCGATCGGGAACAGCCCCACCGAGATCGTAATGCCTGCCCTCGGTGTGCCGACGTCTTCGCGATCCCAAACTTCGGGATCTGTGGCGTTCGGGCTCAGCTTAAAGAACTGCACCTGCGGTGCCGCTTGCGTGCCGATCACCTCAAATCCGACTTGGTGCCAGGTCGTGCCTTCGATTGAAAAGCCAAAGTCGACGGTACTTTCCACGCCTGCGCCCGACTTGTACACGCCAAACAGGTTCCCGCCGACGGCGCGGATCCCGACGAACTGCGTCGTGTTCGTTACGCCGACGCGGTTGGCGTTGCTCGACGCAAACCCCGACCAGAACTCGTAATTTGTCGTTCCGCTTGTGATTCGTACCTTACAGACAAAGGTGCTTCCGACCGGCGGCATCCGGTAAAGCGGCGCGATCGAGCCCTGCGAAAGCGTGCCCCCTCGGTTCGCTGCGCTGGCCGTCGTGCAGCTCAGGATCCCGATCTCGGCGTAGCTCGTCGGCTGGATCGCTTGAATCGTAAGCGCCGAGCCGATCACGGTCTCTAACCAATCCATGTCCCCATACAGGCTTTTAGCTTTCGCCCCATGATCCGGCACAAACTCATCCCAATACGCAGGCCCGACCGCGGGCGGAAGCCCGATCGCTGGCGCCGGATAGCTGCCGCCAAGCGCCCCCAGCGCAAACCCTGCCGGCTGTCTCGCGTAGATCATGGCCGTCCCCTCTGGCTCGGACGTTCGAGCAGCTCGATTTCAAGCTCCGTTGCAAGCAGGCCCATCGTCACCGACCGCACCAGCGCCGGCAATCGCTCGATCCCGCAGGCCGATCGCGTGAAGCTTACAACGTCGTTCGGTTCGAGAAACGCCAACTCCGGGCCACCGCGAACCGAAAGCGTCCGACGGGCCAGCGCCGTCGCCGCAAGTCGAGTCTCCAGCGCCAGCGCCGCCGTCGCATCGTCCGCGATCCAATCGGCCTGCAACTCCACCTGCCGCACACCATACCTGGCCTGCGAAAGCGCCGCGAGGATCGAACCATATTCCCCATTCGCCGCGTCGGCCGCGTCGACAATGTCGCCACGCAGGCGCACCGATCGCCCGTAATCGCCCGTCGATGCGAGATACCGGAGGATCAGATCGTTCTCAACGGCTCGAACGTCCGTCAAACGAAACGCGCTCGTCTGTTCGACCGCATATCCGTCGACCGTTGCGGCATCGGGCGGGTCGGCCACCAGCTCGGCGACGACGTCGGCCTCGGTCGCATCGTAGCGCCATAGCTCGAACCACACGCCGTCCGGTGTTTCGCGGCGGAGAATCGGAAGAATCCCGCCCACCTGTGCCTCGATCCAGTCCTCGGGCGTGACGGGTTCGGTGATCGCCGCGTCCACGAGGAACCGATCCAACCTCGCCCGTGCGGCCTCCGCTCTGCCCCGGGCCAGCGGCACCCCGCCAGCGACCAGCAGATCGATCATCACCTGTCCGAGCCGACGCATCGCCTTGCCAGACTCAGGATCGACCACGCCGCCGAGCTGCGACCATGCGACATACCAGGTGCATCCGGGTTGCCACACCATCGAAGAGTCAGTCCCGACGAAACCCGATCGACGGACAAAAGCGACGGTTTGTCCCCGGAGGTCTTGGCCGGTCTCGACCGTGAAGAGCTGGCTGTTCGACTCGCCGCGCTCGAACCCGCCGCTCGACTTGACCAAATAAACCTGCGTGGCTTCGACCGCGTGACCTGCTACTACAATCTTACTGTCTCGGTAGTTCGTAGCTTTTACGCCGATCTCGGCCATGTATCCGGGCGTGGCGGGATCATCGATCGGGAGCGTTCCCCACACGAAAGACGCATCACGCCCCGGGCGACCGTACACCCTCGGGTAGTAAGCTCCCAGCATTGAGGGGTCTGGATACAGCGGGACCGGGCTCGTTGTGATCGGCCAAGTCGACGGATCGATCCGCTGCGTCCGGGCGGGCACTGTCGCCGTGCGATCGTAACGCGGAAGATCGATTGAGAACGCGATCGGATCGTCGGCGGTCTCGTACTCGGGTTCAGTGATCGGGCCTTCAAGCAAGCGCTCGGCCAACTCGATCACCGTGCCCTCATACCAGCGACGGAGCAGCGCCGCGCCTGCCCCAAGGTCCGCACCCAGCTCGGCCAGCTCGGCCCAGCTCTCCCCGGGCCACGGGCCGATCTCGATCCCCAGCGCCGCCAGCCCGTCAGAGCCGATCGTGATCTCCAACTCAGGCAACGCCCCGATGTACTCGATCGTGTCGCCCGACGCAGAAACTACCTCAAGGTCGACGTCGGCCAACCGATAGACACGCCCTCCAACGGTCAGATCGAGCAGCCAGTGTGCAGGCGCATCGGTTCGGCGGTACGGGATCATACGATCTCCTGCATGGTAACTGGCGAAACACGCCACACCGCATCACGCTCAGGATCGCCCTGTATGTGCTCAAGCCCGATCGTCGACGCAATCCGGGCCAACATGAACAGCCGGGGATCGGTCAGGGTCGTGCCGTTGGTGCTCGGGATGTACTCCATCGCCACCAGTGGGCGAGCTCCTGAGGCAACGTCTTCGAGGAGCCCGGCCACGAGGTACGGCGCGTCGTTAAGGTTCGCGATCCCCTCGGTTCCCGCCGACGTCGCCAAAAAGTCCGGCCTCGGCGGCGAGTCCATTAACCTCGACTGATCGATCCCGTCGGGCCAGCTCCAAGACCAGGTACGCGCCGACGGTCCCAAGCGGCGAGCCCTCGACACGAAATCAGCAGATCGCGTCGACACCGCCGACGGCTCGTGCGTGACGCTACCTCCCCATCCGTGGCTCTGGCCAGCGGCGATCAGTGGCCCGGGCGGAATCAGCGTGCCGATCTCGTAGTAGTCATCGACCGTCTGTTGCGGCTCGATCACCACACGCCAACCGTCAAAGAGCGTGCCTTGATCCATGCACACCAGAACACCCGACCTCGCCCATACGTCCATGGTTCCGGTCGCGCCCTCGGTGCCGTCGATGCTTTCAAGCACGATCTCAGCGTGTTTCGCCGCCGCCGTCGACCATACGCCTTCAGTGTGGCTCCGCACCCGTCGCAGCTTGCCCCCACCGAGATCGACCGTCGCGCCGACCAGCTCCCCGCGCCAAATGTAGCGCGTCGTGTCATTGGCGTTCGGACGGAGCGTGTCGCCCGTTCGCGCCCAGCCTAGCCCGGTGCGCCCGCTGGCGAGGTCCATTGTCCCGATCGTCGTCCATGTCGTCGTCGTCGCGTTGTAGCCTTCGAGTCGAGCGGTGCGCCAGTTCGCACCAAACACCGCGAATCCGTAGTGACGGGAGATGCTGGTTTTTTGAGTCTGCATCCAAGCAAAAGACTCGGTCGTGTTGTCCGTCGCCGACCGCCACGGGCGTCTCGGGCTCGGCTGCACATCGGGGAGCGCGTTCTTGCTTGGATAATCATAGGCCGGCGGGATCGACCAGGTATCCGCGCCCGTCGCTGGCCCGTCCAGCGCCGCAAGGTAGGTCTGCTTGAGGCCCGCCGTTGCTCGGTCATAGATTGCCGCCGGTGCGCCCGTGAGCTGTCGGCCGACGAGGTATTCGCTCGTCAGAATCGAGGATGCCCTAGAACCATACAGATTCGGATACGCATCACTCAGCGCCGTAAACTTCACATTCATATAGGCAAACTGGCAAGTTGTCGTGAACGCGCCGGTACCGACGATCCCCCACCGAAACAGACCGGTGGCGATCGCCGTCGTGAGCCAGCTGTTCGCGCTGTATGCCTGCGTCCAGTAGGTCTCAGTCGGGCGCTTATAGTAGACTTCCGCCGTGGCATTTGTGCCAACGCCGCGCATAATCGCCACGCGAAACTGCATCATCGACGTCATGTCCACGGTCACAGTCGCCAGCGCCGATGCGTGATCTCGCACCGCAAACGCCGTCGTTGACGCCGCAATCGAAATCACCACCGCTGTTGCACCATCACTCAGCACGAGCGTACATCCGGAGATCGTCCCGGTCGTCAAGCCGCCAACGGTAACAGACATCTGGAAGTCGATGATCGCTCGGGTATCCGGTGGATCAGGCGGCACCCGAGGCGGGATCGTCGCGCTCATGTAGCGGTTTA
>Ga0129336_10002654_pt1 | contig 10991 bp, 8 predicted proteins | sample CPB6_02_DNA_FD_96878 | JGI IMG/M metagenome (GOLD analysis project Ga0129336, IMG submission 96878) | Freshwater to marine salinity gradient microbial communities from Chesapeake Bay, USA - CPBay_Sum_0.6_0.2_DNA | ecosystem: Environmental > Aquatic > Marine > Coastal | place: USA: Chesapeake Bay...
CCGTGGCTTGATCGACGTTTCATCGATCAGCTCGGTGGCCGCGCAGCAATGTCGGCCTATCTGCACGCAGCGGGGCTCGATTACCGCCTGAGCGCTGAGAAAGCCTACTCCACCGATTCGAATTTGCTCGGCGCGACTCACGAGGCCAAAGATCTCGAGTTCCTCGATCGGGGAGTCGACATCGTGCAGCCGATCATGGGCGTGGCGTTCTGGCGTGATGACGTGGCGATCCAACGCGAGCGCTGCACCGTCGGCTTCGAGGAGGGCAAACCGGTCACACTCAACGGGCAACGTTTTGGTGACACGCTCGCTTTGTTCGAAGAGGCTAACCGAATCGGTGGTCGCCATGGTCTAGGCATGAGCGATCAAATCGAGAATCGCATCATCGAGGCCAAAAGTCGCGGCATCTACGAAGCGCCGGGTATGGCGTTGTTGTTCATCGCCTACGAACGTCTGCTGACGGCGATCCACAACGAAGACACCATCGAGCAATATCGTCAAAACGGTCGTCGTATCGGTCGACTGCTCTATCAAGGGCGTTGGTTCGATCCGCAATGTTTGATGCTGCGCGAGAGCGCACAGCGTTGGGTGGCCGCTGCCGTCACCGGCGAGGTGACGCTAGAGCTGCGACGCGGCAATGATTATTCGATCGTCGATACGCGTGGCCCGCATCTGACTTATCACCCCGAGCGTCTCACCATGGAAAAAGGCGAGGCGATGTTCAGCCCTGAGGATCGTATCGGCCAACTCACTCTGCGCAACATGGATATTGCCGACACGCGCGAGAAACTCACCGTCTATGGCGAAGCGGGTCTGCTCGAGGCGGATTCCACACCCACGCTGTTGCGATGAGCGACGTTGTCGTTTGCGGCAGTTTGAATATGGATCTGCTCTCTCAGGTCGAACGTTTGCCATTGCCCGGCGAGACGGTGCTCGGTACGCGCTATCAACACTCGGCGGGCGGCAAAGGCCTCAATCAAGCGATCGCCTGCGCTCGGATGGGGGTTCCTACCGCAATGATTGGCGCGGTGGGTGATGATGCGCATGGTAATTCTTTGATCGAGCTATTACGCGCCGAAGACATCGATATCTCGCAGGTTCGAACGCGCACGGGCGCAACGACTGGACTCGCTCAAGTCATGCTGGCCGCTTCCGGTGAGAACAGCATCGTCGTACACGCCGGTGCCAACGCGAGCCTGAAGCCGAATGACGTCGTGCGCGATCTGCCCGAGGCGATCGTTTATCTCGCCCAACTCGAAACTCCACTCGAGACGATCGAAGCGTTTTTCGACGCGGCGAAACAGGTGGGTGGTTGCTGTGTGCTCAATACGGCACCTGCTGTGACGGGTAGCGAACGCTTGCTAAGTGTCGCTGATGTCCTCGTCATGAACGAAACCGAGCTTGCCTACTATGCCGACCAAGACGCGGGGGTGAGTGCGGCACAAGTTCGACGACTGGGACCGCGTTTACTACAGCGACCGCAGCAAGCCTTGATCGTGACGTTGGGTGCCGAGGGCACCTGGATTTTCACTCATGCGAGTGAAGAGTTTATTCCGGTCACGCCCGTGACCGTGCTCGACACCACCGGTGCCGGCGATTGCTTCACGGGCGTGTTAGCCGCCGGCATCGCGCTCGGTCAGGTACTGCCGGAAGCCGCCCGGCGCGCGAGCCGGGCAGCCGCCATTGCAGTTACTCGTCTTGGCGCAGCAGCGTCGATGCCGCGCGTGCAGGAACTTACGGCATCAGACTCGCATTGACGCGCCGTTGCAGATCGAGCCGCGGCACATCGACGAGATCGCGCTTGATGCGCGCCGTGATTTTTTTCGCTGCCGTTTTTGGCAGATGTTCATCGACCATCGCCATGAAGCGCGGTGCCATGACGAGCACTAGTCCGGTCGTTTCGGCATCGCGTACCGCAGCCGAAGCCGTTTTCGCTATCATCCGCGCGAATTGATCTGCCGCTTGTTGTTTGAGGGTGGTGCGTCCTTCGAGAGCCGTTCGTCGGCCTGCAGCGCGCGACATGCCCCGACCCGGTTTGTCGGCACCCGCGTCGCGCTCATGTTTGATGGCGAACGGATTGGCGAAAGTGGCGATTTTCTCAAGCTTGGCTCGGGTCTTCGCCATCGAATAGACGTGCAGATGTGCCGTATCGGCCACCATCACTTTGATCGACATATCAAAACTCCTGTTGAGCCCCTCAAGAATTCATCCTAGCGCGCGGCGAAATTTTTTCAGGGTGAACCCGACGGTGTGCGACGTTCTCGATCGCCGCGGCCAGCTGCAGTAATTGTGCGTCGTCGTCGCGTCGGGCGACTAAAGTCAGTCCGACAGGCATGTCGCGCACGAGACCGATCGGCAAAGTAAGGCTTGGATAGCCCGCAACGGCGGCAGCCGATCCGAGTGATGACCCGCCCGTATCGCGTCGGTTACCCCAAATCGGGTCGATGAGTTCGGCGGGGCCGCTACCGGGCGCTACGATCAAATCTAGCGTCGACTGGCTAAACAACGCTGCAAGCCCATCGACGTCGACCGATTGCCGCAGCGATCGCACGGCCTCGAGATATCGAGGCTCGGTCAATGGGCCGCAAGCGACCGATTGCTCAAAGATTTCTTGACCGAAAAACGGCATCTCCCGCGCGGCCTCGCGCCGATTGAACTCGATCAACTCAGCGAGCGAACTCGCTTCGCGACGCGTCGGTTCCAGACTACCCAAATAGCTATTGATGGCTTGTTTGAATTCGTACAGTAAGGCCAAAAACTCCGCTGCACCGAATTGCTGTAGTCCCGCTGGCAGGCTGAGATCGACGAGTTCAGCACCGTGGTCGACCAATACCTCGCGGATTGCATTGCACTGTGCCAGCACGTCGGGACGCAGATTGGCTGATCCCGGCCACCAGCCAACACGTCGGCCTTTCAAGGCAGTGGCGCGGGCGGCCAAAACGGGAGCAACATCGAAGGGCTGATCGAACAAAACTGCTGCTACGGATGCGACATCGGCGACGTTGCGGCCCATGGGACCAGCGACATCTTGTCGCGGCGACAGCGGGATCACCCCGCGGCCACTGACTCGAGTTTGCGTCGGCTTGAAGCCAACGATTCCATTGAGTGCAGCGGGCGACAAAATAGAACCATCCGTTTCGGTGCCGATAGCCACTGCGCAAAAGCTGCGCGCGGCAGCAGTTGCCGAGCCTGAGCTCGAGCCAGACGGATTGCGTTTCGGATCGTAGGCATTGCCGGTTTGTCCGCCGATAGCGCTCCAGCCACTCATGGAGCGCGTGGAGCGGAAGTTCGCCCACTCGCTGAGATTGGTTTTACCGAGGATCACCGCGCCGGCAGCGCGTAGGCGCGCGACGAGATCGGCATCGGCCGTGGCTTGCGAGCGAGCGAGCGCGAGCGACCCCGCCGTCGTCGGCATCGGATCAATCGATTCGATATTATCTTTGAGCAGAATAGGCACGCCATGCAGTGCACCGCGGCTGCGACCGGCGCGCCGCTCAAGATCTAGCGCGCGGGCCATTTCAATGGCCTTCGGATTGACGGCGATGACCGATTTGAAGAGGGCATCTTCGCGCTCAATGCGAGCAAGGTATCCGGCGACGATCGCTTCACTGCCGAGACCTTTCGCGAAAAGATCTTGTAGCGCCGCGATCGACAACTCGGTTGGATCGATGTCGGTCTTGATTTTGAAGGTATTTGCCTGCGCCTGTTCGAGGTTGTGCGCGATGGCAGCCGCCACGCCCAATGAGACGAGGCGACCCATGAACTGTCGGCGACGCATCGGATCAGTCTCCTCTTGAGAGGTTTGCCGAGGGCAGTTGGCGCAGCGTATCTTCGATCCAACGCTGCGCCTCGTCGTTGATGTCGCGCGGATCACGGCCAGCGGTCACGATGGGCGCGCCGAGGATGACGTGAATCGTTCCTGGCTTTTTCAGCAACCCACGTCGCGCCCAGTAGTATCCCGCATCGTGTGCGACCGGCACGATCGAGTAGCCACTGCGACTCGCGAGTAGCGCACCGCTCACTCCATAACGACGCGTCTCACCGGCAGCGACCCGAGTCCCTTCCGGAAAAATCAAAATGGAAAGCCCCTCGCGCAAGCGTTCCGTACCGCGTTGCACGACTTGATTGACAGCCGAGGCACCTGCACCACGATCGACTGGAATCGAGCGCAACAACGCGAGACCCCAGCCGAAGAACGGGATGAACATCAACTCGCGTTTGAGCACGATGACTTTCGGCGGCCCGAGCAAAAATTGCGCGAAGGTCTCCCAGGCCGAGGAATGCTTCCAGTAGGCAATGTGCGGCTCGGTTGGGATGTTGTCGAGACCACGGACCTCGAAACGCAGATCGCAGATCAAGCGCAGGCCATCGAGCATGCGCTGCCCATACCAACGCACGAGGTCGAAGCGCCGTCGAATGGAAACAAAAGGCGCTGCGATAACGAAGAAGACGGCGTAGAACAGCGTCCACGCAAACATGAAAACGGTGAAGACGAGCGAGCGGAGCGCGATCATCCCGGCAAACGCGATAGGTCGGCTACACCAGAGAACAGCGTCCTGACGCGATTCACGAGGGCGAGCCGATTGGCGCGCAAGGCCGCATCCGGATCATTCACCATCACATCGTTGAAGAAAGCGTCGATGGTTGGGCGCAAGCCCGCCAACAAAGTCAGCGCAGCATCGTATTCGGCACCACGCAGATGCGCATCGACGGAGGAGGCAATCGCATCGAGAGCGGAAGCCAAAGCGCGCTCGGCAGGCTCGCGCAGCAAGGCGGCGTCGACGTCCGTCGACAGCGAACCCGTCTCGGTTTTTTTGAGAATATTAGCGATGCGTTTGTTTGCAGCGGCCAGACTCTCGGCCTCAGGCAATTCGCGGAAGCGACGCAACGCTTCGAGGCGCAATTGGATATCGCCGGGTTTCGTGGAGCCGGTCGCCTGGACGGCATCAAAAGATTCGCTTCCGTGACCTGCTTCGAGTTGGATCGCACGTAGTCGATCCATCATGAAACCCAAGACGTCGCTTTGCGTATCGCATGTACTGACCGGCTGCAGCGCGACTGCTTTGCCAACGAGATCCGCCAGATCGAGATCGAGACGTCGCTCGAGCAAAATTCGCAGCACACCGATGGCTGCGCGACGCAACGCGAAAGGATCCTTCGTGCCACTCGGTTTTTGACCAATACCGAAAATACCGGCGAGCGTGTCGAGTTTATCGGCGAGCGCCACGGCGATGCCGCTCGGGGTCGAGGGCAGCTCGTCGCCGGCGCCGCGCGGCAGATAATGCTCACGGATGGCGCTCGCGACTTCAGCGGGCTCGCCATCGGCAGCGGCGTAGTTGGCACCCGTGATGCCTTGTAGTTCCGGAAACTCGCCCACCATCGCGGAGAGCAGATCGCATTTACACAGTTCGGCCGCTTGCGCTGCGAGGGTAGCCTCGCCACCGACGAGCGGAGCGATCTGGCTTGCGAGGTTTGTAATACGGCGGACTTTATCGCCGATCGAACCGAGCTTGGCCTGGAAGGTGACTCGGTCCAAGCCTTCGCGCCAGTTGCGCAACGGGGCGCGTCGATCTTGCCGCTGGAAGAACGCAGCATCCGACAAGCGTGGACGCACGACGCGCTCATTGCCTTCGCGTACTCGCGAGGGATCACGACTGTCGATGTTGCTGATGGTGATGAACCACGGAGTCAGTTTTCCCGCAGCATCTTCCACCGGGAAATAGCGTTGGTGTTCCTGCAGCGTGGAGATCAGCACTTCACGCGGCAGTTCCAAAAACTCATCGTCGAAGCGACCTTCGACCGGCACCGGCCATTCGACCAGTGCAGTGACTTCATCAAGCAGCGCATCGTCGAATACGGCGCGACCGCCGAGACGTGCTGCGGCCGATTCGATCTGTTCGCGAATACGCTCGCGACGCTCACCGAAGTGTGCGATCACATGACCGGACTTGAACAACACCTCGGCGTAATCAGCCGGCGTCGGTAAAGACAATTCATCCGGCGCATGAAAGCGATGACCGCGGGTGGTGCTGCCGGCTCGAGTATCGAGCAGTGTGGCATTGAGCAGCTCGTCGCCGAAGCGCAGGACGACCCAGTGCACAGGCCGAACGAATTCGGCTTCGCTTGCGCCCCAACGCATACGCTTGGGGATCGGCAAAGCATCGAGCGCCGTTTGTACGATGGCCGCGAGCAAAGAATTCGTCGGCGCACCGGGTTTGCTGCCCTCGAAATAGAGGAACTCGCCCTTGCCTTCGGTGACTCGGCTGAGTGAGGCCATATCGACACCGCAAGATTCGGCGAAAGCCGTGGCTGCACGGGTGGGTTGACCCGTCTTGTCGAAAGCGGCCGATACCGGTGGACCACGGCGCTTCAATAATTGTTCGGGTTGCTGCTCGGCAAGATCTCGCACCAGCACGGCGAGGCGTCGTGGTGCGGCATAGGAGAGCAGATCACCATGCGGAAGGCCTGCAGCGGTCAAGCCATTGCGGATTCCTTCCGCTAGTGCGCGCTCGAGTTCCGGCAGCGCAACGGGCGGCAATTCCTCAGTGCCGAGTTCGAAGAGAAAATCGCGGGTGTTCATCGCGAACCCTCCGCAGCAGCAGAGCCCATCGGGAAGCCGAGCGCTTCGCGACTCTCGTAATAGGCTTGTGCAACACCGCGAGCGAGAGTGCGAACCCGTAAGATGAATCTTTGACGCTCAGTGACTGAAATCGCGCGACGTGCATCCAGCAGATTGAACGTATGCGACGCTTTCAGCACTTGTTCGTAAGCGGGTAGCGCAAGCTTCGCTTCGAGCAAACGCTGGCAAGCGGCTTCGTGTTCATCGAAATGACGGAACAGCGCCGTGGTATCGGCGTGTTCGAAATTGTAAGCCGACTGTTCGACTTCGTTCTGGTGGTAGACGTCGCGATAGGTGACTTTGCCACGCGGTCCGTCAGTCCAGACGATGTCGAACACGCTGTCGACGCCTTGCAGATACATGGCAAGGCGCTCGAGTCCGTAGGTGATCTCGCCCGTGACGGGGCGACAGTCGATACCACCCACTTGTTGGAAGTAGGTGAACTGCGTGACTTCCATACCGTTCAGCCACACTTCCCAACCAAGACCCCAGGCACCGAGTGTGGGCGATTCCCAGTTGTCTTCGACGAAGCGAATATCGTGGGTGAGTGGGTCGAAACCCAACATCTTCAACGATCCGACATATTTATCGAGGATGTCGAGCGGCGAGGGCTTCAGCACCACTTGGAACTGGTAGTAACGCTGCAAGCGAAACGGGTTGTCGCCGTAGCGGCCATCGGTCGGGCGGCGGGAGGGCTGCACGTAGGCGGCGCTCCAGGGTTCCGGGCCAATCGAGCGCAGGAAAGTCGCCGTATGAAAGGTCCCGGCCCCCATTTCCATATCGTAGGGTTGCAGAATGACGCAGCCCTGGTCCGCCCAGTATTGCTGCAAGGCAAAAATCAGTTCTTGAAAAGTACGAGGCATGGAACCGGTGGCTGGCAGCGTTGGGTTGCTTAGCGAGGCGCGCAAGTATAGCCCTGTCGCTTACTCGAACTGATTGGTCCGAGATTTGTGCTCATATCTCGAGCTGAGTTTAGAGCGCCTAGGCAAAAGCACTAACATGGTGCGATAATGGTAGAAATGCACCAACATAGTGCGGATTTTTGCTGCCAAGGCTTCGGCGAGGTGCTATAAGCCCTTGAAAGTGCAGTTAAACGATTCTTCGGCACGTTTTCTGCATCAATATCGGGCGTTTAGTTTCCCATTCCAGATATTTGTACGGAGCGACTATGACCACCGCCAGTGACGTCATTCAGATGATCAAGGACAAGGAAGTGAAGTGGGCCGATTTGCGCTTCACCGATACCCGCGGCAAGGAGCAACACGTCACGATCCCGGCAAAGGCGGTCGACGAAGGTCTGTTCCGCGACGGCAAGATGTTCGACGGTTCGTCGATCGCCGGATGGAAGGGCATCAACGAGTCCGACATGATCCTGATGCCGGACGCCGGCACCGTGGTCCTCGATCCTTTCTTTGAAGATGCCACCGTCAACATTCGTTGCGATGTCATCGAGCCTGCCACCATGCAGGGCTACGAGCGCGATCCGCGTTCGATCGGCAAGCGCGCTGAAGCCTATTTGAAGAGCACCGGCATTGCCGATGGCGCGACCTTCGGTCCCGAGAACGAGTTCTTCATCTTTGATAGCGTTCGCTGGACCAACGAGATGCATACCTCGTCCTATGCCATCGATTCGGTGCAGGGCGCTTGGAATAGCAACACGGTCTATCCCGAAGGGAACATGGGGCATCGCCCTGGCGTGAAGGGCGGCTACTTCCCGGTTCCGCCGGTCGATGCGTATCAAAATATTCGCAATTCGATGTGCAACGCCTGTGAAGAGCTTGGCCTCACGGTTGAAGTGCATCACCACGAGGTCGCGACTGGCGGACAGTGCGAAATTGGCATCGGCCCAGGAGGCCTCGTCAAGAAAGCCGACCAAGTGCAGATTTTGAAGTATGCGGTGCACAACGTGGCACACGCCTACGGTAAGACCGCGACTTTCATGCCAAAGCCACTCGTTGGCGATAACGGTTCGGGTATGCACGTGCACCAGTCCTTGCAGAAGGATGGCAAAGCGTTGTTCGCCGGTGACAAGTACGGCGGACTCTCGGAGTTGGCGCTCTACTACATTGGCGGCATCATCAAGCACGCCAAAGCCTTGAATGCCTTCACCAACGCCGGCACCAACAGCTACAAGCGACTCGTGCCGGGTTTCGAGGCGCCCGTGATGCTCGCCTACTCGGCGCGTAACCGTTCAGCTTCGATCCGCATCCCGTTCGTTGCCAACCCGAAAGCACGTCGCATCGAAGTGCGCTTCCCGGATTCGTCCGCGAATCCGTACTTCGCCTTCGCCGCCATGATGATGGCGGGTCTCGACGGTATCCAGAACAAGATCCACCCGGGCGATCCGGCCGACAAGGACTTGTACGATCTCGAGCCGGAAGAGGCGAAGCACATCCCGACCGTGTGCCACTCGCTCGATATGGCACTTGAGAGTCTCGACAAGGATCGCGAGTTCCTCACCCGCGGTGGTGTGTTCACCAACGACGTGATCGATGCCTACATCAACCTCAAGCTGCAGGAAGTCACGCGTTTCCGGATGAGCACGCACCCGGTCGAGCTCGATTTGTACTACAGCTGCTAAGACTGAGTTCGTGATGCGCAGCAGAGCCCATGGCCGCTGAACGTCTCTTCGAGTCGTTCGCTGCGCATCACGATTCCGCCGAACTGCTCGAGGTGTTGGCGACCGGCGTCGTCCTTCTCGACGCCGGTCTTCACGTCCTGCATGCCAACATGGCGGCACAGGGATTCATGGCCATCGGCCTCAATCAAGCGCGTGGTAAGCCGTTTACCGAGTTATTTGCCGACACCAACGGTTTGCAAGGACTGCTGACGCGCGCGCTCGAGCACGGCGAAGCGTTCAGCGAATTCGAATTGTCGTTGCGACCCGCGGGGACTCCGCGAGATCCACAGCTTGTCGATTTGAGCATCACTCGTATCGAAGCGGCGAGCGGTCAAAAGCGTTTGTTGCTCGAGATGATCGATGCGGTGCCACGCACTCGACTCAATCGCGACAATGAGCTTCGCGCCCGTCTCGAGAGCAGTCGCATGATGACTCGCCAACTCGCGCACGAGGTCAAAAATCCCCTCGGGGGTTTGCGTGGCGCAGCACAGTTGCTGGCGCGCCAACTGCCTGATGCTTCGCTTCGTGAATACACCGACGTGATCATCGCCGAAGCCGATCGTCTGACGGCGTTGGTCGATACGATGACCCACTCGGCTCGTCCTTCGCAGAAAGAGCCGCTCAATATCCACGAAGTCTGTGAACACGTTTATCGTTTGATCGCCGCCGAAGCCGGCAACGGCATCACCGTGGAGCGCGACTACGATCCCAGTGTTCCCGACGGGCGTTTCGATCGAAATCAGTTGGTACAGGCACTGCTCAACTTGGCTCGCAATGCACTCCAGGCGCTCGGTAATACGGGCCGAGTCGTGTTGCGTACACGCGCTGTTTCGCATGTTCATATCGGACTGGTACGTCATCGTTTAGCAGCGCGCATCGAGGTGCTCGATGACGGCCCCGGCGTGCCGGATGCCATCCGTAGCAGTTTGTTTTTTCCACTAGTCACCGCCCGACCCAACGGAACGGGCTTGGGTCTCGCTGTTTCACAGGAACTCGTGAATCGAAACGGCGGTGTCATCGAATTCGAAAGTGAACCCGGTCGCACGGTCTTTCGTATGTTGTTACCGTTGGAGACGTCGCCATGAATTCTGCACTGCGCGTCTGGCTGGTCGATGACGATGCCTCCATTCGCTGGGTACTCGAGCGTGCGCTCAAAAGTGGCGGCATGACGCCGCGCGTTTTTGAGGCTGCAGAGCCTGCGCTCGAAGCCTTGCGTGGCGACGCACCGGATGTCTTGCTGACGGACATTCGTATGCCAGGACTATCAGGTCTCGATCTGGTTCGTCGTCTACATGAGACTCGTCCGCAGTTGCCGATCATCGTGATGACCGCGCATGCTGATCTCGACAACGCTGTGTCGGCTTACGAGAGCGGGGCTTTCGAATATCTACCAAAGCCTTTTGATATCGACCAAGTAGTCGAACTCGTTCGTCGTGCTGCTGAGAGCGCCGCGAAGCCGCTATCGGGCCGCACCGAAGACACACCAATGCCCGAGTTGCTCGGCAAGGCGCCGGCTATGCAGCAGGTGTTTCGAGCCATCGGTCGGTTGTCGCGCTCTGCCGTCAGCGTGTTGATCACCGGTGAGTCGGGCACAGGCAAGGAGCTCGTCGCTCGCGCCCTGCACGAACACAGCCCCCGCTCAGGCAAACCGTTTATTGCCCTCAATACTTCTGCGATTCCCTCCGAGTTGCTCGAGTCGGAACTATTCGGGCATGAGAAGGGCGCTTTTACCGGCGCTGATGCGCTGCGTCG
>Ga0129336_10002655_pt1 | contig 10990 bp, 4 predicted proteins | sample CPB6_02_DNA_FD_96878 | JGI IMG/M metagenome (GOLD analysis project Ga0129336, IMG submission 96878) | Freshwater to marine salinity gradient microbial communities from Chesapeake Bay, USA - CPBay_Sum_0.6_0.2_DNA | ecosystem: Environmental > Aquatic > Marine > Coastal | place: USA: Chesapeake Bay...
AGATTCTTGATTTAGTGCCGTGGGAGAATCGAAGAGTTACTCCTGGAAGTGAAAGCATTCGCATAGCCAAGTATCAAAATATCAGAGGTTTAAGCGCTTCCCATGTCGTTCTTTTTGACATAGATCATTTAGAAAATTGGTGTGAAGAAGATTCTGTTGAAAAACGAGGGAACCTCAGAAATTATGGGTACATAGCCTTGAGTCGTTCGCGAGCATCAACCGTTATCGTTTTAGACTCAAATGACACATCAGAGATTTCAAGTTTTCTACAAAAATCAATTAATTCTCTTTTAATGCTTTCTCACAGAAGAAGTACTGAGGATTGAGAGCATGATAAAAGAACGTTCGTGCGAATTCTCGGAATCTATAGCGTTTAGGAAACTCTATGCGTTTTGATTTACTCTTGCCGCGCGAAAAGCTTCCAGGTAAAAAGTCACTTTCATCAAATAAAGCATTTCAAAAGAATGAAATACAAGGTAGAGAATTTTGCGTAGTAGGGGAGTTAGAAATGTGGAAGCTCACTAACTTTGGAGTAATTAGTTGGCCGCTTATAGATTCAGAAAACTCTTTGGTCTCAAAATCAATAATTGGATGTAAGTTTACGGCCAATTCGAATTGGTCAGGATTATTTCTGATCAGCGATCGTCGCGTGAAAGGCAAATAGGGCTTTAATGTCTAATTCTCGTTATGCCGAATTGAACAATTTTCTTTGCGAAAATATTTTTACAAGAGATAAAGCATCTCGTCCCGTATATGTTGAGATTGATGAACAAGTAGAGCTTCGTTTACTTGAATTCTTTGACTGCACAATCGATGTATTAAGAAATAAGATAATAGAAATAGTTGCGGAGAGAATAACTCTAACGGGCACTAATAGTGATCCTTTCTATGGAATTCATCGTGATTTGTTAAAGTGGCGAAAGAGCTCGGTGAGTGATACCTCAAATTATCCTGAAGTACCTTTGTTGCTAGTTTTTACTTTTGCCGCGGTTGATATGGGAGGAGAAGGGGATCATGATCCGAATGCTTACTACCCAAGGCTTCATGAAATGCTTAAAGTCAGCGAACAGGATTCGCTAGCCGAGAGTTATCGTAATTTTTCAAGTTATCTTTGGGGCAGTCTAAATTATTGGTTGGACGTCGTGCAAAGAGGAAAACGGGGAATTGGAACTGCATTCAGTATTGGAACACAAAAACATATTGGCTTTCCTTTATCTCAGGCTTTGATCCGCTCAACAGATCGAAAAAAATTGCCAAGGTTGTTTCGTAAGAAAGGATTTTCTGCTTTTGAGAGCGTTGTTGAGAGTGATATGGAGCCCGTACTTGATGAGTGGGTAAACGCAGAAGAACACACCTTCGGTTCATTCAGGGCCCCGAGTAAACCGTTCAAGAGATTATGGGAACAGGCTGAAGCAAAGGAAAAAATATGCACGGTTGTTTGTAGGGAACTTGAATCATGGGATGGAAGCGTTCCCAAAGTTATGCGTGATGATGGTACTTTGATTGATGATGATGAATTGTTGGTTCGATTAGAAGCAACTAAATCTTCTTTCCCCATTAATAGATTGAATATTGCGTTTGCAGTTTCAGGCTTCACGTTGAAAGAGAAGAACTCCATCGATGTGATTGACAATTTGGGTGAAAAGCATCCGATAGCCCTTGCGGCAGATCCTTCCGGCTGGATGCGACCGAATGTTGGAGTATTGCCAATTTCAGATCAGGATTTACTTGAACGTGGCCTTAATGTTGAATATGGGGATTCACTAAAAGCAAGTAGACCTCCTAAAAAAGTTGTTGTGTTAAAACTAGATGAATTGACTCAAAGATACCGTGAAATAGAACGCATCGAACTTGGCATTCGCTCCATGGTCATAGTTCAAAACTTCAAAGATAATTTGAACTCGGTTAGAAAAATTATTGAAATATGTTCAAGGCCAACACCCAAAGAAATTAGTTCAAGTGAATTGAGTGGTCTCCCTGCCGGTTGGACTTTGTTTACGGATGTGGAGTTATTTCAACCTCCTGATCCCGAACTAGTAAAACACGTGAATTTGGAAGCCTTGAAACCAATTCAATCTGGCTCGATGACATTTTCTTCTGGTTTGCAAATTCCAGGAAGAATTTCAAAATGGCATCGGGCGGTGGGGCTAGAGATTAGAGCAACCGTGGTTGGAAGTAGCAAATTGATAGTCAGGCTTGAAAGAGTTGTTGATGGCGAAGTAATTCATTTAATTGATAAGGAGTATCTACAACAAACAGTCATTCATCAAGTCGAAAAGTATGAACTAGATGACGGGGATTACAAAGTTCATATACTTGTTGGAGAAAATTCCGATTTATTTGCTTCCAAGAATTTGATCATTCGGTCATCTGATAGTCCAGATCAGGAAACTTGGAATAAAGCAGAGCGACTTGTCTACGATCTAGGAGCATCTCCTGCTGGTGCGGTTATAGCGTCACCAATGAGTTTAGAAGCCGCGCAGTATATTGACGGAGCACTTGCAGTGTTTCAAGAGTCGCACTCACTAAATGCAGTTACGCGTATTCCGCCAGCATTGGAGTGGTGGGGTACAAGGATTGCCATCATTGACTCGAAAGTAAAAAATTTTTCTCTCGCTGAAACTTCCAACTACCCCTGCTTTGAAAAGGGGAATCACTACATAGAGTATCCGACAGCACAGCCCAATAAATATGGAACTGGTTTTCTTAAACCTGAAGGCGGGAAGATTGTTGGAATTTGCAAATATTGCGGATTAGTCAAAAGATCTTTGGCTAATCCTTGGGTCCTTGCTCGAATACACGAGAGAACATTAGAGAAAAAGTTAAATTCAAGAGAACAAGTTGTTTTACCAAAAGTTTCAATTCAGGATTTGCCTCATGTCGACACTAAAGGCATTACTCCAGACGACGCGCTAGATACGCTAATGCACTTAGGTGGAGGTTCTGATGGATACATATCTTCTGTAGCTTCGAATGTGGATCCATCTGCTCTTTTCAGGCATGAGTTTGTAAGGACATTGGAACAGTTGGCTCACATCGATATTAGTCGTGACTCGCAATATCAGATTCAGAGTTGGGAAATTAATCCAAGCGCCATAGTAAAGACACAAAGCGACTTCTTTCTTTCGGGTTACTGGCCTCGCAAATACATTTCTGCATTAACTTCAGTACTAGGAGCTGAACGTGTTGTTGAAGCCCCTGAGACTGCGACAGTTTCACGGATGTCAATCAAGAACACAAGTTCAAAAGAAATAGAGAAAACATTGGAAGAGTTAGGGATTTCCGCAAGTTTAATTGATTCCCCGAGCAAAACTATGCTGCGGATGCTTCCAGACATTCGGCTTGCTGCACAAGGATTACCTTCAGTGCCGTCATCGATTTTTGATGAGGTCTCCTTCTACTCGCCGGATCAGAACGCCTGGATCCCGTTATCAGATGTCCGTCCTTCACGCGTTGGTGGATTTAGGATCTCAAGCGCTTATCGAAACCAGTACGTAGTAGTTACACCCGATGACTTAATCAAAAGAAAACTCCGATATTGCTCAGCAGAGTTTGCGAAATTTTACGAAACCGCAATTTCAGTTAAGAAACCCCTATTTTCGTATCGTTCCGATCAGAGAATCTTGTTGGTTCCAAAGGGAGCATCGCTACCCGGGATGTATGGCCGCGCAATAGTGCTGTCTAGTGGGTTGCTTCCAAAATCGGATAGTTCAGGAAGGTATCTGATTTATAGTCAAGTAACATTAGAATGCGCTGAATTATTGGCAGCAAAGCTTGGGGGGCAATAAGCGTGACAGAGAAGCAATTAGAGCCAATACTTCTCGGAGATGAAATTCTTGAAGCGTACTTGAGATATTACGATACACAGTATTGGCTTCGCGATTCCAAATTACTAGATGAACGGCGCGAATTACTCACGAGAAGTGGTCGATTATTAGCAGATGTGATCCTTGAGCCAGTGCTGAGTTATGAATCAAATGTTGAATTCAAAACAATAGTAGAAGAATTAAATTTACCAACTGATATCTCGAATTTTGTAGGAGAAGCTCTTTTTCGAAAATATACAAATGATGATGAGAATATTAAATTGCGTGATCATGTTGCGGATGCGACTAGAGTCTTTTTTGGAGATTCAAAAGAAAAAAACGTAGTGGTAACTTCAGGCACCGGGTCAGGTAAAACAGAGTCGTTCCTTCTGCCCATGTTGTTGAGTATCGCTCTTGAAACTCAAAAGTGGCAAGCTCAGCGTCCACCTAACCGCTGGTGGGAAGCGCAAACATCTGGTTGGACACCTTTAAGGCAAAATGAGACAAGGCCACCTTCGATACGTGCTTTGGTGTTATATCCCACAAACGCACTTGTTGAAGATCAGATTACGCGACTTCGACGGGCCATACGGCAAATAAATTCAAAGATTCTTGATCGTCCAATTTGGTTTGGGCGTTACACAGGCGTGACTTTAGGTGGAGGAAGATTTCCTTCAAAAAGCAGTGAGCGGTTAGCGTCAGATAAGTCTGAAATTCAGCTTATGCAGCAAGAAATCGACTCTTTTTTGTCGGATGGCGGCTCAGAAGATGCAATGGATCAGTTTTCCAATCCCCGAGGCCATGAAATGCTGACGAGGTGGGACATGACTGCTCATGCCCCAGACATTCTAGTCACAAACTATTCAATGCTCAATGCGATGTTAATGAGAGACCAAGAAAATTTTATATTTGATCAGACTCAAAAGTGGCTCGAAAGCAGTAGAGAAAATGTTTTAAGTATAGTTGTTGATGAACTTCACTTGTATAGGGGAACTCAGGGAAGTGAAGTCGCAATGGTAGTAAGAAATTTCTTACAAAGAATCGGTTTATCTCCTCAGTCCTCGCAGGTTCGTTTCCTGGCTACATCGGCTTCAATGACAGATTTAGAAAAGGGCAAGAAATTCGCTTCTGATTTTTTTGGTGCTCGGCAGGATAGTTTTCTCGTTACTGCAGGTAAGCCAAAAGCCATTCCCAAGTCCTCGGAATTGGATTTATCAAGAGTTCTTGCGGGAGAATATTCAGATACTGATTTATCTTGGGCACTAGCAAATGCATGTAAAACTGAGGCAGGAGCGTATGTAGGGACAAGCGCGAGCGTCGTGACCGAGAGAATGTTTGGAAAATCAGCTAAGGCCCAAGAAGCACTTCGAGAAATGTTGCAAAGGTTAGCCTGTTCTACAGATCCAGATGTGATAAGAATCAGAGGACATATCTTCTTTAGAACTCCTCGGGGAATCTGGGCATGTACAAACTCAAATTGTTCTGGAGTGGGCAAACATACGTATGAGGGTAGAAAAATTGGAAAAATGTTCGACGTTCCGGTCGTAAGTTGCGATTCCTGTTTTTCTCGGGTTTTAGAACTTCTTTATTGTTTCGACTGTGGAGATGTGTCGTATGGCGGTTATGTTGTAGAAAATTTGGATGATGGGACTCAGTTCTTGGGTTCACTTTCGGCAAACGTTCCAGATTCGGCTGCAAAAGACCCAATTTTTAAACGGAGCAACAAGGGTTATCAGTGGTTTTGGCCAAGGGAGGCCTCTGATGTACCAGCCTGGTCAAAAGCGGCTCCTAATCCAAATGGGGGATCTAAGGTTTCCGTGGAATTTTCTTTTGTCCCAATGTCACTAAATTACGTTTGGGGTCTATTGAGTCCGACGAATAATGATGCCAATGCTGTAAAGGGAATGACTATAAGAGCAATTCGCGGCTTGCCTAATGGCCAAGAGTTTCCCGCTCTTCCAACACGTTGTCCCGCTTGCGGTGGTGAAGGAAAAGGAAATGATTCATCAAGTTATTGGGATGACCTAGCTGTTCGCTCTCCGATACGAGCCCACACAACAGGCCAGTCCATCGCAGTGCAGGTGGTTTTATCGCAATTAACAAGGTCTCTCATGAAACCAATAAATGGCAAAGTTGATTCGTACAAGTCAATTGTCTTCACTGATAGTCGAGATGATGCTTCGAATACCGCAGGTGGAGTTGCCGTAAACCACCACTCAGACCTTTTGCGACAACTATTCGCATCACAACTATTCGCAGAAAAACAAATCAATGCCGAGGCTATTCGTTTCGAGGCTAAACAAATTGAGGATCGAATAGCAGCCGGATTTTCACAACCTGAAGATGAATTAAGACTAAGCGAATTAATGGGCCAATTAAGTGGTACTTCTGGGCGTACTTGGATTTCAGTAACTTCTGAAATTCTACAAGAAATGATTAAAAGAGGGATTGCACCAGCAGGACCTGCAGTCTCAAAATTAACTTTTAATAAACAGCCTTGGTACAGGGGGTTTGTCCCGAAAGATGGAGAATGGTTACCGCTCGGACTGCATGAACGTAGTGAAATGTCCAAGCACTATCTAGATTTATTACGCGCCGATCTCGCTGATAGTGTGCTTTTCGATCGGGCAGAGCGAGACATGGAATCTGTTGGCCTGGCGCACTTACACTTTAGTGGAAAGTTTGCGGCATTCGGATCTTTGAGTGATGCAGAGTCAATCCAAATTCTGGATTCATGCATTCGAATACTAGGATTATCCAAACATTACGATGGCAACTCTGCGGCGAATCCCGCAAAAAAAACGCCGCGTTGGATCAGATCTTATCTAACCTCTGTATCAATTACAAATAATTTGGATTCAGTACAACTCGAAGCTTGGGTTAAATCAACATTGGACAACGCGGGCTTAACAGAATCATGGAATATACAATTACTAAAAGGCGATCTTCCGCTTTCTGTTCAGCAAAATGTAGGAACCGTATACAAATGTAATCGCTGTACATATTCGCACTTACATCCCAGTGCAGGTGTATGTATAAAGCAAAATTGTCATGCCGCTGAATTAAAGGCGAGTGAATTGGGCGACATCTTTACCAATGACTACTTTGCCTGGTTGTCTAAACAAGAACCGCAGAGAATGCGGATTGAAGAACTAACCGGTCAAACTAAACCGTTGAGTAAACAAAGAGAGCGACAAAGATTTTTCCGAGGGGACGCACTCAGACCAAAACCACTTGAGAGTGAATTAACTCATGGTATTGACGCGCTTAGCGTCACCACAACAATGGAAGTTGGTGTGGATATCGGCTCATTGCGAGCAACTCTCATGGCAAATGTCCCACCTCAAAGATTCAACTACCAACAGCGAGTAGGAAGAGCTGGGCGTCAAGGACAGACTTTCTCGTATGCAGTAACCATCTGTAAGGATAGAACTCACGATGAATATTTCTTCTCGAGTCCTGAACGAATGACAAGTGACATTCCACCAGAACCATTTCTACAGATGGGAAGAAAATCAGTTGTCCAGAGAGTTTTAAACGCCGAGATATTACGGAGGGCATTTTCTGCTCTAAGCACTTTGGATAAGCCTGCGCGAACGAAAGATGATATTCACGGATCGTTTGGAAAGATTTCTGATTGGAAGTCGAAATATCGTACATTAATCCAACAAACTATCTCTTCAACTGTAGATATTGATAAGCACGTTTCGGCTTTATTGATTCAAACTCCATTTGAAAGAGATTCTCTAGTTTTTGCAGAAGAAATCAAAGGGACTTTAATTGCTTCAATTGACTCAATCATAGATAGAGCTGAGCGGCCTGATTCTGAATTAAGCGAAGTATTGGCTGAATATGGAATGCTCCCAATGTTCGGATTTCCCACGAGAGTTCGCGATCTATACAAGAGAGTCCCGAGAAACTCTCAAGATGAGAACTCAGTTCTTTCATCACGACCGCTTGATGCCGCAATTTCTATGTTTGCTCCGGGCTCAGAAGTTCCAAGCGATCATCAAATCCATAGAGTGATTGGTTTTGCTGCTTTCGCATTATCTAATTCATTCAGTAATCCGGTGGATCCACTAGGCCTCAAGCACGAGATAGCAAAATGCAAGTCTTGTGAATCGGTGATGATAGGTCCTTCAGTTAATCAATACTGCACAATCTGCAATGAACCGATGATCAAGTTTGATATGCATGAACCTTTAGGGTTTAGAACCGATTACTATCCACGAGACTTCAAAGGCGATGCAGAATCTGGTGGTGCTTCAGCGCAGCCAAAATTGGTTATTGCTGCAGATGTCGTTCCAGATAAAGTTGTCGAATTACAACAAGCTAAGATCAGAGTTTACGAACAAGCAAGACTTTTAACTCTAAATGATAATAAAGGCAAATTATACAAAATCGCATCTTTGTCAGACGGGAGTAAAGTTGAAGATTCGCTAATAGGGCAATTTCAAAACAAGATTGCCGGCAGCGAAGTGGATATCGCAATTGGAGAAATCAGAACTACAGATGCAATGACACTCGAGTTCTCGACTCTTGATCCTGAATTATCGCACCTAGAAGGTGAATTGATAGTCTCTGACAATAGAGAATTCTTTATTGCAGCAGGTGTTTCGGTTTTTGTTTCCTTTGCGGAAGCATTCCGTAATGCTTGTAAAACACACCTAGCTATAGATGCTGAAGAGTTTGTTGTCGGATACCAAAAACGGAGATCTAAACATCAAGATTTGAGAACAGCTCATTTATTCCTTGCGGATTCTCATGCAAATGGTGCCGGCTATTCTGTAGAAATAGCATCAGAGAATACTTTTTCAGAGGTATTAAAGTTGATAGAGAATGACTCTGAAACAAAATGGGTTGGTAAAGAACACACAAAATGCACTACATCTTGTCCTGATTGCCTGAGGAGTTACAACAACAGAGGTAGCCATACGCTTTTGGATTGGCGACTTGCGCTGGATGCAGTTGCCATAATTCAGGGACAAAACTTGAGAATTGATCTGTGGCAAGATCACTCTCACCGATTAGCTTCATCTCTAGCGGAAGTAAAGAATTTAGGACTCAATCTTGAATATAAAGAAGTACTTGGTTGGCCGATATTGAAAAATAAAGATAACGCCAAAGGAGTAGTTCTGGTTCATCCTTTATGGACCCAAAACCGTGATTTCTATGGGCCTTTTTCAGCAGAACTCTCGGAAACCGCAAGTTCAAGTCTTGGATTGGCAAAAGTATCTCTTTCCAGTGTTTTTAAATACAACAGAAGTCCGTACTCTGTAATTAAAGATTTGATTTAACTATTCGAATGTCAGGAACTCATCTCAGCGCCTCTTTGTATCGTCGATTTCAAGTTTGTCCTCAGAGTGCTCTATTTTCGATCAGTCCAGAGTCTAGAAGTTTAAATCGCCCTTCCTTGAGAGCAGCTTTGGGATTGATTGCACATAAGTTGCTTGAGGAAGCCTCAATTATCTCGCAAGATTGGTCAACGGAAGAGATTGATAAGTGGTTTGAGATTAACTGGCAACAAATCTTAGAAAAGCAATATTCAGAGTTGGCGGCACAATGGTATCCCCAGCGAGTTCCAGTACCAACATCTTGGCCCGGCTACTTCTTAACCCGTGCATCTTCGAAAACATTAGCAATTAGAAATCGAGGAATATTTCCATTAAAGGCTTCTTCGAAAAAAGGTAATGACATTAGGAAAAAGGAAATAGGGAGCCTTACATTTCCACTTGTTGAACAACTTCTAGTTTCAGACGAGTTGAAAATTATGGGTAGGCCCGATTTAGTGGTTATTGAGGAGGGCCTTGCAACAATATTGGACTATAAATTTGGCAGCAACGTGGAAGAGGTGGCAAAGTATCAAACTCAAATGTATTTCTATAAGCTGCTGTTAGAAAATATCACTAATATTAGAGTTGGAAAAATGGTTATTGTGTCAGGTGCCAATCGAGAAATAGATGTTCATCTTGATGAGAAAGAATTAAGAAAATTAGAAAGTGATATACCTCGAGTCGCCGATGCGCTAAATTCAAAGAACGTAACTGCATCCCCAAGTGTTCTGAATTGTGGTTTTTGTCCATTCAAGTCTATTTGTCAGCCGTTTAAGAATGCAAAGATTTATTTTTTTCCCGGGAGACCGATGGCAATCTCAGGAAAAGTGGAGGAAGTGAGGGAAATCGACGACGAATTTCAAGAATTAACGATTAAAAATGAGTTAGGTGAGATTCAGGACGAATATAAAGTTTTCAGCATTCCTAGGGCGTATCAGATTGCTAGGGGGAGTCAGGTTTTTTTAGCAGATAACCTCGATTTCAGAGATGAAAAGGTCGTTAGATTTTCCTGGAACTCGCGAATTTCCGTTATTGGCTAGCTGGTTCATACGGACATTTGTCAGTGTCTACCTCTAGAGTGGGAGATATGACCTTCAAATTCGTGGACCTTTTTGCGGGAATTGGTGGATTTCATGCTGCCCTTTCAAGTCTCGGCGGAACCTGCGTGTATGCGTCGGAAATAGACAGGCATGCATCAGAAGTGTATCTGCGTAATTGGGGAGTCAGGCCGAAGGGAGACATAACAAAACTTGCCAACGAAGAGACAATGGACGTGCCGGCACATGACGTTCTAGTTGCAGGTTTTCCATGCCAACCTTTTAGCAAGTCGGGATTGCAAAGAGGAATGGACGAAGTAAGAGGAACACTATTCTGGAATATAGCAAAAATCATTGAGCATCACTTGCCTTCTATTGTGTTACTTGAGAATGTGAGAAATCTGGCGGGACCTCGACATATTCACGAATGGAAGATCATAATCAAGACTCTTCGCGAACTTGGATATCGAGTAAGTGAAGATCCTCTGATTATCTCCCCTCATCAAATCCATCCGAAGTTTGGTGGAAGACCACAGGTACGAGAAAGAGTATTTATCGCAGCAACAAAAATTCCTCAAAATTGTATAAATTTTAATAGCCAACCTCAGATACCAGATATGACAAAGGTTAAAATGAACTGGGATCCAAAGGATTGGAATCTTGCGAAGCATCTCCCTTTGGAGCGGATAAAATCAAGAGTCAGAAAATCAGAAGTTCAATTAAATCAATCTGAGATTTTGTGGATTGATGCCTGGGACGAATTTGTAATCACGATGCGAAAAAAATTGAAAGAGCAACCATTGCCCAGTTTCCC
>Ga0129336_10002658_pt1 | contig 10979 bp, 23 predicted proteins | sample CPB6_02_DNA_FD_96878 | JGI IMG/M metagenome (GOLD analysis project Ga0129336, IMG submission 96878) | Freshwater to marine salinity gradient microbial communities from Chesapeake Bay, USA - CPBay_Sum_0.6_0.2_DNA | ecosystem: Environmental > Aquatic > Marine > Coastal | place: USA: Chesapeake...
ATTCTGGGAATTCTCGTCAAATGTAGCGCCCCACCCTATGTAAGAAGCCTCTAAAACAGACTTTGCAAAACGTCGAATTCCTAGTATCACTAGTCCTTTCTTGTCTTGTTGAGCCCTTTCTATTTCGTTTGTTACAATCCACTCATTATCACGAAGGAGTGGGTTGGCATATTTCTGTGATATTCTTCCACGTTCATCAATAACATCCACCTCTGTATGCCAAATGTTTAAGTGCCAATAAAGAAATGGGTTGATAAACACCCCGTTCATCATGGCACCATTCAAGCATATATCCCTATGAAAGTCAAAGAATGGTTTGTATTCAGCTGACTCACGGTCAGGAATACGTGGTTGGTTAATGTACCAATCTTTGTAATCTATGCTTTGTATATCACTCATTATCGTCTGCTTCTAAGAAAGTCTTCAGCCATAGAGCTCAACTCACCATTTCCCCTCACTTCCACCTTAGCTTCTTCTTTCTCACGCAGTTTTTCCACCACTTCTAAAAGGGCTAGGTAGTTTTTCATCGTTTCCTGTATAAACTTACCCTGTGCCTCAATGCTTGCTATCACCATGGGTATCATACCTCCTTTGGATGTGGGTTTCCACTCCACACGGTCCTTTAGTTCGTGCAGGGGATTTGCATCTACATAAGCTTTCCACGATGTGAGCTGTTGTTCAGCCCACTCAAGCTCTGTGTTAATGTATGTAGTTTTTTTAATAGTCTTCGCCATCCTCTTCTTTTAAAATGTCATCTAGATTCATCCCATCTTTAATGATTTGATCTAGCTCATCATCGTCTGTATGGGGAATGTCCATTTCTAGCTGAGCCTTATATCTTTCTAGGGCAAATAACAGTTCTCTGTCCGTTATCCCCCATACATCCCCATACCCATCCAAGGCTGTAGATAGATGTTTGCCCATGTTGTAGGTGGGGTAGTTTTTATGTAAGGCTTGCAGAATGTGCAACACCTGAGAGTAATAACTCATTCTTCTCATAAGCAGCTAGTTTATAGCACAATCCCAGCGCTAGAAGCAGTGAATTTAGAGAGACTAGGTTTAATAATAGAGGTGAGTAGGTTCTCAATCTCTTCATTAGCTAATTTCTTCACTTCTGGGCTCACATCTGGGGTGGCAATCAGGGCAGCTAGTTTTTCAATAACTATCCATGCTTCTACTACTGGGTTCATATTAGTTGGTTTATATCTTCGTCTGATAAATCTTCTTCATCCTCTTCCTCTTCAGGCTCTGAGAAATACTCCTCTTTAATGGCTATTCCTATAGAATCCTGTCATCTCCATGGGCACCTATAATATCCACATAATCCACACCTCTGTTGTAGATGTCTGTGAGCGCCTCAAGGAATGGCTTGAGGGGTATTTTATTAAGCCTAATTTCTTTGTTATTCTCCATGTTTTTCCAGTTCTTCCGCCTCCTGCTCTGTAGCCACAGCTTTCCATTTGTTTATGGGACAGGAACAAGAGAGGCATTTTGTTTTGGCAGACAGCGTGCATCCACAATGGGTGCAATGAGCGTCTGGTCGAACAGATTTATAATTTTTGGAATGCCACGAACACCCCTCACAAATGAGGAGCCTTGATTCGCTGGTCTTTTGTATTGCTTCCTTGATCTTCTTGGGTGGCACTAGGTTGTTTCTCCACCCCTCGTAAATCTGGGAAAAGTTGATGGTTTTCATCTATCCTTGGTTTTAAGAGGGTTATATTATTCTTTGTTGTGGCCATCTTTAACAGAGTGGCTCGTTGTTTAGCTTCTGTTAAATCAGGCTTTGACAGGATGTTAAGAAGGGCTTTTTCTATCTTCAAATATGTTTCCATCTTCTTCACTGCCTTCTTATCGTTAAATATAAACTTCCCAAACCCACTGATTTCCACCGTCTTATTACTATGCATGGCTTCATTAGCTGATTGAAACTGGTGGTTAATAACAGCCTCAATTGTCTTTTCACTGGTCATGAGCTTTACAGCCAGCTTCCTAATCAGGTAGTCCTTCATTGACAGGCTAATAGGCTTATCCATGTGTCAGCTTTATTTCTAGTGTTAAATCCTTGTTGAAATTTAGCACAATAATGGGATTCACCTTCACCTTTGTCCCGTCTTTGACCAAAATACCAGACTTCTTCAGCTTAGAGATGATGTTATTTATCGTAGCATCCGTTGTCCCATACTTCTCACAAAACTCATCCCTATTACTAGCATAGGAAATATTCCCCTTAATAGCTGTAAAGGCTATGAGCTGTATTTCCCTATTTGTCAGACGTAGATCATTCACAGCTGATAGTATATTATAATACCTCTCAGCTATAGCATACCCATCTGCTTCTGACTTCTTAAGCCTTTGTAATATCAAGCTCTTATTTTCCATATCTAATTACCACAAAGATAGAACAAATCTACAACATATTCAAACACAATTATTTATATGAATGCTATATTATGCACTCTTTCTCTCCTGCTTTTACTATCCCCATCCCCACCCAACCACCCCAAAGTTAGTGGTGAATAAGTGACACTACCAAATTTATTTTTTGCACAAGGTGGTGAAAAACACTACTTTTCGCAAAATTTTAGTAAAGCCATAGCTTGACAAACAGCCCCCTAGTGTCAAGGTATAACTTGACCATCCCCCCTAATCCCTTGGTAGTCAGGAATTTACCCTATGTATGGGAGGGTGGGGTACTTCCAACAGAAACCCCACTGTCGAAAAGCAAATTGGGGGTATCCCCCTATTATTAATCCAAAAAGCATAAAAAATGGCTTTAAATTTCAAGATTTATCAAAGAGAAGACAGAGTGTCATTGGGCACACTCGCAAGTGTTTGTGGTGTAGGCGGTAACTATCGTCCTTGCAGTACAGCAAACCTGAAAGACAACACCAAGCGTTTGGTGCTAGCGTTAACTCGTGTTGATGGCACAAGTGAGTTGGTCACCTGTTCTGGTGAACTGTCAAAGCGTTTGCGTAACAAAGAGATTGCACTTTCTCAAATTGCAAACTTTGAGATTGTTGAGCAACTCACTGATGATGGGGACACGATGAACTGCGTTGTGCTACCAGCAACAACAAGCGTGCTACCAAGCGTGACTGTTAAGCAGGAAATGCCTGAGTATCAGCCTGTTAGCACCTTCAACCCAGAAGAACTCATTGCGTTCTAAGGCTGAAATGATGTAAGAGAGCCCTTCGGGGCTTCTCTTTCATTATATATCGGGTGGGAACGTAGTTCTTTGGGGTGGGAATAGGTCATAATGTATTGATTCTCAAGTGTTTGAGAGTGGTGGTGTCACCCATTAGTGGTTTAGACATACATTTCTATACATGACAATATTGCCCGTTGTATGACAATAATATAGCATTAACAAACTAAATACGCTTGCCATGATAGTAAAACATACTATATCTCTTCCTACAATCATTGCCACTAATGAAGTAGTGAATAAGTTACGGGAATGTGGTATTCCTGTTACAGTTGAAGACAAGAATGTTATTCAAAAGACATTACATATACAGATGCCTGATGATGCCACATTTGAAGATGCATTGGCTCTTGGGGCTCTTATTGGTAGTGTTGAAACAGCTGCTTTAGCCAAGAATTAGTATAAATCCTTATTAATCAACACATTAAATCAATTAGCCATGACAAACGCTAAACAAGAGATGCTAAATTTTATAGGAGAAAATACTGTTCTATGTGCTTATGTTGAAAGAGCAAATGATGGTAAATGGAATGATGTTGAACCCACTATTGCACTTAAATGTGGGTATACAAAGGATGGATGGGAAGGCTTCCTAAAGGCATTAGATTTTGATTACGATAATGGATATGGTGCTCAGATGCTGTATGGGAAAATATGGTTTAAAGATGGCTCATGGGCTGAAAGAGATGAGTATGATGGATCAGAATGGTGGGCATATAGAAAAAGGCCTGATATTCCTCCTGCGCTTATAGCAGATAAGGTTAATGAGTGGGGAATATCACAATCAGAATCAGAAGAAAATCTAAATCCTTAATAATCAATTAAATACGATTACTATGTCAAAATTTACTAGAATTAAGGCACCTAAATACAGAATAGGTAGATATGTCCTTAATGAATATGAGCTTAGATGCTTACAAGTTGAAGTGGCTAGAGGTCTTAAACAGCCTGGCATCAAGGTTAAAGATGATGCTAATCAAATAGCCACCATTCAAGCTGATGGCACTATGGATATTAATATTGCAGGTTATGGTATAGCCTCTAGATATACACTAGATCTGATTGCTCTCAGAAGAGAAAGAGAACTAAAATTGAAAACAAATCCTTAATAACCAACAATTTAAAACGATTCGCTATGGAAAACATTGATTTTCAAGAAGATGCTATGGAAACCATTCAGTTTCCAGAAAATGCTAAAGAAAAAATCTTCTATGCTGAACCTCTTCACGCATTTGATGAAGAAGGTAATCTCACTTATGACCTACCAGAACATGTTGTTAGAGCTAATTATTTCTATCTGCATGGGAAAGCAGAAGAACTTAATGGGTATGACATATGTAGTGCTAATGCTCCAGCTTTAAGCTATTGTCTTTTAAAAGGGGCTTTTCTGTGTATGGTGCAATTCTTAGATGGTAAACAAAGAGAGGCTATATGCTTTTCAGTGTTTGAACATCATCGTATGAAGGGTTTAATATGCCTATTAGAAGATTTAGATGGCATTTTAAGCTGTTTTCCCTATTTCAATATAGACAGAATGCCTATGCTCTTTGATCATGAAGAAAAGTATTTGGACAGTATAGGCATATATGAGCCTATGAAACAATATGTTCGTTCAATAAATCCTTATTAATCAATCATTTAAAACGATTTTGCTATGAAAAAGCTTATTTTAATCTTAGGTTTATTGTCTGCACCCTTTATTGCTGTGTGGACCATTTGGCTGCTCACATTTTTTAATTTTAGCCCATTTGCTGTCTTTGATAATAGTATGTTTTGGGGAGTTTGTCTTCTCTGGTGGTTCCTTTGTTCTGTATTAGTTCCTATGGTGATAGATATGAAGGACCAACCAGAGCCTTCAAAAACACAGCAGCTTCATCTAGACTCATTTGAATACATCAGAAGAGCTGTTGATTGTAACGAAAAAGAAATTAAAGCCTATATTGACAGAACCTATCCTGGAGGAGCAGATACACAAACAGTTCTGTTTATAGAGCACTCGTTAAGAGTTAGATTAGTAGAATATCTAGAAACACACCTCAAATCACATGAAATGTCTGTAGCTGACAGAGTTTTAGGTGCAATACAGGATGTTAAAAGATCATATAACAAATCTTAATCACTAAAATACACACACAATGGCAAATTATTTATTACAGCCTTCTGATTATGACGAAGGACCAATTGTCTATCCTCTTCCAATAGAAAAGGATGGCAATAAAAAGCTCTGGATTATACAAGGAGCTCAAATATGGGCTGAAGACTTCCAACAAGCTTTGGAAATAGCAGCTCTTATTAGTGCATCGTTAGAATAAGAATTTCATATGGCAAGCAATCGTACGGGCCTGTATATCTATACTGGGCCCTTTTTTTTCTTAACTAATTAAAAATCAATTCCTTATGGAAAGAGTTGCAAAAATAGCTTTAATTGTCATCCTAATGATAGCAATTATTAGCGGTCTTATGTCTTGTGCTACAAATGGATATGGATGTAAGGGTAGGGCTAAAGAACCTACAGGTACAATAGGTAAACGTTGGAAAGCATTGTAAATCAATTATTTAACCAATAAAACACACACGTATGGCAATTAAGTTTGACCACTCACAAGACTCACTTCATCTAGCTATTGGCATAGATGATGAGCGCAGTGATGAATTAGATGCTATTGTATTCTTTAGCATCATTGATCAGTCTGTTCTAACAGAAAGTCTTTTTGACAATCCTGATGACGCACCTATAAATATGCGTACAAAGACAGGAATGATGGAAAGAATGTTTGAAAAAGGCTCTACAGAAGCAGAACGCATCTATCTAGCTATGCAGTTTAGCAAGATAGATAGAGATATGGATTTTGAATCCAGCGGGGTACATGGATTTCTTGCAGGACTCACCATGATGTATGAGGCTGTAGATGGTGATTGTGACAAGTTTCTAAGGAAGTTCATTAAATACAAGGAGAAAGCTAAAGCAGAATATGAAAAAGGGCTTTGCGATGATTGCAGAGATGATGATGATGACGAGGATTAATTCACATAAATACACGCACAAATGGAAAGAATTAAATTCAACCACGAAGGTAAAACCCTAGCTGAGTCTATGGGTATTGACCTTGAAAGAAGATATGAGCTAGAGGCTATTGTTGTCTACAATATGCTTATTGTAGAAATTATGGCTAGAAAGCTGTTTGACAATCCAAAAGATGCTCCTCGCAACCTCACCACTAAATCTGGTGTGCTTGAGAAAATCCTTGATTATGCAGATACAGATGCTGAAGCCATCTATCTTACATACGAGTATTGCATATTAGACAAGAAAACAGATGGATTGAAAGGTCAGATGTTTGCTACAGCAATTGCTGTAAAGATTAAACAGCTTGACCTGGACGAGGAGAAATTTATTGAATGGTTTGTTAAAAAGCGCCAAGAAGCTCCTACAGAGACAGAATAAACGATTTTATTAACCAAAATCCCATGTAAAATGGAAAAAACACACACAACAATCACAGAAGAAGCTCTCAAGCGTAAGCTTAGAGAAAGAATGGAAGCACTCACCACTCCTAGCAAGACAAGAACAACCACTAAAAAGGCTGAAGCAGCCCCTCCTACAGCTGATGATATGAAAAAGCTGATAGAGGCTAGCAGTCCTGCAGCAGATGGAAAACCTGAAGTGAAACCAGCCTTTAATAGCACTAGATACATAAAGCTAAATGGCTATTTCAGGGTGAGTGAGGGTGTATATGCTATTCTAAAGCGTAACATCGTACGCAGTGTAAATACACTCCTTCTAGGCCCTACAGGTGTAGGTAAGACAGAACTTGTTAGCAACATTGCTAAAGACCTGAATGTACCACTCACCATATTTGACATGGGCACTATGACAGACCCAATTATGTCTCTTGTAGGTAATCACGTTATCAAGATGCAAGATGGTGTAACTACCAGTACATTTGTAAAGAGCAGGTTTTCTGATGTAATACAGCAACCAGGTATTGTTATGCTTGACGAGATAAGTCGTGCTGTTGTAACATCTAACAACCTCCTATTTCCTTGTCTGGATTTTCGTAGGGAACTGCCTATGGAATATTGCTTTGATGATGTAGCACCAATTAAAGTGCATCCTCAATGTGTATTCATTGCTACAGCCAATCTAGGTGGCCAGTATACAGGTACACACAAGCTTGACAGAGCGCTGCTAGACAGGTTTATGATTGTTGAAATTGATCCTCTCAGTAGTACAGAAGTGAGAAAGGCTATACACACACATTGTCCTTCTATTGATACAGAAAGACTAAAGAAGATGGTATCTGTATATACAGGGATTAATAAGGCTCATAATGAGTTTACAGTGAGTTTTAATCTGTCTATTCGCCATTTAAAGATGATTGGTGAGCTTGTAGAGGATGGATTTACGCTCTATGATGCGTTCTACATCATCTGCAAGGGTATAGGTGGCACAGAAGGTGCAAAGTTTCTCGAAACCTTATTTGACACATCTAAAACCAAATCAGATGAAACTAGCGAAGAAGATGATGAAGACTAGTCTGTTTGGATGGGAGGATAGTTATTTCGGTGGTTATGAAAGGGTGATTTATGATCATCCTTTCATTGAAATTCCTCCATCTATTGGCTATGATTTCAAAATATCAGCAGGCCTTACATGGTATACAGCAGATAAGCTCTGTAAAATGTTCTTATTGAAGCTTTGTAAAATGGGTTATCTCGCTAAGTTTCTAACAGGGCTTATTAAAGAAGAGAAAACTACACTTACAGGTGAGGTGGTTACAATTTTTAATGTAGACAAAACAAGTCAAGCCTCTTGTATAAAATTTGTTATGGATGATGATGATGAACTAGGTAATCTATTTCAACATTACAGAGACTTCCTAAAAAAGGTGGATTTCTTCTTTACAGTATCTGGTGAAGATGAAAAACAAGGAAAAGGAGGTAAACCTGGTGATAGTGAAGAAATGGATGAAGCACAGGTTCAGAAGATGGGTGTGGATCTATTTAAAGAAATAGAAAGCACTACACCCACTTGGCTAAAACCACCTAGTGCTCTATCAGGCAGACTGAAAGAAAACACCAAGTTTGTAGTGATGGACAAGAAAACTAGTCCTGTTAGGTATACACCTGACAATATAAGAATGGGTAACTCTCTAGTTTCTATGCTTGACATATCCTTTGACCCAAAAGAAGACAGGGTGGAAAACCTGAAATGTGGTAAGATGAGCCCTCACAAGGTGGCTGAAATACCTGCAGGCAATACACACGTCTATCACAAGGTGGAGCAGGATATATCCACAAGACCATTTAGTATTTGTGTACTGGGTGATGAGAGTGGCTCTATGAGAGGCATCAGACAAGAAACGCAACATCAGCTCTTCAAAACGCTCTATTATGCATTTTCACAAATACTTCCTCCACAAAAGATGTTCTTCTATGGCCACAGTGGATGTGATACGCCAGAGGTGAGAGTGTATCACGAGCTCTACAACCCCAATTTTGAGTACACCATTGAGCGTCAGATGCGTAACAGCTATAGAGAGAACTATGACGGTCCTGTTATAGAGAACATATATGATCGTGTCAGACAGCAAACCTCTGATAACATCATATTCATCTCTATTAGCGATGGTCAGCCATCAGGTCATGGATATGGTGGTGAAAAGGCTATCAAAGACCTCAAAAGGGTGATAGAAAAATGCAAACGAGATGGATTTGTTACAGTGGGTGTTGGACTGTATTATGGACAGGTGAAGGACATCTACAGCTATTATACAATAGTGAATGATATGGATGTTCTTGTAAAGAACGTAAGCAGTCTCATCAACCGTGTTGTAAAAACAGAATTTAAGGATTGATTTGTGTGTGTGAGACAGGAAAGGGAACGAAAGTTCCCTCTCTCCTGTCAATTTAAAAACGTAGATGTGTATGGATTAATAAGGACAGAAAGGACAGCCCTGAAATATGGGCTGCTCCTTTTTTTATATGCTAAAGAGTATAAGAATGCACTATTATATGCATTCTACTGCATTTGCATATAATTTACTGCATAATGTGTCATATAATGCACTTTATGGCTCATATTGGTCCTTTATAAGTCACATTATCGCTCATGTGTGAGCTATAAATGGCCAAATCAGGAAGTAAAACACAGCCAAACTCAGAAATGCTGTATGAATATTTTGTAAAGATTCATGCAAACAGTAATACATAACACATTATAAATCATTTACTTATGAACAAAGAAGAGCAAAAACAGCTCATTACAGAAATAATGAATGAGGACTCTAAAGATGACATCATACAACTAGCAAAAGAAAGCTGGGAAGGATGTCAGGGATGTGATGAGAATGACAAAAACTTTTGGATAAATGGATTTATTCATGGTTATAATGCCGCTAAAAACAAATAACATGGCAAAAAGAATTTGGAATAAAAGATGGGCTACACTATCTACAAGAGGCCCAGAAACAGGAGTAGTTTCAATAGACTATAAAAACAGAGGCACTCAAACAAGAGATGTAAAGATATTGAGCAGAAACACCTTTGAAACATACGAACTTAGGTATAGAAAATTCTATAGAGCTAATAGAGATAGATTGATTGAGGAATATAAAATGAGGAATTAAAAACAAATAATATGACAGCAGAATTTATATTATGGCTAAAAGACTACTACCAATACAAAGATGGTACGTGGTATTGCAAGCTCGAAAAACCTTATGTAACTGGTAGCCAAAGGAAGTTTTACACTGAGGAAGAACTCATTAGAAAGTACAACGAAACCTATAATAACAAATAATATGACAGCAGTAGAATGGTTATTGAATCACTTTGATGAGATATACCACATTAAAGATAAATTCCTACCATCTGACTGGGAGTTTCTTGAAGAAACCTCAAAAGAAATGGAGAAAAAGCAGATAATGAATACGTTTGCAGATGGGTTTGTTGAAGGTGTTGAAACTCAAAAGTCAGGTGAACAATTATTATTTCCAGAACAATACTACAACGAAACATATAAAAAAGAATAACTATGCGCATACTCGCAGAACTGGGATTCAAATCCTACATTCCTTCTCGTGGGCTGGAGAAAGGAATGCTGTTCACTTATAAGCTCCATCATGGGCACAGAATAAAGGAACAAGTGGGTGTGCGTAAACTAGAACTGCTGCCCGCAAATCAAGAACAATTTATACAAGATAACGGTTATCCTGTCTATCCTGTTCTCACCATTGATGATGAAATAGTGGCTGAAGAAGCTGAAATAGGATGGTTTGATGCTGGTCCTGAGTCTGAAGATCTGGAAGACATCACCATAGAACAATTAAATACCATTGTAGACATATATGAAGGAGAGGTGGCTATTGAGGCAGATGAGGAAACAGAAGAGCCTTTATTCATGGAGGGTCCTGATGGCATTAAAAAGGTGATAATCAGCTATCCTGAAGAATGGGAAGAAGAATATGATGATGAAGAGGATGATGATCCAGATGGTGATTGGGATGATATGGATGATGACACTTGGAAGGAAATCTAAAACACACACATATGCTAAAATTTATCAAAGAGCTGCTATTTGGCAGACGTGCAACACCTGTTTGCAAAATCAAAACTAGTCTTCGCACAGTACAACCAACCACACACGCTAAAAGCTTTGGAGACTGGTGTGAAGAGTTCAATGTCAGTATGTTACATGGACGTAAACCTTTACATTTAAACTAATTAATTATGGGAATGGATGTTTATGGCTTAAACCCACAGCTTGTGG
>Ga0129336_10002659_pt1 | contig 10978 bp, 14 predicted proteins | sample CPB6_02_DNA_FD_96878 | JGI IMG/M metagenome (GOLD analysis project Ga0129336, IMG submission 96878) | Freshwater to marine salinity gradient microbial communities from Chesapeake Bay, USA - CPBay_Sum_0.6_0.2_DNA | ecosystem: Environmental > Aquatic > Marine > Coastal | place: USA: Chesapeake...
CTCATTGCCGGTCGGCGCCGGCGTGTACTGCTGCGGCTTCGTCTGCGCCATGGCTCACCTCCAGTTGGTGTATCGACGGCTAAGCAGATTGACGTTTCGGATCTTCTCCGGCTGCGATGCGTCGCGCTCGGACGCGTGGAGTTGGAAGCGCTGGAAGAGCTCGTCGCGGATTGCCTTGATCGACGCGGCCTGCTCGATGCTCTCCTCCTTGAGGAGGCACTTGATCGCAACGTCCTTCACGACCCACTCGTCCCAGCCCGCGCGCCCATCGACGCGGTCCGTGCCGACGAGCATCTTGTACGGCGCGGGGTAGTACCACACGCGGTACGTGCCGCCGATCATGGGGGCGATGCTGATCTTCTCGCGACCGTTCCAGGTATAGACCCGGTAGAGCGGGAGCGACGAGAAGCCTGGGCCGTAGTACTCGTTCGCCTGCCGCAGGATGTTCTGCTGATCCCACTGGTAGCGGCGCAGCGGGTTCCAGAACGTCGTGCTGCCCGAGGACGAGTCGGACGCCCAGACGCCCTTGCACTTGTAGAAGTCGGAGTCGAGCGTGGCGACCACGGTGCCGCCCGCGCCAAGGCCCTGCACGACGGCGAGCGTGGCGGTGTCCACGTTCAGCGACGTCGTGGTGTAGCCGTGACCTGCGCTCGTGAGCGTGACGCCCGTGATGGCGCCCGCGGAGGTGGTCAGCGTCACGGTGGCCGTGACATTCGCGCCCTGCTGCAGGGTCGCGGGGCCGTCGGAGTAGCCCGTGCCGACGCCCAGGACGGTCACCGAGCGGACAACGCCGGTCGGTCCGTCGTTGAGGATGTCGAACTCTCCTTCGCTACTGGCGGCGCTCGAGGGAATGTCGACGTAGCGAAGGAGGTATTCCTGGTCGAAGAGGACGATCCGGTCGTAGAGCTCGGCCCACGACTGGTTGATGTAGGCCTGAACCTCCGCGGACGTCACGAACTGCGAGTTCACCATGTCGGCTTCACGCCGCACGGCCAGTTCGAGTTCAGCGAGCGTCCGGGAGTATGCCATCTGTCAGTCCTCTTCCTCGTATCCGCAGGACTTCACGGCGTCCTTGAAAAGCGCCGCGGCCTGCTCCCACTTGCCCTTGGCTTTCGCCTCTTCGTAGGCCTTGAGCACGGAGCCGAGCTCCGCGTCCATGCCCATCTCCTCGCCCTCGCCTTCGTCGTCGGAAGCGAGGGAAGGGGAGGAGCCGCGCTCCTTCCCCATCCCCGGCTTCTTCTTGCCGATGGCGATCATGAGGGCCATGCCGCCTTTGCCCTTCATCAGGCCGGCACCGACGAAAGGCTGCAGGTGAGCTCAACGCAAAGGCTGCCGGTGACGTCCACCGCGCCCGCGTTTCCGTTGTCGACCTGGTACGACTGCAGCGTGCAGCCGCTCGTGGTGACGCCGGTGACGTGGAAGGCGATCTTCTTCGTCTTGTCGTAGGCGCAGATGTAGCTCGCCTTGACGGAGACCACCGAGGAAACGGTGGACGAGCCGTCGAATACGACATCGTAGACGCCGGCGCCCGCATGCGTCACGGTGAGCCCGCGGCCAGCCACGATGCCGGTGACGTTCCCAGTGGCCCCATCGACGCTGACGCGCGTCGACAGGGTCACCTGCTGGACGATGTTGGTCCCCTTCTGGGGGTACAGGTATCGGTTCAGTGCCATGATTCGGCTCCTTTCTCAGGCCCCGGATCAGGTACCGAAGCCGGTGATGACGATGTTCGCACCGGGGTTGTTGCAGATGAACTGGCCGTAGTGGCCGAAACGCACCTCGTACTGATCGGCGTCGATCACGCGGAGGTAGTCGTTGTTGTCGTAGTCGAGCATCTGCGGCGCCGGGCCGAGCGTGCTGAGCTCCCACGAGGCGAGCTGCATCATGAACGCCTTGTTGCGCGGGCAGAACGGGTCGCTGATGATCTTCATCGGACCGTTCATGCCGTCGTACTCGATGGCCTTGAACGAGATGCCCGCCACGTTCGACTGGACGCGGTCGTAGACGATGTCCGAACCGAGCGCCTTCTTGAGGTTCTGAAGGTCGAGCGGGTTGATGAGGATCGTGTCGGGGTAGCCGACGCCCTGCACCGCGACGCGCGCCTCGGCCTCCATGAGGGCCTCGTTCATCGGGAGGCCCGTCGCCGTGAGGCGCTGGCCCGCGAGGCGAACCGGGTCCGCCGAGCGGTCGAGGCCCCAGAACGGGGTCGCCGTCACAGAGGACGGGATCCACGCCTGGATGCCCGTCACGACGCCGTTGGCCGAGCCGCTCGACGCGACGCCGACACCGCTCGTCTGCAGGTAGTCGCCCGCGCGGACGATGCTGTCGCCAGCCGCGATGGTGCCAGCCGTGACCGTGGCCGCGGTGACCGCGACGCCGTTCGTGAAGCCCTGGACCTGGATGACGCCCGACTGGCGGTTGATGCCGACGACGTACGCGCCGTCGCCGTTCGCGTTGTCGACCGCCGCACCGGCGCCGCCGAAGTCGTGCTGAGCGGCAGCGAGCCAGAACTGCACCTTCATGCCGAGGTTGAAGTAGACCGCGTCGGCAGGCGTCGCGAGCGTGAACGTGAGCACGCCGGCGGCAACCGCCGGGGCCGGGCTCGCCGCGATGACGCCGCGAACGCCGGTGTCGTCGCCGAAGAGCTGGAACTCGAGGTCCGCCATCTCGTTCTTCGAGATGCCGTCCGTCTCGTTGTTCCAGAGGTCGACGAGCGCGCCGCTCGTGCGGACCGCCGCCTTCATGGTCTCGCCGTCCATGCGGAGGATGCCGTAGTGACGGGTGCGGTAGACCTGGAACCGCTTGTAGGTGCCGCCGCCGCCGTTGGCGCCGTTCTTCGAGACGCCCTGCGCGATGGAGAAGCTCGAGGACGAGCCCTGCGGACGCTCGTTCTGGAGCGCCACGACCTTGAACTCACCGTCGAAGTTCGTCGTCTTCTTGACGAGCGAGAGGAGCGGGAAGTCCTTGTAGAGCGCCTGCGGAAGGGCGCCGTCCGGGTACTTGATCTTGAGGATGCTCTGGACGGCTGCGAACGTCGGGTTGGTGTACGGCATGATTCACTCCTAGTTGGTTGCTGCTTGCTTGCTTTTGTTGACTGCGGCCACGAGGGCAGCCCGCTGCTCTTCAGCAGAGAGCTGTCCAAACGGCTTGCCAGCAGTCCGCGTTTCGCTGGCAGCCTTGGTCGAGATGGTCTTCGCCCCGGCGGGCTTCTTCGCCGCGGGCGTAGACGTGGCAGCAGCGGGTGCCGCCTTGCCGGAGAGTCGCTCGAGCCGGGCCTTGTACTTGGCCTCAAGGTGGCGGATGACCGCGCGGTCGTCCGGCGCTTCGCCGTGCTGCTCCTCGTGGAGCTCGGCGATGCGCTGCGCCTCGATCCAGAGCGGCTCAGGGTCGTCCTGGAACATGTTGAAGAGCGTCGGGTACTCGCGCTCGCTCACCTGCCCGAGGAACTCCCTGCGGGCCTCCTGGAGCATCTGGCGCTGCTGCTGCTCTTCCTTCTGCGCGCGAAGCTCCTCGCGCTCCTTCTGAAGCTCGCGGATCTGCTGCTTGACCTCGTCGATCTCGGAGAACGTCCCGTCGTGGAACTGCCCCTCGCGCATGCCCGCGTCGATGAGCTCCTGGAAGTCGAAGCCGAACTCCTTGAACGTGCGAGCCGGGGCGCGGCGGAGCTTGCGGAAGATGTCCTCCACGACCTCCTTGCGCGACATGTTGACGCGCTCGTCGGCCTTCTCGAGCTTCGCTTCGAGCTCGCGCGCGCGAGCCTCGGCTTGGCGCACACGGCGCTCTGCCGCCTGACGCACCGCCAGGATCTGGTCGGCGACGTCGGGTTGCTCCTCCTCGGTCTCTTCCTCGGCCTCCTCGGGCGCGGCTTCGGCGGTCTCCTCGCCAGCCTGCGCCTCGGCCTCCACGGGCTGCTCGTCGGCAGCCGGCGCGTCGCTGGCTTCGAGGGTCGCGGTCTCCTCGGCCTGGGCCTCGGGCGCCGCCTCCTCGGCGGGGGCGGACGTTTCGATGGCGGCCTTCGCGGCTGCCTGCATGCGTGCGTACAGGTCGTCAGACATTGGGTGGTTCCTCCATTGGTGGCGCTTCTGGCGCCGGTGCTCCTGCGGGCGGCTGCTGCGCGGCGGCCTGAGCGGCTTGCTGCTCGGCCTGCATCTGCGCGATGAGCGCCTCGATCTTGTTCAGGTACTCGTTGAGCTCCGCGACGCGGTCCTCGGGGACGCCGTCGACGCGAGCCTTGTTGTAGTGGCGGCGCGCACGGTCGTACGCGACGTCGAGCAGGAGCCGCTTGTCGGGATCCGGGTACGGCTCGCCGCGGAGGATGAGCGCGCAGGTCTTGTCGACGATGTCGATGTCCGACGTCTCCATGTCGCGCGTGGCGACGATGTCGCCGAGGTCGAGCAGGTGCGCGATCTCGCGGCGGTCGACGAAGATCTTCCGGTCGACGAGCTCCATGACTTCCTGGAACTTCGCGGCCTTGGACTGGGAGAGCGAGGAGATAGGCTCGCAGCGTAGCGTGTACTCGCGGCGGTCCATCTGGACGTCAGACCAGTTGATCCGCTCGAGCGCGCCCTGACCTGGAGCCAGGATCTCCACCTGCTCGCCAGCCTCGGACGCCTCTTCGCAGGCATCGACGATGAGCCAGCCGATGTCGACGTGGAACTGGCGCACGGCCTCGTGCGCGACGCGGAACCGCGCGTCTTCCATGTCGTCGTAGACGTTGAGGGCACGGCCCGACGCCTGGCGCAGACCCGCCGGCAGGACGCTCTGGGCCGCGAGCTCGCTGATGCCCTGATAGCGCAGCATGTTCTGCGCGATCATGTCCTTGTAGGCGTAGGTGTCCGGGTGAACCGGCTGCGGGTTGAAGACGTCCGGCTTCTGCCCGTTGTACTCGATGATGGTGCCGACATCGTTGTCGATCTTGGTTTTCCCAAGGGTGCCGGCCTGCACCATGATGTGGCTGCCGCCCATGAGGTCGTGCGCCACCTGGATCTTCTCCGACAGCTTGTCGTACTCGTCCTGCGCAGCCGCGAGATCGAGCGCCATCGACGGACCGTAGAAGCCAGAGAGGACGGCGTTGAGGCGGAGGAACGCGAACCCGAAGTTCGTGTTGCGGACCCACGGCGTTGAGACGAGCGTGCCCGTCGAGAGCGCGATGACACGCAGCCCGTCGGTCGCCTTCGGCCCGGAGGCGAGGTGTGTGGCCTCGTAGACCAGGATCTGGTCCGAGTACCGCCCGCTGTTCATGTACGTCGAGTCGTCGTCCGCCGGCTTGGGCGCGTCGAAGATGGCCTTGCGGCGGGCAGCCTGCGAGCCGTAGAGCCCAGGCTGGTCCTCGCCGCCGAACGCCTCGAGCACGACCGAGCGGTCCATGTAGCAGCGGTGGTAGAGGCAGCGCGGCGTGCCGTAGCGGGCCTCGGCCTCCGACACGAGCAGGTCGAAGATCGGGATGCGCTCGATCTGGACCGTGCCGTCCTGCACGTAGACCTTCACCGCCGCCGTGCCGAAGACGAGGACGTCGAGCAGGAGTTGCGGGTAGATCTTGGCGTAGCTCGCGGCGTAGAACGCGCCGTGGAGGAAGCGGTCGAGGCGCTGTGCGCGGTACCGCTGGAGAAAGTCGCCACCGACCGTCAGCGAACTCGGCAGAGGCATCTGCCGCGCAAGTTTCGCCTGCATCGTGTTGATGGCATTGGCAGCGACGTTGAACGACACCCGGTCGTCCCACGCGCTCTTGATCGGCATGCCGAACATCCGCAGGTCGGTGCCGTACACCTCACCTGCTCGGCTCCACATCCCGCGACGAGTCGACGCCTCGTTGCGGATCGAGGTCACAGCGGAGACGACTGCGTCCGCGGGGTCTTCCTCCCGCTCGTGAACGAGCCACCACGCGTCGGTTGTCTCCGAGATGCCCGGCATGTCTGGCCAAGTATCCAGTTTTCCAAGGTGGCCTCAAGGACGAAACAAGCGACTTTTGGCCGCGCGGTCATTTTTACGACGTAACTTCTTTTCCAGGGTGTTCCAGATCTGCTTCTCCTCCTCCGGCATGCCCTGGTAGTCCTCCTCGAAGGAGCCCTGCGCGCGGCTGAGCGACTCCTCGTGCCAGCGCGTGAGGGCCATGCAGATGGCCGGCGCGTAGTCCGCGTGACGCCCGTCGTTCGTGCGCGTCAGGTCGATGCTGATGCCGTTCTGCGTGTACCGCTTCACGACGCGCTGCATGTCCTGGCGCACGAGCGGATCCGGCGGAAGCTCGACCTCGCCGATCTCGAACATCGTGCGCAGCGTCATGTACCGCTTGCTGCGCTCGCCATTCGTCCAGTGGTGAGGCACGAGGACGAGCCCGACCTGGAACGCGAGGTCGCGAAGGGCGTCGCCCATGTACTGGTCGCTGTCGAGGACGGTGACCCGGTACGCCTTGAGGATGTGCGCGATCTCCTCGAGCACGGCGAATGGCCGCAGCGGGTTGGCGGGGCTCCCGGTCCACTGCTTCGCGAGCACGATGACCTTCTGCTTGCGCCCCGAGCCCGTGGCGACCACGAGCGTGAACGAGTTGCCGCGCGTAGCGGGGTCGATGGCCGCGGTGTACGTCGCTCCGGGCAGCGGCGGAGCCACGAGCGGTTCCTTCCGCGTCGCCGTGTCGAGCATGGCGGTCGTGAAGAGCGCCTCTTCGGGGTCGGCGAACTCCGCTTCGATGTCCGTGCGGTAGATGCGCGGGTCACGGCGCGCGATCTCGAGCTTGTCGGGCGTCCAGATGAGCGGGGCCATGTCGTAGGCCGGCGCCTTGACCACGATGCAGTCACGGTCCGGCTTTCCCCAGCGTTCCTTCACGAGATCGTAGAGGAAGCCCATCGGGGCCCACGGAGAGCTGATGTAGACGAGCTGCGCGCCCGGCAGGATGCGCAGGAGCACGGCGTCGCGCAGGTCGTTGACCGACACGGCGGCGTCGTCCGAGCCCCAGCGCGCCACCTCATCGAGGATGACGCCGGCGGACCAGCGCGCGACGAGCGACGAGCCCGCTTTCGAGCTCGCCACGACCTTGATCTCGACCGGACGACCGCTCGGGTGGCGGATCATGAGCGTGTCGGCGGTCGGCGTCTCCAAGATGAGCTTCGAAAGGATGGGCGACGCCATCATCCGGCCCACGATGTGGCCGAAGACGACGTCCGCGAGGTCCTTCGACAGCGAAACGATGGAGATACGAGGGATTTCGCCTGGTCCTAGACGCGAAAGGTCGGCCCGTTGCGTCCAGTGGACTGCCAGCGCCGCTGCCGAGAGGCTTTTCGCGGTACGAATCCCGGAAACGATGGCAAATTCCGCAGGTTTGACCGGGTCCGGCAGGCGTCCACCAAACGCGCGGGCGACTGCGGGGTCTTCCGCAAGATCATCCAGAGGACGACCGTCGGCAACACGAGCAATCGCACGCTGCAGAGGGCTAGCAGTAGTAAGGCCGAAGCCCAGAGGGCTCGTGAGAAGGCCCTCGAAGTGGACGAGCGACTTCGCTTCGAGCTGCTGCTTGACCGCAGCCTCGAACGATTCGAGGATCGCATCGGCCTTGGCGCTCATGGAGCCTTGCGCGGGCGCCCGCGACGCTTCTGCTCGGGCACGCCGGCGAGGTCGCCGCCGATGTTGATGCTCTCGAGCACCTGCTCGACGGTGACCTGACGCGGGTCTTCGGCAGGCGCCACGGGCTTCTCATCCTCGTGGAGCTGGAGCTCGACGACGTTGTTCAGCGGGACCGCCAGGAGGCCGGAGCGCACGAGGCCGCCCTCGAGGCGCAGGTCAACGTGCTTTGGACGGTACAGGGTCGTCGTGATTCGGCTCGCGTCCGCCGGGTCGTACACTCCCTTGAGGAAGATAGCGCGCTTGAGTTCTTGCATGATGGCTCCTTGCGAGTGGCTCGAGGGCCTCGATGCAGGCCAGCGAGAGTTGTTGGGTGTGTTGGAAGTCGGGGGAGACAAGCTTGACCCAGCCGTCTCCGAAACTGTGGATGCTCCAGCCCATGGCGGAGGCGATGGGCTCGGCGTACTTGCGCCAGCCATCGCAGTAGGCCTTGGCGCCTTAGACCATGCGCCCGCCGGGCACGGCCTTCTTGGGCGGAGGCTCGACCTTGGGGCGGTCGCCCTTGGTCAGGCGAAGCGGGTCGAACTTCTCATCTTTGCTCATGGCTCCTCCGGGATGTCCGCCGCAAGAATCAGGCGCGACACCGTGTCGACGTGCCCCGGCGTCATCAGTCCGTAGGTGTGCTCAAGCCCGCCGATGACCGAGCACGCGTGTCGAGCGATCTCTTCACACCGCTTGCGCATGGCCTCGGCGCCGCGGCGAAATGCGTCTTTCGCCAGTTCGTTCCCATTGGTGGCGACCATCACGCCCACCTTGGTGATGCGCGCGATGGCGGCGTCACGCTGCGCCCGCGCCTCGTCGCGCTCGCGCAACACCGCGTCGAACGCCCACGGCCCGGGGCGCTCGCGCCCGCGCAGCACCGTGAGCAGGTGACTCACAGCGCGCTCGACCACGTCCGAGCCCTCTTCAAGAGGCTCCAGTAGTTCGTAGGCGTTTTCCACCTGACGAACGAACTCGCGCAGGTCCGCCCGCGCCTCGTCGCGCTCGCGCGTGACCTGCTCGAGCATCGTGCGCAGGTCGGTGTTGCGTTCGCGAGCTTCGTCGAGCTCGCGCACGGCCTTGGTCTCTCGGTCCACCCAGCGGCCAACCTCGTGCTGGGAGTGGCGGTGCTGCTCGATGGCCATGTCGCGCTCCTTGGTCACCTTCTCCAGGCGCTCGAGGAAGAGCATCACGTCGTGGCTGGCGGAGGTGGGGGCGGAACGGTGGTAGTAGCGCCAGTGCTCCACGCGCTTCTCGAAGAGCTCGTCCTCGGTCATCTTCGGCGGCTCGGCCAGGGGCGAGAGCCCGCTGCAGCGGTAGCACTTCCAGTCGGGCGTCCAGTTGCGGGTCTTCTGACCCTTGTAGCCGCAGGCGCAGCGCAGGACGCGCCTCTCGCGGGCGAGGCACCCGCAGCTCTTCACCATGCCCTGGCGCAGACCGATGCCAGAGGCGACGCGCTCGCCTCCGCAGTCGCACCGGCAGATCCAGTTGGCGCCCTTGTGGTAGGCGTTCTCCGGGTCGCGGCGGACGACGGTGAGGCGTCCGTAGCGGTTGCCGGTCTCGTCGATGATGCGGCCCATCAGCCTCGCTCTCGCTTCATCATCACGCCGTGCCGGTGGATGCAGTTGAGCAGCGCGGCGCGGGGCGTGTTGCCCCAGGCGAACTCCTCGTTGATGTAGTGCTCGTCCATCTCCTTCTGCGTCACCGACACGCGGAAGGTGCCTTCCGACCACAGCTCCACGTCGAGCGTCGGTTCGTCGAACTGGTCGCGCAGGTACGCGAGCAGTTCTTCGTCGTTCATCTCGTACTCGGGTAGGTTCATACGGGTTCCTCCTTGCTGACAGCGCGGTCCCACGCCTCCATGGCCGTCAGCGACATGTTGCCGTACGTCGGCGTCTTGCCGACCTCTGCAAGGAAGCGCCCAGGGCTCGCTGTAATGGGGATGCGCTCGATGATGTAGGAGTCTCCGGTGCGGCGACCCTCGGCGAACTTGACCTCGACGACATCGCTGCCGCGCGAGAAGTAGTGCGGGCAGAACTCCTCTTGGCCTTGGACGAGCTTGCGAAGCTCCATCATGGCCATGAAGAGATCGAGGTAGACGCCGTGGACCTTGAGTGAGCGGCTCGAAGGCCCATCGAAACCCGTCTCTTGGAGCACGTATGCGTGCATGCGCTCGATGCTCATACGTCACCGGCTTCCGCGTCGGCCTCGGCGCAGCCGAAGCAGATGACCTCGCCGTCCTCGACCTCTTTCCAGCCGGGAGGCGGGAAGGCGATGGAGGTCGTCTCAGCGTCGCACCCCATGCACTGGTACTGGCGCTCCTTCTTGGGGACCTTGATGCCGAACATCTGGCACTCGACGCAGGTGTACTGAACGTCTCCGGTGTTGGAGTTGAGCGTTCGAGCCCAGCCGACGGGCATGAAGTCGTCGGTGAGGGTCTTCTTGTGGCAGACGCTGCAGTCCCACTCGACGAGCTCTTGGTCAGCGGCCATCGCGGCGTCCGCAGCGGCGCGCATCTGTTCGACGGTGGCGACGGGCTTGGGGGCTTCGGGGCGCAGCTGGACGTAGCCGGTGAAGGATGGCTGGGTCGTGCGGATCTTGATGTCGTCTGGCGTGGACCACGGGTGAGCGGCGATGTCGTTGCGCAGCTGCTCGGTCCGCTCTCGTGCCTTCTGCTCCTTCTCGGCACGCTCTGCCATCTCGCACAGGAACGCGTTCGTCTCGAAGGCGACATCGAGAGCCTTCCAGGCCTTGCCCTCACGAGCGAGCTCGACGAGCCCGATCATGAGGTAGTGGAACCGGCCGATGGCCCAGGGCTCCTCCAGCTCCCGACAGAGCGTCTTCACGATGGACGCGAGAGCATCCACATCTTTGGTCTTCATGCGATTACCTCCGCCGGGTGTCATACTCTTTTTCCCGTGAGGCCACAAGCAGGAAGAGCAAACAAAATGCATCCCCGATGTCGAATCTGACTTCCAATCATACGCTCTATACCCGTATAGGGGACTGAGGGGTCTCTCTTCACTGTCTCGTCCGATTCGCTCTGGAGACGCCCGACAGGGCAAGCGCAAGAGCGCATCGGCGACCGGAGCGAGCGAAGACGAGCGAGGGAGAGGGACCCGGCGCGGAAGGGCCTGGACGCTGGGAGATGGAAATTTTTTGGGGCGGCTTCCCCCTACCCCCCGGGCACTACGAAGTGCAGACAGGGGTAATGACGCGATAACGATCCCGAATGACCCAGCGCGTTAGATACAGTGACGAGTGATGTGCGAAACGATCCTACACGGGCGCGTTGACGGCGCTGGGATGCGTGAGGGAGCACTAAGAGACCCCCAAGAGACCATCCCAAGAGACCATCCCGAGACCGACGCGCTAAACACGCGTGAGA